>Ga0194120_10003135_pt1 | contig 27413 bp, 23 predicted proteins | sample TA2MahCa65mmetaG_FD_148642 | JGI IMG/M metagenome (GOLD analysis project Ga0194120, IMG submission 148642) | Freshwater microbial communities from Lake Tanganyika, Tanzania - TA2015019 Mahale Deep Cast 65m | ecosystem: Environmental > Aquatic > Freshwater > Lake | place: Tanzania: Lake... | reverse complement strand
CCGCCGGCGAGCCATCGTCCATGCCAGCCTCAATGACTGCGACCAGCGAGGCGCCCACTGCACTTGTCGTCGGGACGAGCGCTGCACCTGCCCCGAGGCCCACTGCTGCCCCTACCGCACGGCCGGCCGGCACGATCAATCGGATCGCCTTCTCTTCGCTCGACGGCGCCATCTACACGGTTGCGCCCGATGGGACCGACCTGCGCTTGACTGCAGCCCCGGTCGCCGACGAGGGTGCGCGGACCGGATTCCGGGGGGCATTCATGTGGCCGGTGTGGTCGCCCGACGGCAAGCGGATCATGTTCTCGTCACTGGTACCCGGTGCCCGCGGTCTCACCGTATCGCTTCGCATCGTCGACGGCGATGGTGGCGAGCCGGAGACCATCTATCAAGACGACCCTGGGACGACCGGGATCGGCTCAGGTGTCGCTCACTACGCGTACTGGTCGCCCGACTCGCGACAGGTAGCGCTGATCGCAGGCACGTCGCGCGGTCTCACGGGCAAGATCATCGACGTGGCCACCGCAAAGCGGAAAGCGACCGTTGCCGACGGCGCGCCGATGTACTTCGCCTGGGGCCCGAATTCGAAGAAGTTTCTCGTACACCACCAGAACTACCTCCGGCTTTACGAGTTCGATGACGATGGCCAGGCCACCGGAGGGCCGCGCCAGATCGGCGGTTCGTCGCTGGCCTACTTTGCACCCAGCTTTTCGCCCAACGGCGAGGGCGTGCTGTACGCCGACTCCACTTCCGAGGGCGCTGGCGTGCTCCTGAGACGGCTCGACGACACCAGCACGTCGGTTCTCATGCGGGCCGAGGGGCGTGTCGCATTTCACTGGGCACCCGACGGGAGGCGTGTGGCAATCCTTTCGGTGCCCCAGGACGGCCTCTTCGGCCGCCTGAGCGTGCTAAGCGCCGGGGGCAGCCACCTGTTCGACATCAACCGGCCCAACTTGATCAGCTTCTGGTGGTCGCCAGACTCGACCCGGCTTGCCGTGATCGGAATCGTCCCCGAGGACGACGGCACAAACACGCTTGAAGTGTTCATCGTCGATGCGCGGGACGCTTCGCAGCTGTCGATCGGAACCGTGCGGCCGACCGAGGAGTACCTGTTCATGCAGCTGTATTTCGACCAGTACGCCCATTCACTGCAGCCGTGGTCGCCGGACAGCCGCCGCCTGGTGGTGTTCGGCGCGCTCGGGCCCCGGTCAGCCAGAGTCGCCTCCACCCGAAACCAGGTGGCCGAGCTGGGGCACGCCTGGGTGCTCGACGCCTCCAACGTCCAGGAACCCGTCCTGGTAGGTAAGGGCTATGTGGGCAGCTGGTCGCCCCGGTAGGGAGGAGGCTCAGCGGCGCCCGTTCAGCATGCTGATTGCTGCGGGCAACTCGGCCAGGGTACGGATTTCCAGATCGGGTGCGTGCGAACCAGCCGGGAGGACCTCGCCGCCGCGGTTCACCCACACCGACTTCAAGCCGGCGTTGCGCGCGCCAGTTATGTCGGCATGAAGGCTGTCACCCACGTGAACCGCCCGCCCGGCCTCGATGCCGAGGCACGATAGAGTTTCGACGAAGATCTCGGGCCGTGGTTTCCCGAAACCCTTCTCACCGGCGATCGATACGTGGTCCATCAGCGGATAGAGCCCGCTGCATTCGATGCGGGGATGCTGCGTACACGCCGTGCCGTTCGTAATGATCGCCAGCTTGTAGTGCGCGCGCAGTTTTGCAACTGCGGGCCCGGTATCGGCAAACAGCGTACAGCTGGTGGTGTAATGCGAAAGCCAGCGCTCCACCAGGGCCTCGATCGGTGGCGGTGATGCCACGCCGGCCTCGCGGATGGTGTCCTCCCAGATCAGGCGCAGGATTCGCCTCGGGTCCCAGGCCTCCGGTTCGGTGGGCGGCGGGGACGCGAGTACGGGCGCCCACACCCGCGTGTGCGACTCGGCGTGCACCGCCATCAGCTTGCTGAGCGCAGGGCCTGGGGCAACCCCTAGCAGCTCCGTGGCAACCGCCCTGGTAGCGGCCCGGTCGTCTGCCGGGGAATCGAGCATGGTGCCATCTAGGTCGAATGTGATGGCCTGGATAGTGCCGGTCATGGGCAGGACCGCTCCGTGAGTGGTGGTTGGCGAGCGTAGGCGCAGAATACAGGACTAAGTCGGGCCTGGATCCGGCCGGGCTGGCCAGGCGCGCTCATGAACTCATACGGCCCCGGAACCTGTTGCGACCGCATCGCCAACGTTTACGACTCAACGTACGCGGCCACTGCGGATGTCGATCCAACCGTCGCGTTGCTGGCCGAACTCGCGCACGGTGGGCAGGCCCTGGAGCCTGGCATGGGCACCGGGAGGGCCGAACTTCACCGTGAAGCTGGCTGAGGGCCCGACCTAGGGCAAGAATTTGAGACAGACGGGCGAGGGCACCTCCGTGATGTCGCCCGTGTCCTTCAGCTTGCCGGTTGCCCTGTCGATGCGGAACGTGTGGATCGTGTCACTGTCCTGGTTCTCGGCATACAGGAACGCACCGGATGGGTCGATCGCGAAGTTGCGCGGGGTCTTGCCCCCGGTCGACTGGTGACCCACGTACGTGAGTTTTCCGGATGCGCCATCGATCGCGTAGATGACCAGGCTGTCATGGCCGCGGTTCGAGCCGTACACAAATTTGCCATCCGGCGAGATGTGAATGTCTGCGGTCGTATTGCTCCCGTTCCAGTCGGCCGGAAGCGTCGGGACGGTCTGGATCTCCTTCAAGCTGCCCTTGTTCGAGTCGTACGCATACGACGTGATCATGTTGCCGAGCTCGTGTATCACCACGACCAGCTTCCCGTTCGGATGGAAGTCGAGGTGCCGGGGACCGAATCCAGGCTTGACCGACGTCGGCGGCACGTCGTTCGGCACCAGCTTTCCGGCCTTCAGATCAAGGCGGTAGACGATCACCTTGTCGGCACCCAGGTCGTTGACGAACGCAAACTTGTTGGTCGGGTCGGGGATGATGCAGTGCGCGTGCGGCCCCGCCTGCCGGTCCTTGTTGATGCTCGACCCTTCATGCTGCCGGGAGTCGCTGGCCGCGCCCAGGCTGCCGTCGAGTTGAATCTTGAAGATCGCGGCCGACCCCGACTGGTAGTTGGCGACGAGCGCATAACGCCCGGTCTTCTCGACGCTGACATAGCAGGGGCCGGTTCCCTGGGTGGGCTGCACATTGAGCTGCTTGAGCTTCCCTGAGGCACGGTCGATCGCGTATGAAAGGATGGTGCCCGTGCGGCGGCCATCGTGCTCGGTGATCTCACTCACCGAGTACAGGTACTGGCCGTTAGGGTGGATCGCCAGGAACGAGGGATTGTTGATCCCGGTCGTGGCGTCGACGAAGGCGAGCCTGCCAGTCGCCTGATCCATCCGGTAGCAATAGATGCCCTTGCTCTTCCCGGTGCGGGTGTAGGTGCCGATGTAGACAAGCGTGCCGGACTTCGAGGTCATCGCCGGACCTTTCTCTGCTAACAGGTAATCAATGCGCAGCGATCAGGCGCGCAATTCTAGACAAGTTCGCCGTTAAGGCAAGGCAAGCAGGTAGGCGAACAGGTCTGCTCGGCCCTGGTCGGATACGCCAGCATCCACGGCGTGGGGCCGGCCGATTGCCAGCAGACCACTCGGAGTCGCGGCGCCCTTGTCGTGGCAGTACGGCGCCGTCATCCAGATGCCACGCGGCGAAGGCGTGTCGTAGCGCGCTTCAAGTGCCCGCGCCCGCGCGAAGCGCGAGTGGATTGCGCCTGGCAGCGGGATCCAAGCACGTGCGGCCTCTGCTTCCAGGCGCTATCCCAGTAAAGCGCTCAGCCGATGACAAACCGATGACCTTCGGCTTCAAATGCGGACTCGACCTGCTGCCACTTCGTGCTGCCCGGCATCAGATCGACACCCAGGTACAGGGCGTCCGTGTTGGCGGCAGTCCTCACGGTTCGCAGATCGAGGAAATCCGATTCATGATTCTTCGCGGGGTCTGCTGCGATGAGGGCCAGTGCGGGAGTCGCCAGGCCTGCGTTACGCCCCGGTCGGCCCGAAACGTTCGGTCCTGATGAGAGAGGCATCCACGCCGGCTTCTACGGACAGCTTCGCCACTGACTCCACGAAGCCGTCGGAGCCGCAGCAGTAGACGTGACGCGGGCTACCGGTTGCTGCAATGGATTGACGAACCAGGGCAAGGTCGATCCGGCGGGCCGGTCCCGGCCACCCGCTCGGCGCGGACCGGGTCAGGGTGGTGATCACGTTAAGCCCGGGGTCGGCGCTGGCCATGGCTTCGAGTTCTTCACGGTAAATGACGTCGGAGAGTGAACGAGCGCTGTACAGGAGGGTGGCTCCTGGCCGGTCGCCGGCGTTCGACATTGCGCGATGGCGCAGCATCGACATCAACGGGACCACGCCTGAGCCGCCACCGAGTAGCAGGACCGGGCCGCCATCGGCCGTCGACCAGGTAAACGGGCCGCCGATGGGGCCGCGCAGTTCGATCGCATCTCCGGGCATGACGACGTCGTGAAAATAGGGCGAGACCTCGCCGCCAGGCATGAGCTCGATCGTGAGTTCGAGGACACCCGTGCGCTCCGGGGCGCTGGCCACCGAGTAGCTGCGCTGAGCCTGGTAGCCGTCCGGCGCGGTCAGGCGAACATCGAAGTGCTGGCCCGCCCGGAAGGCGCGCCAGGTTGCCGGACGCAGCAGGAACGACTTGACAGTCGGCGTGTCCCTTCGGATCGACTCGACCCGGGCCTGCTGCCATATGACGCCCTGCGGCACTGTCATTCAGGGCCAATCGACAATTGCGAGAAACCTGTGGCCGGCTTGCGTTGCTGGCCCGAAGCGGGGAATAGCAGTTTCAGGGCCTCCAGCTCTTGGAGTGTCCGATGGTCGATTGACCCTAGTCGCCCCAGTAGCGCTCCTCGTTCCACGGGTCGCCTCGCATGTGATAGCCGGCCTGCTCCCAGAATCCGGGGGCGTCCTTGTCGATCAGCCGCAGCCCGCGCACCCATTTGGCGCTCTTCCAGAAGTAGAGGTGGGGCACCAGCAACCTGGCCGGGCCGCCATGCCTGGGTTCGAGCGGCTCGCCATTGAACTCCCAGGCTACGTACGCCTTACCTTGCCTGACGTCTGCCATCGGCAAATTGGTCGTGTAGCCGCCGTAGCAGTAGGCCATCACGAACTGTTCCGGCACGTCCAGGCCGGACGCCTCCAGAAAAGTGTCGATCGAAACACCCCGCCACCGGGAGTCGAGTATCGACCACTTGGTCACGCAATGAATGTCTACCGTGATATCGGACTGCGGCAGCGCCAGCATCTCGTCCCAGGTCCAGGTCTTCAGCTCGTCGTTATCGCGCGTGATCGAGAAGCGCCACTCCTTCAGGCTGATCTGTGGCGTGACACCTGCGGTGAGCACCGGAAACCCCTGTTCCCAGTACTGCCCGGGCGGCAAGGGCCGGGATGGTTGGGGCCTTCGCAGCCCGAAGAAGCCTCTGCTTACCACGTGCCTCCCCTTTCCGGGATTCTGTTTAATCCGGTCTCGATGCGGCCGGGCGCCGGGACTCGACGCCCATCCGGGACGTATAGGATGGAACCAGGCGATTGTATCGGTCGGATACGGGCGGCCGAGCACTTACTGCCGTCGCCGTTCCGCCAGCAAGGGCGTGGAGGATCACATGAGACTCGAAGGCAAGGTCGCGATCGTGACCGGCGCGGGCGCCGGGATCGGGCAGGGGATCGCCGAGTTATTCGCCCGGGAAGGGGCGAAGGTGGTGGTGGCCGAGCTGGACGAAAAGGGCGGCAAGGCGGTGGCTGCAGGCATCAGCGCGGCTGGCGGCACCGCGCTGTTCCACCGTACCGATGTCTCAAAGGAGTCGGAAGTACAGGCCATGGTCGAGGCGGCCGCACGCAAGTTCGGCGCCATAAACATCCTGGTGAACAACGCCGCTGCATTCGTGTTTGGCAAGGTCGAGGACGTGAAGGATAGCGACTGGCAGCGGGTGTTTGGTGTGAACGTAATCGGTTCGTCGTACTGCGTGCGAGCGGCGCTCCCGCACCTGCGGAAGGCCGGTGGCGGTTCGATCGTGAACATCGCTTCCGTGAGCTCGTTCATAGCCCAGCCTGCGTTCATCCCGTACAACGCGTCCAAGGGCGCCGTGCTACAGCTGACGCGGTGCCTGGCAATGGACCTGGCGCCGGACCGGATCAGGGTGAACGCGATCTGCCCGGGCGCGATCAAGACCTCGGCCACGGACCGGCATATCGACTACATGGGCTGGGACCGGGAGAAGTCGTATCGCGAGTTTGGTCAGAGCGCACTGCTCAAGCGCATGGGTACCCCCCGGGAAATCGCCTACGGGGCACTGTTCCTGGCGTCCGACGAAGCCTCGTTCGTGACTGGTGCTCACCTGGTCATCGATGGCGGGGCAACGATCGACTGAACCTGCATGCCCTGGCGAAAAACCCTGGCATGCCGATCCCGTTCACAGTGGCGGCATCCAGGTGTTCCCGGGCAGTGGTGGGGTATCGTTGACGCTGCAACGGGTGACGCCCAGGTTCCTCGATGGCGTGATGAATCTCCACTGGCCAGATCGCGTGAAACCCGGCCGCAATCGACGAAGGATCCAGCATGCACGCACAGCTGACGCAATCGCAGATCGCGCTACTGAAAGAGCCGCACATCGGATTCGTCGTAACACTGATGAAGGACGGGTCCCCCCAGGTCACTCCGGTCTGGCTGGACACGGACGGCCGGCATGTGCTGGTCAACACCGCAGAAGGCCGGGTCAAGACGAGGAACCTGCGGCGAGACCCGCGGGTCGCCGTTTCCGTGGTGGACGCCGACCAGCCCTACAGCCGCGTCCTGAACATCGCAGGCAAGGCGGTAGAAATCACAACCGAAGGCGCCGAGGACCACATCGATGCGCTCTCGAAGCGCTACACCGGGCGCTTCCCGTACCCCTCGCACGACCCGAACCACCCGCGGCTGATCGTGAAGATCCTGCCGGAGAAGATCTCGGGCAGGTAGCGGTGAGCAGAGGGCGAAGACTTCCCTGTTCAGCTGGAGCGGGACGGGAAGTCACGCGTCCGGCGCACGGGGGAGAAGAACAGCGAAAGGCCGGCCAGGACGGTCAGTGACGCGCCGACCGCGAGCGTTGACCGCAGGCCGAACGGGCCGACGATCGCACCGGCGAGGCGAGATCCGAGCACGTTTCCGCCCAGCGATGCCGTCACCGTGGCGATGTTGACGCGCCCACGCATTTGGTCCGGGGTGACCGCCTGCCTGAGACTCAGCTCCGCGATGTCGTGCACCGTCCACAGGCCGTCACCGACGAGCTGCGGGACGACCATGAAGACGACCCACAATGGCCGGTCCGCGGGCCAGCGGAATGAGGTAGGACACGATCCCGTATGCCAGCAGGCCAAGCACCATGACCGGCCCGATGCCTATTAGCCGGGTCACTCGGGTAGCGATCAGCGCGCCGCCCAGTGAGCTGATGCCCCCGACGGCGTAGATCGTCCTCGGGACTCCGGCGCCGAGGCCAACCACGTATAGCTGTCAGATCGTGAGGGTCCCCGCGAAGTAGTTAAAGGGACGGAAGCCAGCAGGGCAGCGCGCCCGAAATCGGCCACGATCAACACCGGTCGCCTTCGGATGCGGTCGACCCATACGCCAGCAAAGAGCCCCAGCGCCAGGCCCGGCGCGTAGGAGAAAGCGCCGAGCAGGGCAACCTGTTAGGGCTCCGCTTCCACGACCAGGATCGCAGTGAGCTGGGTCGCGCCCATGAGCGCGCCCAGCGTAGCCGCCGTACGGGCGACCCAGAGCTTCAGCAGGTCGCGATCGTGCCACAGCTCGGGCGCCGGAACGCTACGCGACGAGGGCTCGGCGTTCTCGCCCGGGCCCTCGCCCTCTGATTCGTGTCCTGCTACCAGTTGGTGAAGGCTCCGTCGTTACGACGCAACTGCGGCGGCCAGCCGGTCGGGTCGACGATCCGCTTTTCCGCAGCCTTGACGTTGAATTCGATCCCAAGGCCCGGTGCGTCGTTGGCCCAGGCATACCCGTCAGCCCAGGAGACCTGCACCGGGAACAGATCCGAAGCGTACGAGCCCGGCCGGCGGGGCATCTCCTGCACGCCGACATTCGTCGAGGCCATGCAGAGCGAGACGCAGGCCGCGGCGCTCACTGGCCCGAGCGGGTTGTGCGGGACGATGTTGATGTAATGGGTCTCCGCCCAGTGGGTGATCTTCAGCGCCTCGGTCAGGCCGCCGACGATGCACAGGTCGATCCTGGCGTAATCGATCAGGTCTTCCTCGATCACCTCCCGGAACGGCCACTTGCTTGACCACTGTTCGCCGGCTGCGATCGGCAGATTGACGTGTTGTCGCAGCAACTTGTAGCTACCCGGGTTCTCGGACCGGATCGGGTCTTCGATGAAGAACGGCTTGTACGGCTCGAGGTCGCGGCACATCTGGATCAGCTCCGGGGGGTCAAGTCGCGTGTGGACGTCGAGCAGGATCTGGATCTTCGGGCCGACCGCCTTGCGGACGGCCTCAACCTGCTCGACTGCCAGCATGATCGATTCGACCGGCTCGAGTACGGCTTCCCCGGGAGCTTCGAGCAAGCCGCCGGTCTCGGGCTGTCCCCAGCGCACGAACTTCCAGCCGTCGTCGACCGCCTTCTTGCAGTTTTCGATCAGCGATTTGAGGTTTGAGCCCTGCGTGTGCGGGTAGCACACGACCTTGTCCCTGACCGGTCCGCCCAGCAGCTTGTAGACCGGCATCTTCACCGACTTGCCCTTGATGTCCCAGAGGGCGATGTCGATCGCGCTGATGGCGCAGGAGTAGACCTTGTCGGCCGGGAAGAACCCGCCCCGGAACATCTTCTGCCAGAGTCGCTCGGTCGCCCACGGGTCCTGGCCCACAACCACCTGGGCGAGGTGATCGATCGCGTTGGCGATGGCCTTGCCCCAGTTCCGAATGCCGATCTCGCCGAGGCCGTAGATGCCGGCGTCGGTGTCCACCTTTACGAAGAAGTAGCCGCGACCGGTGCTGTCTTCGATCGGGTAGCTGGTGATCTTCGTGACCTTCATCAAGTTGCTCCTGTTCAATTCGCCGCGATGGGGGGGGCGAAGGCGCTGAGCGCCTCCTCCCGGCACGGGCACGTTACACACGGTGCACCGATCGTTCAACAGGAACGCCTGCGCGAAGCCGGTCCGGCCCATCTCGGCCAAACCTTGCAACAGATTCCGCTTGAAGCGGCGCACCGCAGATTTCTAACCTCAGGGCTACATCATGAGTCATTGTTCGCGCGCGCCATTCGGAGGGATCACATGCGGCTCGTCACGCTAGTCACTGGAGTAATTGTTTTAGCGCTCGCGCTCGCGCTCACGCGCGTGCCGAGTGCACAGGCGGACGGGAGAGCCGTGCCCACGACAATCATCGCAGTCGATCTGGGCGCGGCAGCCCAGACTCAGCATGACCGGGACGTCGCGCTTACCGCCAGTCGGGTGATCGCCGAATCCCGGAAGGACGGCAAGTTCGCCATTCTCGCCTACGAGTCCGCCGTGCTGGAGATCGAGGCGTACTCCATGCCCGGCACGATCGAACCGGCCATGGGCCGCGTGAATGGCATGCTCAACCGCGCGACGCCCGGCGCCTCAGGCCAGTTGAAGGCATACTCGGCCGCTTATGAGTACCTGGCCGAGGTCCGAGCGCCGTCCGGCAGCCGCCTCGTGGTGATCACGTCCGACGGGCTGGACCGGGAGACCTCCGACACCCGTCAGCGGCTGGTGGGCTACGGCTCCCTGTTCGCTTCCCAGGGCTGGCATGTCGACGTTGTGATGCTGGCATCGGCATCACCAACTGCTCGCGCGTATCTCTCCCGGATCGCGGAGGTGGGCGCAGGGCGCGCGTACGACCTTGGCACCCTGGATGGCCTCAAGAACCTGACCGGCGACTCCCTTGGTGTCGGCGGCAAGCCTGCGATCGAGACGACGCTGGGCGTTGGCGATGCCGCGCTCGCCCAGATCGAAGTCGCCCCCCGCGCCGACCGCATGACCGTCACCTTCCTGCAAGAGGTCCCGGGCGCCAGCTTCGAGCTGTACGACCCGCGTGGCGCGCGTTCGGACCACGTGTCCAACCCGAACGTAAAGCTGTTCTCATCACCATCGATTGCTGTCCTGGAGGTCAAGGCTCCGGAAGCCGGGACCTGGTCCCTCAGGGCGTCTGGTGGCGGTTCCACCGTCAGGGCCGACATTCAGATCGACAACCCCATGAAGCTGGCGATCGTCCCGCAGCCTCCGATCCCGGTCGGCCAGAGCGGTTCTCTTGTAGCCGCGGCGACGATCAATGGCCTGCCCACGCCCCTGCCGGGCGCGATCATCGAAACCACCATCCGGGACGCTGGCGGAAAGGCGGTCGTGTACAAGCTGCTCGACGATGGCCGCGGCGTTGACCGGATCGCCGGCGATGGCCTGTTCTCCGTAGCGGTCCCTGCAACCGAAGTGCAGACCAGATACGACGTCGACCTCAAACTCTCCTGGGCCAACTACGGCGCAGTGATAAGCGGTCGTGGCTCACTCCAGTCGGAAGTCTTCCCGAAGATCGCCATCGAATCCGTGGCGGTCGAACCGATGCAGGAGGGTGGCAAAGCCGCCGTCGCGCGGATCCAGATCAAGGTCGGGGAATACCCGTACCCGGTCAAGGCATCAGATCTGACCGTCCGCGTGCAGACAAGCGAAGGCGCCTCGGTGGCCTCAACCCTGCAGGCAGTCAATCCGCTGTCGGATGGCAGCGCCTGGCAGTACCAGGTCCTTGCTGCTCCGGCCGAGTCGGGGCAGTACATCGCGACCGGACGGTTGGACGTGGTGCACCTTGGCCGCCTCTTCACCGCGACTGCCGTTGGGTCGCCTTCGAGAGTTGAGATTCTCCCGCCGCCGCCTATCCCTGGGACCCCCATGTGGGTCTACGGCGCGGCAGGGGCGGGCATCCTGACGGTACTGGCCGGCATGGCGCTCGGGCTCAACGCGCGCCGCACTGCGCCGAGCGGATACCTCTACGACGACAAGGGACGGATGCTCTACGACTTCTCCCGCGTCAAGCAGACCCGGCTCCACCGACTGCTGGCACGAAACTACGTCAATTGCGCCGACGTTCCGGGCGTCGGGGTCGACTCCGGAATGTTCGTCTTCCGCAAGAATGGCCTGGAGTTGCGCTATCGCGGCAACGGCCAGAGCCTGCGCGTCAACGGCCGGCCCGCCAGCAAGCGAGTCGAACTCCACGATGGCGTATGGCTGGGCATCAGCGGACGTTTGATGACCTACACGGTCGGGCACCAGACGCGTGAAGCGGTGGCGGCGCAGGGCGCAGCAGCGGCCGCTCCGGTCGCAGAACACGAACAGATTCGACGACGGGTCCTGCCCGGCTTCGTGCCCGGACGACTGCCGGTACAAGATGCCGCCCCCGCGGCAACTGACAGCGGGCAATCAGCGAAGTCAGCGGCTGAAGCCCGAAAGGACGAGCCACCCACGCAGCGAGCGGCATCGCCGGCACCTGCAGGCGACTAGTCCAGAAGTTCTGAAAAAGAGGGCGCCCCTTACGGGCGCCCTCTTTGTTTCAACCGCTCTTCGTGGCGCCGGGATCGCGTGTCCAGGACAGGTAGGAGACCAGCTCAAGCATTGCCTGGGTGGCGCCACGTTGCATTGTGACTTCGGGTGATGGCATCGAACGCCCCCTGAAGACCCTTGAGCCGCGCGGTCCGGTGATGCCGATGTGATAAGTGCCGGCGGAATCGGCCTCTTTCGAGGCCACCGTCACGCCCAGGCCGACCGAAGCGCTCGAGCTTGCCATCACTGCAGAGGCCAGGCGGATGGCGTCCTCCTCGCGAAATCCCTCCGCAAACTCATCAAGCGGCCCCGGGACGCCCTTCGAAGCACGACCTATGACGTAGCCGCCCAGGAAGCTCCTGCCCTTCCGCAGATGGGGAGCCAGGCCCGCCGAAATGAGCCCGGCGGTCACGCCTTCGCCGATCGCGACGGTCAGTTTCGCAGCGTCCAGCAGCGTTGCGACCCGGCTGCCTGCGCTGTCGCCGTCGTAGCCCCAGACGGCTCCCCCCAGGATCGTGACGATCTCGGATTCGATTGGAGAGATAAGCGACATCGCCTCGGCCCGTGAGGGGGCATGCGCAATCAGCCTGAGGTGGATGCCATCGGGGCGCGCGTAGATCCCGAGGTAAGGGTTCTCTTTTCCAAAGAGGTGAGCCAGCATTTCATCGATCCCGCCCTCGGTGATGCCGAAGGTCTTGATCGTGCGCGTGGCGACGGCTCCCGCGCCGACCGCACGGGCGAGGCCGGGACCGACCGTCTGCTCCCACATCAGCTGGAGCTCGCGCGGGGGGCCAGGCAGAAGCACGATGTGCCGCCCCGCGTGTTGCGCCCACCACCCGGGAGCGGTCCCGGTCGGATTGGGGATCGGCGCAGCCGAAGGGATCAGCGTGGCCTGCTTCAGGTTGGTCTTCGGCATGGCGATTCCACGCTGACGAAAGACCCCTTCCAGCCAGTCCAACTGCGAGGGGTCAACCTTCATCTCCTCGCCAAGGACCTGGGCGACCGCTTCCCGGGTCAGGTCATCCGAGGTCGGACCGAGGCCTCCGGTTGAAACGACGACGTCGGAGCGGGCATGGGCGCGTGCGAAGGTCTCCACGAGGTGCTGGATGTTATCGCCGACCTGGCAGGAGTAGCGCGGCGTGATCCCTAGATCGACCAGGCGTTGCGCCAGATAGGCGGTGTTCGTGTCGACGATTTCGCCCATCAGGATCTCATGGCCGACCGCGATCAACTCGCCGTAAATCAAGCGGCCTCCCGGCAGACTGCCAACGAACCCGGCCTCGGATCGCGCGCCCCCGCCCGCCTGGCCGGCAGAGGTCTGGTTTTAAGGAGCCAGAGAGTCGCGCACGAAGAAGGCCTGAATCAGCTTGCCCCAATCGGCGGTGACCCTGGCGACGGTTGGCTGCTCGTTGGCCAGGACGAACATCTCTTTGCCGTCGGGCGTGAGATTGCCGAGCGTGAGCGTGGTTACGGTCACCTCGGTGATTCCCTGCCGGTTTTGTTTCTCGATGCGCACCGTCACGTAAGGCGAATTCAGATCAAGGCCGTAGTCGCCGTGGCGCGCCTCTTCGATCGATCGCGAGACCTTCTCGGCGCGGGTGAAGCGAGGCGCCGAGACGGCGCTCAGGAAGTTGTTCAGCCGGTCTGCGTTGACCGCTCGGGATCCCTCACACGGATCCCCCGCGATCGGGAGGTCACAGAGAACCCAGGTCTTGGTCTCATCGTTAAACGAGACGCCCTGGATGACGTCGTTCTTGAGGTAGAACAGCACCTCGTGCGCCTTGGACTTGTCGAGCGTGTAGTACCAGAGCGGCAAGGGCGGCTCGGCGACCAGCCTCGTCAGGACGTCGCCCCAGGTGGAGTCCACCAGGACGAGCTCCGGGAAGCCCGCGAGCTGCGCGTAGTGGGCGCCCCGGTCGGGCGTGGGGGCGCCGAGGATCAGGGTCCGCACGCTTCCATCGCGGAGCGTCATCGTGATCTCTGCGGTTGGCCGATTCAGCCCGTACTGCGCTGGATCATCGATGGTTTTGGCCAGGATGCGTTGCGTCTTGGGGCCGCCGAGGAGGAACGTGATGCCTCCCCAGCGGTCGAAGTTAACCGGGATCCCGGCCGGGTCCTCGAAGTACCAGACGCTCGCCACGTTGCGGCCATCGTCGACGAACGTGGCGTAGAAAGTCTTCTTACCGACAGGGGTCGTGATCGAGATCTGCCGCAGGTCGTCGGGCGACAGCGTGTAGAAGAAGGGAAGATCCGCCTCCTTCGAGCTGCCGATCGGTGGGTTCTTGATGACCCAGGTCAGGGCGATTCCGGCCAGTGAAACGACGATGATCAGGACGAGTGAAATCCTGAGGCTCACTGGTTTAGCGCCTCCGCCACCAGACGAACACGCCTGCGCTGCCCACCAGCACGGGCATGAGCAGCCAGCCGGTCCACCGGACGTAGTCGCGTTCGCGGGTCGTAAGGACAAGCTCTCGGAACACGCGGGTTTTCGGCCGGATCGAGATCAACTCAAAATCCTGCGCCGCCCAGTTGACCGAGTTGGCGAACATGTCACCATTCTTGGCGGACGAGAAGAACGAATTGCTCGCGAAGTCGGCGTCACCGACCACGACGAGGTTGGTCGTGACCAGCGAACCGTCTGCCTTCTTGACTGGCTCGAGACCGAGCGGGGCAACTGCCCTGGCGGTCACCGCGATCGTCAGTGGCCCCTGGCGGTCCGCTCCCGGGGTGAAGTCGATCTTCTCTGGGTCGCTCTCTTCCCAGCTGTTCAGGGTGGTCGTCATGAGGACCTCGTGGACGATCGTCGGACGGCCGTCGGAGGTCAGCGGGACCGTGCTCTCGTCCACCGTCCGTCCGATAAGAGCAACGCCGGGCAGGTAGACCACGTCCAGGGGCGCCGTGATCTGGCTGACCGGTGACAGCTGCTGGTTCGATTTCTTCACCTGCAGGAACAGTGGGTTCGGGGCGACGAAGCTTGCAGTGTCGACCACCTCGTGGTTGCCGACGGTCAAGCCATAGACGCCTAACAGTTCCTTGAAGCTTGGAGGCGCACCGGGCTCGAGAAGGAAGATCGCGCTGCCGCCCATGATCAGGTACTGAGCCAGTATTGCCGCTTCGCCTTCCAGGAGGTCGGACTGGGGTCCCGCGAATACGAGCACCGCCGGGAAGAACGGGTCGTTCGCCGGATCTTCACCGAACACGATCGGGCCCATCTCCTGCAAGGTGACGGACGCGACCGCGTAGTTGTCGCGCAGCAGGGAGTCGACCGCCCTCGAAAAACCGTCGCGGCTGTCCGCGGCAATCGTGATGTCCCGTTCCCCGTGGCCCGCAACAAAGTAAACCTGCTTCTGCTTTATGCGGTTCACCACCAGGAGGCCGGTCGTGATCTCCTGTTCGCCGAATGCCTTACTGAGGGATCCCGGTTGTGAGCTGACGACTACCTGGACCCGCTTGCTATCCATGCCCTCAATTGCGATGGCGGGGTGTACCGTCACCCCGTAGGAGGCGGCCACGTTGGGCTGAAACTCGGGGTCGACCAGCCGGAAATCGAACTTGCCCTGCGATCGCCGCTTGAACTCCGACAGCAGGTCGCTCGTCTCCTGCCATGCCGCCGCTGCGTCGGGTTTCGCCGTGACCCAGAACACGGTCGCGCGCACCGGCTCGTCCATGTTCTCCAGGACTGCCTGTGCCTGCTCGGAGAGCAGGAACTGCTTGGTGGCGGTGGTGTCGATGCGTACCCAGCCCGGCGGGTTGGGGCGGTTGGACAGCCACCACAGGAAGAAGTTGACGACGACCGCCAGTGCGACGAAAGAGGCGACGATGATCAGGGTGTTGACGCCGTAACGGCCCCGGCGGCCGAAGATCGCACGGCCGAGCCGGCGCCACGAGATGATGGCGTCGATGAGCAGGATCCCCGCGCCGATCGCCATCATGATCTCGGCTGCGCCCGCAAGGTCGCGCACGAAGACCCAGAGGAGTGCGCCGAACAGCAATGTGCCGCTGCCGGCAACGAGGAGGAACTGGCGAATCGAGGTCACGTTCGCCATCACGACCGTCTTGAAGGATTGGCGCCTGCGCGATCCGCCCTCGGGCCCCTCAGGTGAGCCTTCGGCGCGTGACAGGTTCGCCTGGTTGGAGGTCGACATTAGCGCCACCTCCGCATTTCGAGGAGCATCACGGCCAGAAACAGGAAGACGACCGTCAGGGAGATGTAGTAGGCGATGTCGCCGGGCGAGATGATGCCGCGGGCGAAGTCAGCGAAGTGCCCGCCTTCGGCCACCCCGAAGTTGGAGGTATCGCTGGTCGAGAACGAACTCCCGAGCTGGAAGCCATCGATTACCTGGGCGGCTATGCCGCTCACCCGCTGGCTGACGAAGTCAATGACTGTGAAGGCGGTCAGGACGCCGGCGCCAAGGACCAGCGCAACCAGCTGGTTGGGAGTGACCGCGGATGCCATCAGCCCGACCGCGAGGGTGGCCGACCCGTACAGCATCAGCCCGAGATACCCCGTGAGGACCGGGCCGAGGTCGGGCACCCCGAAGAGGAAGAGCACCAGCACGTAGTAGAGCGTTCCGGCGATCATGATCGCCAGCATGGCGAAGGCTGCGAAGAACTTCCCGAGCACGATCTCGATCTCGCGCAGCGGAGAGGTCATTAGAAGTTCGAGCGTACCCAGCTTCTGTTCTTCCGAGAGCAGGCGCATGGTAAGCGCCGGCGAGAGGAAGATCATGAAGAAGACGGCGCCGGCGGCGAACCCCCGGATCGAGGCCTCAGAGAAGGCATCGGACACCGAGGCTACGAAAAAGAACCCGGTGATGGCCAGGAAAGCTGCTGCGACTACATAGGCCATGGGCGATGAGAAGTAAGTCCGGATCTCCTTGAGGGCGATGTACCGGATATTGGTCAGCGAAGTTCGCATTGGCTACTTGACGTCCTCTTCGGTGGTCAGTTGGAGGAAGATCTCTTCGAGGGTCATTGGCAGTGGATGCAGGTTCACCAGGCCCCAACCCCTGCCGACCACGGTTTTCGCCAAGGCCTCAACTGCGCGGTTGCCTGGCTTGGCGTCGACGATGAACGGAAGCGCGCCCTCAGATGTGATACGCCGTCCGTCTGTGGAGGAGTCGTTGCGGACATCCACCACGAATGGCATCGACCGCAGCGCGCCGATGACGTCACGCGCCTCAGCGCCCCGCACGGCGAGCTGGACTCGTTCGGTGTGCTGGAGCTTGTTTGACAGGTTCCGCGGCTCGTCATCGGCGACGATGCGCCCTTCGTGAATTACCAGCACTCGCTTGCAGATCGCACTGACCTCGGGAAGGATGTGCGAACTGAGGATCAACGTGTGGTCGCCGGCCAATTCGGAGATCAGCCCGCGCGTCTCGACCACCTGGACCGGGTCGATACCGATCGTGGGCTCGTCGAGGATGAGGACTTCGGGCTCGTGGAGGATCGCCTGCGCGATGCCGACCCGCTGGCGGTAGCCCTTGGAAAGCTTCTGGATGTGGGTGTTCTTGTAGTAGTCGAGCTTGACGCGGTCGATTACCTCAGGCAGCCGGCGCTCGATCCACCGGTCGTCCATGCCCCGCAAATGACCCATGAACTTGAGGTAGTCGGTCACGGTCATGTCCAGGTATAGCGGCACGGTCTCGGGAAGGTAGCCGGTGTGCCGCCTGGCCTCGAGCGAATGAGCTACGACGTCGTATCCCGCGATGCTTGCGGTACCTTCGGTGGGCGGTGCGAATCCGGTGAGGACCCGCATCGTGGTCGTCTTGCCGGCACCGTTGGGGCCGAGGAACCCGACGATCTCACCCTTCTGGATCTCGACCGATACGTCGATGACGGCCGGGAAGTCGCCGTACATCTTCGACATGTGTTCGAGCTTGATCATGCTCAGGGTAGGTTCACCTGCTTTCACGGACCGGACGGTCTCGCCCCGCACCGCACGCCCAGAGCGCTACGCTCAAGGCGCGCAGCCGGGATCTACCAATATGCAAAACCGATATGGTACCAGCAGAGCCCGGGAGCATGCCGCACAAACTTACCCGTGTAAAATCCACCCGTGTTATCCCACCCCTCGCCGGCCATCAATCCGCTTCCCGAAGGCTTCATCTACCTCGATCATTCGGCGACCACGCCGCTGCGGCGCGCCGCATTCGAGGCCATGGTGCCGTACTTCAGCGAGAAGTTCGGCAACCCTTCCAGCCTCTACGCGTTGGCCCAGGAAAGCCGTGATGGAGTGGACCTCGCGCGGGAGCGCGTGGCCAGCGTCCTCGCGTGCCGCGCCAGCGAAGTCGTGTTCACCAGCGGCGGGACCGAGTCCGACAACACCGCCATAAAGGGCGTTGCCGCGGCCCTGCGCAGCAACGGCAACCACATCGTGACCTCGGCATTCGAGCATCACGCCGTACTCCACGCCTGCCACCAGCTTGAGAAGCAGGGCTTCGAGATCACCTACCTGCCGGTCAACCGGGAGGGGCTGATCGAACCAGAGGCGGTGGCGGCCGCGGTCACGGACCGCACCACCCTGGTCTCGATCATGTATGCAAACAATGAAGTCGGCTCGATCCAGGACATCGGAGCGATCGCGCGCCTCGTGCACCAGCGGGCGGCCGAACTTTCCCGAACGATAGTCATGCACACCGACGCCGTGCAGGCCCCCGGCTGGCTCGACCTGAGCACCCAAGAGCTCGGCGTCGACCTCTTGAGCCTTTCCGGTCACAAGTTCCACGGGCCGAAGGGTGTGGGCGTGCTTTACGTGCGCCGGGGCACACCGCTCGACTCCCTGCTGGTCGGCGGCGGGCAGGAGCGCCAGCGCAGGTCCGGCACCGAGAACGTGCCGGGCATCGTCGGACTCGGTGTTGCCCTTGAGCTCGCCGAAAAGGAGCGAGAAGAGGCCGGTACGCGGGTGCAGCGTTTGCGCGACATGCTGATCGAAGGCATCATGGAGAGGATTGGCGGCGCCCATTTGAATGGCGGACTAGACCGCAGGCTGCCGGGCAACGTAAATATTTCATTCGAAGGGATCGAAGCGGAGCCGCTGCTGATCGGACTCGACCAGCATGGGATCTGCGCGTCCAGCGGCAGCGCATGCAGTTCGGCATCGGTGGAGCCGTCGCACGTGCTGCTTGCGGTCGGCCTCGATGCCGATCTCGCGGTGGGGAGCCTGCGCCTGACGCTCGGGCACCAGACCACCGAAGCCGAAATAAGCCGCGTCATCGAGGTCCTTCCCGGCGTCGTCAAACAGTTGAGGGCCATGCCCACACTGGCAACCGGCCACTGAGTCCCTTCGGAGAAACCCTGAATGACCCAAAAAGCCCAGGCCATGCCCGAACCGTCCGGCGCGACCGGCGGACAGTCCGTTTCGGGACGAGCCGAGCCCAGGTATACGCCGCCCGAACTGGCGGCACTCGAACACGCCAGAGCTGACCGGAAGCCTTATGGCCGCTGGGCCAAGCGCAATCTGGAGTTTTCGGTTGCGGGAAGCGAGCACGCTGGCGAAGTGGTGCGGGTGCGGGTGACGTACCGGCCCGCCGGCAACTTCAGGGGGCGGCCGGGGGAAGAGGTGGTCAGCGTTCGCTCGGACGGCAGCTTCGTCGAACGCGAGGTCGTCCACCGGCCCCAGGAGTCGTTCCCGTGGGTGCTTGCGGTCCTCGCCGCGGTATCGGCGATCGCCGCGATCGTGCTCATTCCTCTGATCATCATCGACCCCCGGCCGGGTGATCCGCTGTATGTGTCGGGTCGATTCCTCTGGATGCGCGTGTCCAATCCGCTGATCGCGCCCGCGGTCCACTTCCAGAACCAGGACATCTCAGGTTCCCTTTCGAACTTCGCGATCTCGCAGCCGGACGCCAGCACGCAGCTGGCCGTGATCCAGGTGACCCTGATCAACCAGCAGTCGGCTGAGGTCGTGGTCGTGGTCGACGGCAAAGCCGCCGAAGTGACGACCGTAAACGGCTTGACGGTCTTCCCAATCAACACCGTCGAGAGGAGCGCCAACGTCCAATCGCTCGACGCACGGTTCGTATACCAGGGTTTCATCCCCCTCTGGGATACGGTCACCCTGCCATCGGGGCAACAGGTCACCGGCATGATGGTGTTCGAGCTACCCACGGGTGACCGGGTGAAAGAGTTCAGGTGGGTGGCTACCGACTCGATGATCGTGCGGTACCCGAAATAGTTCGCAGCGGGGCCGCCGGGCCACGATAGAATCGCGGCGAAATGGCTCGCCTCCAGGGCCTCTCGCCGGGCCGCAGACAGTATCTCGAACTCAAACGCCAGCACCCAGATGCGCTGCTGCTCATCCGCATGGGCGATTTCTTCGAAGCCTTCGACGAAGACGCGCGCACGCTCGCCAGGGTCCTCGACATCACCCTGACGGCACGTGACGTCGGTGGCGGCGCACGGTCGCCCCTGGCGGGCATTCCGCATCACGCCATGGACGCCTACCTCGGCCGGCTCGTCGCGTCCGGCCTGAAGGTAGCCATCGCGGAGCAGACCAGCGATCCCGCGGCCTCGCGCGGGCTGGTCGACCGCGCGATCGTGCGCATCGTGACGCCCGGAACGGTCCTGGAGCCCGGCCTCCTCGATGAGCGCAGGAATAACTACCTGGCGGCGACGGTGGTGGACGGCGCCAGTGCAGGGCTGGCCTACGTAGACATAACCACCAGCGAGTTCGTAGCCGGTGAGCTTCCTGCGGCCAGCCTCGCGGACGAGCTGGCCAGGATCGAGCCCGCCGAGATCCTCGCCAACCAGGGCGCACGGGACCTGCTCGAGGCTGGGGAAGGGTCGTCGTGGCCGATCCGGGCGCTTGAGCCCGGTCGCTCCGACGGGCGACTTTCCGCCGAGACCCTGACGCGCCATTTCAAGGTCGTTTCGCTCGCGTCCTACGGAATCGAAGACCGTCCGCTCGCGGCGATCGCCGCCGCCGCGGTGATCAACTTCCTTGCCGAGACACAGCGCGGCAATCTGCCACAGATCACCACGATCCGCCCGCTCACGCACGGTGACACCATGACGCTCGACCGCCGGGCGTTGCGGGACCTCGAGGTCCTCGATTCGCTGGCCGGTCGCAAGGACTCTCCAACGCTCCTTTCGGCGGTCGACCGCACGGCGACCCCGATGGGCAACCGTTTGCTGCGGGCCTGGCTGGTAAGGCCGCTCAAGAAGGTTCAACCACTGCTGGAACGCCAGCGCCGGGTCGCCTACTTCGTCGAGAATCCATCGGCCCGCATGGCGGTGCGCACCGCATTGAACGATGTTCGTGACCTCGAGCGCCTGATCAACCGCATCCGGGCCTTCAGTGCCTCGCCGCGCGACCTGAACGGGCTGGCCCGGGGGCTGTCGCAGATACCGGCCATAAAGGCGGCGCTGGCTACCGGACATTGGCCAGGGATATTGAGCGACCTCAAGGAGTTCGAGGCGGTCGCGGGTCTCATTCATGCGGCGATCGACGATGACCCACCGATCGCAGTAGGCGAGGGCCATGCGATTCGCAAAGGGTTCGATCCGGAGCTGGACGAGGTCAGGGATTTGGCCGCCGATGCCAGCACGCGGATCGCCGAGATCGAGAGCGACGCGCGTGCAAGAACCGGTATCAAGTCCCTGAAGATCGGCTACAACCGTGTATTCGGCTACTACATCGAAGTATCCAGGGCGAATTCGGCTGCCGTCCCGCGTGACTTCGAACGCAGGCAGACGCTGGTCAATGCCGAGCGGTTCGTAACCCCCGCTCTGAAGGAGTACGAGTCCCGCGTTCTCAACGCCCGGGAGCGCCTGTCGGAGCTCGAGCGCTCGGTGTTCCGGCGCGTCTGTGCGGAGGTCGCAGGCCAGGGAGAGAGAATCCTGGCGACCGCGCGGGAACTCGCCGAGATCGACGTGGTCGCCGGATTCGCGGACGTCGCGGTCGCCGGCGGCTGGACCGCGCCGGTGCTCGACGACAGCGATGCGATCGAGATTCACGGGGGGCGCCACCCGGTCGTCGAGCGTGCGCTCGGGCCCGGCCGGTTCGTGCCAAACGACACCGTCATGTCCTGCTCAGAGGCCCAGATCATGATCATCACCGGCCCGAACATGTCGGGGAAATCGACCTACATAAGGCAGGTCGCCGTGCTGTGCCTGCTGGCACAGGCGGGCAGCTTCGTGCCCGCGGAAACAGCCCGGATCGGGATGCTCGACCGCATCTTCACGCGCTGCGGCTCGATGGACGAGATCGCACGTGGACGATCGACGTTCCTGGTCGAGATGGAAGAAACGGCGTCGATCCTGAACCAGGCCACCAGGAGGTCGCTGGTCGTACTGGATGAGATCGGCCGCGGGACCAGTACCTACGATGGGCTGGCGATCGCGCGGGCCATCGCAGAGCACATCCACACCAGCCCGTCGCTCGGCTGCAAGACGCTGTTTGCCACTCACTATCACGAGATGACGGGCCTCAGCGAACTATTGCCGCGGGCCGTGAATTTTCAGGTCGCGGTGGCCGAGGAGGACGGGGAGGTGGTCTTCCTCCATCGGATTCTTCCCGGCGGCGCGGATCGCAGCTACGGGGTGCACGTCGGACGTCTCGCCGGGCTCCCGAAACCCGTCATTAACCGGGCGTGGGAGCTGCTGGAGCAGCTCGAGTCCGGGCATCAGCATGAGAAGGGCAGGGCGGCCGGCGCGCGGGGCAGGCGAGCCGCTCGCCAGGAGGCCCAGCTCCCGCTCATCAGCCCCGGCAGCGAGGCGGTCGCGCACCTGCTCAAAATCGACGTCGATTCCCTTACCCCGATGGAGGCGATCACGAAGCTTTACGAGCTCAAGAAGAAGGCTCAGGATGACGGCGCCGCACGATCGGGCTGAAACGCCCGGGGCGCGTGCCGGGTGATCGACTTGGCACTGATGGCGCTTGCCGGGCTCGCGCTTGGCGGCGCGGCCAGTAAGGCGGTCGAACGCCGCCCAATGCGGATCATGGGCTACGCGGCCAGATCGGGCTGTCGTGCTGTCTCAGTTCGACCGGGTGACGATCGCCTCTACATCGGTTCTTGCCGCCGCCTTTCCCACCCTGGCAATCATCGATCTTGCACATCAATTGCTGCCCGATAACACCGTCCTGCCCGGGATTCTGGCCGGCCCGAGTTTCGCGCCATTTCTCGGACACCTGAACACGTGGGATGGCGCACTCGGCGCAGTAGCCGGCTTCCTCCTTTTTCTGCCCATCTGGCTGCGGGCACAGCTGCCGGGGCCAGCCGGGCAAATCATGGGACTCGGCGACCGCAAGTTTTCTGCCATGCCGGACGCCGCACTCGGACTGCAATTCCGGGGCGGCGCGGTGCACACGGGCGTGCGGATCGGCGGCCTGGCTGCGGTCGGCCGATACTGGACCGGGCACTCAACCTTCTTGCCTGAGGAGACCGTCTATTGACAGCCCGCGTCGCATCGGCATCAGTCGGCTCATTCGCCGAAAATGTCTACGTAATTGCCGCCGCCGAAAGCAATGACTGCGTCGTGATCGATCCGGGATCTGACGGCGAAATGATCGCCAACGCGATCAAAGCTGCTGGCTTCAACCTGCGCTACATCCTGATCACGCACGGCCACGCCGACCACACGGGCGCGATCGCCGTGATCAAGCGAGAACTGGGCGGCACGATCGCCGCCCATCACGGCGACGTCGACATGGTGGCTAATCCGGACCCAGGCATCGTTCAACTCCTGGGCGATTTCGAACAACCACCAGCCGTCGAATTGGTACTGCACGGCGGCGAAATCATCGAGGTGGCGGACCTGAAGATCCGGGTAATAGCCACGCCCGGCCATACCCCGGGAAGCGTCTCCTACCTGTGCGAAAACCTGCTATTTACCGGCGACACGCTGTTCAAGGGAAGCATCGGACGGTACGACCTGCCGGGTGGTAATGGAGAGCTGGAACTGTTGAGTATCCGTGAGCACCTTCTCACCCTTCCCGAGGAAACAGTAGTGCTTCCGGGGCACGGCCCTCAGACGACGATCCGAGAAGAGAGTGCCAACAATCCTTTCCTCACTTCCAGGGTCACGGATGAGGACGATCAGGCCGGCAACTAGCAGAGACAGCTGCAGAGCAGACCTGACACTATTTGCGCTTGACTGCCCTCCGAGAGAAGCGCCACTCCTGCAGAAAAACATGCGAATAATTCGTGCTAAGATCTGCATAAATTAGGTTTTGGGACTTCGGGGGGTCTGATGAACATAGTTGACGCGGATCTGGCGACGCTTAGGAAGGCCGCCAAGCGTGGCCGGGTTCGTTCAGAGGAAACGCAGCAGTTGATCGACACGATCGACGCGCTGGAGACTGGGGAAGCCAAGGCCGTCTTGCTGGGACGCGGCGAGAACGGGGAAAAGGTCCGGGCCCGCGTCGCATACGCGGCCAAGATCGTAGGCAAGCCCTTGCAGATAGCGCTGGCCAGCGACCGTGTCCTGTTCGCGCTGAAAGAGGTCAAGCGACGGCGCGGGCGGCCGCGGAAGAACTCCTGAAGGCTCGCCTCGGGCCTTCGTGACCTCGTAAACAAAAGGGGCGTCCCGTAACGGGACGCCCCTTCTTTTTCAGGATCCGGTGCGCTATTTGGCCCGGCCGAGCGCCCGGGTAATGGCCCGTTCCGCCGCGACCACGGTCAGGTGGGCCCGGTACTCCGGCGAAGCATGGATGTCGCCATTGAAGTCGCCGATCTCGGCGCCGGCACGCTTGGCAGCCGTGCTGATCTGCGAGGCGGTCAGCGCCTTCCCGACCAGGATGCGTTCCGTCCGTTTTGCGCGCACGGCCTTCGGTCCCGCGCCGGTCACGGCAACTCTCGCCGCCGTGCACACGCCACTGGCATTCACCGTGACGATGGCGGCCACGCCAACCACGGCATAGTGCGACGCCTTGTTCTCGAACTTGTAGTAAGCGGTTCCAGTCCTGGCCGCCAGGAATGGGATCCTGACGGTCTTGAGGACTTCACTGGGCCGCAACGACGTGGTCAGCAGGTCGACGTTAAACCGTTCGATGCTGATCTTGCGCGTGGCGCGGCTTGACGACGCCTCGAGCTCGGCCCCGAGCGCAAGGATCACCGCCGGGAAGTCGCCCGCCGGGTCGGCGTGCGCGAGGCTTCCACCGATCGTGCCCTTGTTGCGTACCTGCAGGTCGGCGACCTGCCCGGCCGCTTCGGCAAGGAGCGGGAAGTACTTTCGTACGACTGCCGAAGCTCCTATCGCGTCATAAGTGGTGGCGGCGCCGATCGCAAGACCGCCGCGCTCTTCCTTGATGCCTGACAATTCCTTGATGTTCGACACATCGATCAGGTACTTTGGCTCCGCCAGCCGGAGCTTCATCAGCGGAATCAGGCTTTGGCCACCCGCCACGATCTTCGCCTCGCCCTTGTAGCGAGACAGCAGCCGGGCGGCCTCCGCCACGGTGGCCGGCGCCAGGTACTCGAACTGAGCCGTTACCATCTAGCGTTTCCTCCCGTTGCGTGACCCCTGCCGGGCCTTGCGCCTCTCCTCTTTTGCGCCCTGAATCAGCCGCCATACCTTCTCCGAGGTGGCCGGCATGTCGATGTGAGTCACTCCCAGGTGCGAAAGCGCGTCCACGACCGCGTTGATCACCGCCGGACTGGCTGCGATCGTTCCCGTTTCACCGGCCCCCTTCACGCCCAGCGGGTTGGTGGGAGAAGGCGTCTCAGTGCGGGCGGTTTCGAAATTCGGGAACATCTCGGCGGTCGGCACCGCGTAGTCCATCATCGATCCCGACAGCAGCTGTCCGTCGTTGCTGTAGACGGCCTGCTCGACCAGGGCCTGTCCCACGCCCTGCGCAACGCCGCCGTGCACCATCCCGTCCACGATCATCGGATTGATGACCTTGCCGACGTCATCCACTCCGACATACCGAACCAGCTTGGTGTCGCCGGTCTCTTCGTCGATCTCCACTACGGCCACGTGGCATCCGAACGGCCAGGTGAAGTTCTCCGGGTCGAAGAAGCTGACCGCCTCGAGCCCCGGCTCCATGCCCTTCGGAAGGTCCTTGGCCAGATAGCACTGGAGGGCAATGTCCGGGAAGCTCATGGACTTGTCGGGCACGTCCTCAACTACGAAGCGTCCGTTGGCAAACTGCACTTGCTTTTCGGGCACACCCATCTGGTGGGCGGCCAGCTTCCGTGCCTTGGCCACGACCTTCTGAAGGCTCATGTAGAGGGCCGAGCCCCCGACCACTACGCTCCGGCTGCCGAACGTACCGGTCCCGAACTGCTGAGCTGCGGTATCGCCGTGCACCACCTCGACGTCTTCCATGGGAATGCCGAGTTGCGACGAAACGATCTGCGACATCGACGTGTAGTGGCCCTGGCCGTGCGGGGAGGTGCCGGTATAGACGGTCGCCTTCCCCGTCGGGTGGATGCGCACCAGGCTGGATTCCCAGAGTCCGGCGCCGGCCCCCAGTGAGGATGCGACCGCCGAGGGCGCCATGCCGCAGATCTCGATGTAGGTCGAGAAGCCGATCCCGAGCAGCTTGCCTTCCTTGCGGGCCGCTCGCTGCTCGACCTTGAACTTCGGGTAGTCGAGCATCTCCAGCGCCTTGTCCAGCGCCTTCTTGTAGTCACCAGAGTCGTACTTGACCCCCGTGGCCACTGCCTTGCCCCTCTTAAACGCAGGGATCATGTTCTTGCGGCGCACGGCAACGGGGTCGCGCCCGACGGCGTCTGCGAACCGGTCAACCATCCGTTCGACCAGGTAGGTCGCCTCGGGACGGCCGGCCCCTCGATAGGCGTCGACCGGCGTGGTGTTCGTGAACGCCCCGCGCACCTTGCACTTGACGTTCTCGAGCTTGTAGACGCCGACCAGCATGATTCCGAACAGGATCGTCGGGATCAGCGGCGCAAAGGTCGACAGGTAAGCACCGAGGTTGGCGTTGACCTCGCAGGAGATGCCGGTGATCGTGCCGTCCTTGTTGCCGCAGATCTCCACGTCCGTGATGTGGTCGCGGCCATGCGTCGTGGCCAGGTAGTTCTCCTGGCGGCCTTCTATCCATTTGACCGGCCTGCCAAGCTGCTTGGCGACGATACCTGTGATCACTTCTTCGGCGTAGATGTAGAGCTTTGAACCAAAGCCACCGCCGACGTCCGGGGCGATCACGCGCAGCTTGTGCTCAGGGTGGCCCGTCACCAGCGCGAACAGGAGCCGCAGAAGGTGCGGGATCTGGGTCGACGTCCACATCGTGAGCTGGCCGGAGGCGGGCTCGTAGTCCGCGACCACACCACGGGGTTCCATGGCGTTGGGGATCAAGCGCTGGTTGACGATCCGTTCCCTGACGACAACGTCGGCCTTCTTCGCCGCCGCGGCGTAGTCTCCGCCGTTCACTTCCCAGTCGAACGCCACGTTGTTCGGAGCGCCGCCGGCGTCCGCATTGCCCTCGTGGAGGATCGGCGCGCCACGCTTGGTCGCCTTCTCCGCGTCGACGATCGCCGGTAGTGACTCGTAGGTGACCTTCACCGCGCGGGCTGCATCCGCCGCGAGATACGGAGCGCTGGCTACCACGGCGGCTACCGCGTCGCCTACGTAGCGCACCTTGTCGACGGCCAGCGGGGGGTGCTTCGGCTGCTTGAGGTCGGGCAGCACCCAGCCAGCGGGAAGGCTGCCAAGCTGCTCCTGCAGGTCGGCGCCGGTGAAAATCGCGACCACGCCGTCCATTTTCGACGCCCTTGAAACGTCGACGCGCTTGATGCGCGCGTGAGCGTGCGGGCTACGCACAAGCGAAAGGTGGAGCATTCCAGGGAGCCGGATGTCGTCGACGTACTTGCCCTGGCCGGAGATGAGGCGCGGGTCTTCTCGACGCTTGACC
>Ga0194120_10003134_pt1 | contig 27415 bp, 28 predicted proteins | sample TA2MahCa65mmetaG_FD_148642 | JGI IMG/M metagenome (GOLD analysis project Ga0194120, IMG submission 148642) | Freshwater microbial communities from Lake Tanganyika, Tanzania - TA2015019 Mahale Deep Cast 65m | ecosystem: Environmental > Aquatic > Freshwater > Lake | place: Tanzania: Lake... | reverse complement strand
GCCTGATCGACATGTGGATGGAGGTCCCCGGCGTGGTGGCGACGCTCAAGTCGGGCGCCGATGCGCGTTCGGTCGACACCTCGAAGTACAAGGGCTATGAGGACAAATACGCGATCGTCGGCACCTACTGGCCGCCGCAATACGTCATCACCGAAGGCGACACGCTCAAGCCGCTCAAGGTGGTTTCGACCCGCGGCATCACGGTCGATGGCGAATATCACCCCGAACCGCGCGTCGCCTCGATCGTCGCCTCCCACATCAAGCCCGAGTGGGTGGTGAACATCAAGGAGACCGGCCAGATTCTTCTGGTCGACTACTCCGATCTCAAGAACCTGAAGCAGACGGTGATCGAGTCCGCGAAGTTCCTGCATGACGGCGGCTGGGACGCGTCCAAGCGTTACTTCCTGGTTGCCGCCAACGCCTCGAACAAGATCGCGGTCGTCGACACCAAGGAGGGCAAGCTTGCCGCCTTGGTCGACACCCAGAAGATCCCGCATCCCGGCCGCGGCGCGAACTTCGTCCATCCGCAGTTCGGTCCGGTCTGGGCGACGGGTCATCTGGGCGCCGACGTCGTCACCCTGATCGGCACCGATCCGGTGAAGAACAAGGCGCATGCCTGGAAGGTCGTGCAGGAGCTCAAGGTTCCGGGCGCCGGCAACCTGTTCGTCAAGACGCATCCGAAGTCGAGCAAGCTCTGGGTCGACATGCCGCAGAACCCGGAACGCGATCTCGCCGAATCGGTCGTGGTCTACGATCTCAAGAACCTATCCAAGCCGCCGGTGAAGATCGCCGTCGCCAAGGATGCGGGTCTGCCCGAGATGAAGGCCGTCCGGCGCGCCGTCCATCCCGAATACAACGAGAAGGGCGACGAGGTCTGGATCTCGGTCTGGGCCGGCAAGACGGATCCCTCGGCGATCGTGATCTATGACGATGCGACGATGAAGCTGAAGGCCGTGATCAAGGATCCCAAGATGGTCACGCCGACTGGCAAGTTCAACGTCTACAACACCATGAACGACATCTACTAAGCGTCAGCGGCGCCGGAGCACCCCCCTCCGGCGCCGCTTTTTTTTCGGACATTTCCTTTTTTCAATTTTCGATTTCGAGCGATTTGGCGAAGAACAAGAAGAGCAAAGAGAGTGACGCGCATGACCGAAGGATCTCGTGGCTTTCTGTCTCGGCTATGGGCGACGCTCACTCGCCCGACGTCGAAATACTCGCTGCTGACCCTGCTGATCGTCGGTTTCGCCGGCGGCATCGTCTTCTGGGGCGGCTTCAACACCGCGATGGAAGCGACCAACACGCTCGAATTCTGCACGTTCTGCCACGAGATGCGGGACAACGTCTATGCCGAGTACAAGAGCACGATCCACTTCCAGAACCGTACTGGCGTCAGGGCCACCTGCTCGGATTGCCACGTGCCCGATCCCTGGGTCCATAAGTTCACCCGCAAGATCCAGGCGACCAACGAGTTGTTCCACTGGGCGCTCGGCACGGTCGACACGCCGGAGAAGTTCGAGGCCAAGCGCCTGCAGCTCGCGACGCGCGTCTGGACGACGATGAAGGAGACCGACAGCCGCGAATGCCGGAACTGTCACACGCTCCAATCCATGAACCCCGAGTACCAGCGGCCGCGCGCGCGCAAGCAGCATCTCGACGCCATGGAAGCGGGCAACACCTGCATCGATTGCCACAAGGGTATCGCCCACAAGAACGTGCGCAGTCTCGTCGCCGAGGCCGAACTCGAGAAAATGGAAGCGCCGATGAAGGCCGATGTCCGGACGGTGCCGCAGGAATTTCGCGACGGCTTGAAGCGGATCGAGGACAAAGAGAAGGCGGCAAGCGCGACTCCGGCCGCGCCGGTCGTAGCCGCGGCCCCCGCCGCCACCGCGACCGCGCCGCCGAGCGGGAGTACGTCTGCATCGGCGGGTGATTGGGCGGGCGTCGAGGCGACCGTCGTCCCCCTCTTCTATCCCGGCCAGGCTTCCTATGAGTGGATCTTGACCGGTAAGGATCATGGCGGCGCCCGCGCCTTCATGCGCGCCGGCGACCGCTGCTCGACCTGCCATGCCAAGGAAACCAAGGAAATGGGCGCCAAGATCGTCTCCGGCCAAAAGGTCGAGGCGACGCCCATTCCGGGCAAACGCGCCGCGATCGATCTCAAGGTCCAAGCGTCCCACGACGGCACCAACCTGACGCTTCGCTTCCAATGGCCGGATGCGCCGCACGCACCCGCGCCCTTCGCGCAAGGCGGCAAGATGGATGCCAAGAACCAGGTGAAGCTCGCGCTCATGATCGCCGGCACGGGCATCGACCGCGCCGATCAAGCGGGCTGCTGGGGCACATGCCATCACGACTCGCGGAGCATGCCGACGGCGCCCGCGGGCAAGGTTGTTTCGAAATACATTCCCGAATCCCGGACCGAGATTGAGATCCAAGGCGGCGACAAGCCGCGCGGCGGCTGGGACAAGCTCAAGCCGGCGGGCGACCTCGATGCCATGCTCAAGGCCGGCACCTTCATGGATCTCATTCGCTGGTCGGCGGACGGCACGATCGAGAACGGCTACGTGCTCGGCGAGCGCGTCATGACCGGCGGCGTCAAGGTCGAGGGCGAAGGCAAGCTGGAGGGCGGCATCTGGACGGTGACGCTCAAACGCCCGCTCAAATCATCGAGCCCCGGCGACGTCAGCCTGGAAGCGGGCAAGGAATACACGGTCGGTTTCGCGCTCCATGACGATTTCAGCAATGCGCGCTTCCACCATGTCTCGGTCGACTATCGCCTAGGGATCGACGCGGCGGGAGCGGAGATCAACGCCAAGAAGCGCTGAGCATGACGATGCGGCGCGCGCTCCTCGTCCTGCTCGCGCTGATCGGCGCGGCGCCGGCGCTGGCACAGGCCGACAAGGCGGCGCTTCACCGCGAGATCTGCGCCGAAGCCGAGCAGCGATACCGCGCCGTCTTCGGCAAGCCGTCGGCCGAAGCCGGCCTGCCGATCGTCGCCATGTACAAACACACCTTCTGCCCGATCGAAATCACGGTCCGGGTCGGGACGACGGTGCGCTTCGTCAATGTCGATCGGCGGACATCGCACAGCGTCTGGTTCAAGGCCGCGGGGCGCGAGGAGTCCGCGCGGCTTTTCGGCGAGGAACATGTCGATGTCGTCATGGATCTGCCGCCCGGCACGCATGACTATCTCTGCGGGCCGCATTGGCAGCAGGAAGGCATGGTCGGCAAGATCATCGTCAGGCCCTGACGCTCGGGGTCGCGTCTTGCGCGCCTCCATGCTCTTGATTTTCCTCTGGGCGCTGTTCGCGCCTCTTCTTGGCGCGCAGGCGATGCCGATCGCCAGCGGCGACGGGCGTTACACCTTGGCCGCCGAGGGTGAGCCGCCGGCGCTCGTCATTCGTGCCTCCGGCGCTGCCGGACCGCTCGCCGTCATTCCGATCCGGATCGAAGGCGATCGCCGGTCCAAGGCCAGCGCCATCGTCGCGGTCCCGACGCGCGAGTCGTTCTTGGTCGCCCTCGCCGACATTGCCGAGCTTTGGGAAATTTCGACCAGCGACCATCCGACCTATCGCGGCTGGGTCCACGACCATCGGGACGACGGGCCGCCGAGCCAGGTGCCGCGCTTCCCCGTCCGCCGCATGCCAATGGTGGAGCCCCTCGGCGATCTGATCGTCTTGCCGGCGGGCGATCATGTCGCAGGCTACGCGCCGGCATCGCGGCGCGTCGTCGCCATCGATCTCTATATCGGCCGGATCTATGCCGCGATCCCGTTGGACCCAAGCCATCGCTGGGAAGGTCGGCGACTGATCCAGCGCGCCGGCAAGGACTTCCTGGTCCTGCCCGACGCCGGCGCCATCGCCCTAGCCGATTGGACCTTTTCGAGGGACGCCCGGTAAGTCGCTGAATTTAGGGAAAGAAAGCTCTAGGCATCCGCTTGCGGCGGAATGACGCAGGCGATGAGGGTTTGACCGAAATCAAAGAGGCCTGGCCGAGCCATCTTTATCCATGAGCGTGCAAGAGCCAGGAGCGCAACGTGAAAGCCGGCAAGGTTTTTATCGTCGGAGCGGGTCCCGGTGATCCCGAGCTGATCACCGTCAAGGCGCTGCGCATGATGAGAGAAGCCGAAGCCGTGGTTTATGACCGCCTGGTCTCGCGCGAGATCGTCGACATGATCCCGGCCGGCGTCATGCGCATCGATGTCGGCAAACGCGCCGGGCTCCATCCGGTGCCGCAGGATCAGATCAATGAACTGCTCGTGCGTCTCGCTTCGAGCGGGCGACACGTCGTGCGCCTCAAGGGCGGCGATCCCTTCACTTTCGGTCGCGGCGGCGAAGAGGCCGAAGCCCTCGCCGAGGCCGGCATCGCCTTCGAAGTCGTGCCCGGCATCACTTCCGCTTCCGGAAGCGCGGCTGCCATCGGCGTGCCGCTGACCCATCGGGGACTTGCCACCAGCCTGCGCTACATCACCGGCCATTGTCGGTCGGACACCGAGCTTGATTTCGACTGGGAAGGATTGGCCGATCCGGACACCACCCTGGTCGTCTATATGGGACTTGCGAATATCGGCCAAATCGTCGGCCGGCTGGTCGCGGCAGGATTGTCCGAAACCACGCCGGTCGCCGCCGTCGCCAATGGGACTACGTCGCGCCAGTCCCATGTGATCGCGACGCTCGGCTCGATCTCGAGCGAGGTCGAGGCCATTGCCGGAGACGGCCCGATCCTGTTCATCATCGGTCGGGTGGCGGCTTTGGCGGAAACGCTCGGTCAAAGAGCGATGGGCGCGACGCGGATTGCCGCGGTGACGCCCCATGTCGTCCCGGCCTAGCGTCGCTTTCGCCTTTCTGGCGATCTTGGCTTCGGCCGCGCCGGCGACGGCGGGCGAGCCGCCCTCCGCGCGCCAAAAGGAGCTGCGCCATCTTTTGGAACACGATTGCGGTTCCTGCCACGGCCTGACGCGCAAAGGCGGCCTCGGCTCGGCGCTGACGCCCGACACCATCGCCGATCTTCCCGACGAGACCCTGGTCGCGATCATTCTCGACGGCATTCCCGGCAAGCCCATGCCGCCCTGGCGCGGCGAGATCACCGAGGGCGAGGCGCTGTGGCTCGTCCACGTTCTTCGGAAAGGTCCGGATCATGCGCGCAGTCCTGTTCGCTAGCGCCGCGCTTGCGGCCTTCGTGGTCGAAGCGGCGGCCTTCGATCTCCGCGGCACCGGCGATCTCGGCATCGTCATCGAGCGCGCTTCGGGCAGCGTTCAGATCGTCGAGACCACCGGCAAGACCAGCCTCGGCCGGGTCAGCGGCCTCGGCGATCTGTCGCATGCGACCGCGGTCTTTTCGCGCGATCAGCGCTATGGCTACGTCTTCGGGCGCGATGGCGGCTTGACCAAACTCGATCTGTTGGAGCGGCGCATCGCCAACCGGATCATTCAGGCCGGCAATTCCATTGGCGGGGCGATTTCGCAGGACGGGCGCATCATCGCCGTCGGCAATTACGAACCGGGCGGCGTGAAGTTGTTCGATGCCGTGACCCTGACGCAGGTCGCGGACATTCCGGCCGTCCCCGCGCCTGGCGAGAAGGCCTCGAAGGTCGTCGGCTTGGCCGACGTCCCCGGCCAGGGCTTCATCTTCAGTCTTTACGACGCCGAGGCGATTTGGCTGGCCGACACGACGGTGCCGAGCGCGCCCAAGATCCGCCGCTACTCCAATGTCGGCAAGTTGCCCTATGACGGCCTGGTGACGCCCGACGGTCGGCACTACATCGCCGGATTGTTCGGCGAAGACGGCATCGCGTTGATCGATCTCTGGCGCCCCGAGACCGGCGTTCGGCGCATTCTCGGCGGTTACGGCAAGGGCCAAGAGCCGCTGCCGGTCTTCAAGATGCCGCATCTGCGCGGCTGGGCGGTGGCTGGCGGGCTTGCTTTCCTGCCGGCGATCGGGCGCCACGAAGTCCTCGTGGTCGAGACCAAGACCTGGACCGAGGCCGGGCGCATTCCCGTCCAGGGCCAGCCGGTCTTTGTCATCGCTCGCCCCGACGGGCGCCAGGTCTGGGTCAATTTCGCCCATCCCAAGAACGATGTCGTTCAGGTGATCGACACGCTCGATCTCGCCGTCGTGCATTCGATGACGCCCGGCAAAGCGATCATGCATATGGAGTTTGCGCCGCGCGGCGAACAAGTCTGGATTTCGGCCCGCGATTCGGATCGGGTCGACATCTTCGAGACGCGCGGGTTCTCGCGCCTCGCCTCGATCATCGCCGAAAAGCCGAGCGGCATTCTTTTCGCCGCGCGCGCCAATCGGGTCGGGTTCTGACATGGCCGACCAACTGGCCGGCGATCTGATCGAGCGCTTTCAGCGCGACTTTCCGATCGTCCGGCGGCCTTATGCCGAGATTGCCCGCCGCCTCGACCGGTCGGAGGTCGAAGTGGTCGCGGTGCTGATGGGCCTTTTGGATCAGGGCCGGCTCACGCGCATCGGCCCGGTCGTTCGGCCGAATGTCGCCGGCTGCAGCACGCTTGCTGCCATCGCCGTACCGCCCGAGCGGCTGGATGCCGTCGCGCGGCAGGTCTCGAGCGAGGCCGGGGTCAATCACAATTACGAGCGCGAGGGCCGTATCAATCTCTGGTTCGTCGTCCATGCCCGCGACGAGGCCGACCTGACGGAAACGCTCTCTCGGATATCCCGACGTGCCGGCTTGCCGGTCTACGACTTCCGCCTCGAGACCGAATACAAGATCAATCTCGGCTTTTCCTTGCTCGACACCAAGTCGCCCGAGACGGCGCCGCAGCCTCCCGGCGACGTGCCGGCCTGCTCGACCGACGATGTCGCCCTGATCGCCGCGCTCGATGCCGGTCTTGGCCTCGAACCCGAGCCTTTCGGGCAGGTCGCGGGGAGAATCGGCACCGATGTCGATGCTTGTCTCGCGCAAATCCGGAATTTGATCGAACGCGGCGTCATTCGGCGCTTCGGGCTGGTCCTGCGGCATCGGGCCTTTGGCTATGACGCCAATGCCATGGCCGTTTGGCAGGTGCCGGTCGGCGACATCGATCGGATCGGGCGCGCCCTCGCGGCCGAAAAGGGCGTCAATCTCTGCTATCGGCGGCGCACGGCGCTGGCCGATTGGCCGTTCAATCTCTACGCCATGATCCACGGCAAGGACCGCGCGGCGGTCGAGGCGCGCATCGGCGAAATCGCCTCGGCGCAAGGTCTTTCGGGTTTCGAGTCGCGGATTTTGTTCAGCACGCGCTGCTTCAAGCAAACCGGGGCGCGGCACCGAAAGGTGGCGGCATGATGGACGACACCGACCGCAAGATCGTGAACGCGCTGCAAGGCGGCTTTCCGCTTTCTCCTCGGCCATTCGCCGAGGCAGGCGCAAGGCTGCAACTCGACGAAGGCGAATTGATCGATCGCATCGGGCGCTTGGTGAGCGAAGGCGACATCTCGCGTTTCGGGCCGTTGTGGAACGCCGAAAAGATGGGCGGCGCCGTGACGCTCGCGGCCCTCGCCGCGCCGCCCGAGCGCTTCGACGAGATCGCCGCGATCGTCAGCGCCAAGGACGAGGTCGCGCACAACTATGCGCGCGATCACGCGCTCAATATGTGGTTCGTGGTCGCGACCGAGACGCCGGCGCGCCTCGCCGCCGTCCTGGACGAAATCCGGGCCGAGACCGGGCTCGCCGTGTACGATTGTCCGAAGCTTGCGGAGTATTTCCTCGAACTCCGGCTCGTCGCATGAGCGCGCTCGACGCCATCGACCGCCGCATTATCGCCGCGACCCAAGGCGGATTGCCGCTCGAACCGACGCCGTATCGCGCGATCGCCGAAACCGTGGGCACGACCGAAGACGATGTGCTCGCGCGTCTCGAAAGCCATCTGGCGAGCGGCGCGATCCGGCGCATCGGCGTCATCCCCAATCACTATGCTCTCGGCTACCAGGCGAATGGCATGTCGGTCTGGGATGTCGACGACGAGGCGGTCGACGAGATCGGCCGGCGGGTCGGGGCGCTCGACTTCGTCACGCATTGCTACCGACGCCCGCGTCATCCGCCGATCTGGCGCTACAACCTTTTCGCCATGGTTCATGACAAGTCGCGGGACGGCGTCTTGGCCAAGATCGACGAAATCGCTCGGATCATCGGTCGATCGGCTTTCGCGCATGACGTGCTCTTCAGCACCCGCGTTCTGAAAAAGACCGGGCTTCGCATCGGAGGCGTATGAGATGTTCCGGATCAGCCAATTGATGCGGGAACTGGTCGAGCCGACGCCGGCAGGCCCAAGACGTCCGCCGCCTGGGCCGGTGGTCATCTGGAATCTGGTGCGCCGCTGCAACCTCGCTTGTCGGCATTGCTATTCGATTTCGGGCAACGTCGATTTTCCGGGCGAGCTGACCACCGAAGAGGTCTGCCGGACTCTCGCCGATCTCAAGGCCTATCGGGTCCCGGCCCTCATTCTCTCGGGCGGCGAGCCTTTGATGCGCTCCGACATTCTCGACATTTCCCGGCGCGGCAAGGAACTCGGCCTCTATCTCGCGCTCTCGACCAATGGCACGCTGATCGACGACGCCTGGGCCGATCGCATCGCCGGGATTGGCTATGACTATGTCGGCATCAGCCTCGATGGTCTGCGCGCGACGCATGATGTCTTTCGGCGCAAGGCGGGCGCCTTCGACGCCTCGATCGCCGCGGTGCGGCGTTGTCGCGACCGGGGCATCAAAGTCGGCCTGCGCTTCACCCTGACCCGCGACAATGCGGCGGACCTGCCCGCCCTTCTCAATCTGGCCGAGGCCGAAGGCATCGACAAATTCTATCTCTCTCACCTCAACTATTCGGGACGCGGCAACAAGAACAGGGGCGACGACGCGCATTTCGACATGACGCGCCGGGCCATGGACCTGTTGTTCGAGCGCGCGCATGCCGCGCTCCGTGCCGGCCGTCATGCCGAATTCGTCACCGGCAATAACGATGCCGACGGGGTCTATTTGCTCTCTTGGGTCGCGCAGCGCTATCCCGACAAGGCCGCGCATATCCGCGCCAAGCTCGTCCAATGGGGTGGCAATGCCTCGGGCGAAAGCGTCGCCAATATCGACAATCTCGGCAATGTCCACCCCGACACCTATTGGCCGCATGCGACGCTCGGCAATGTCCGCGAGCGCGCGTTCTCGGAAATCTGGAGCGATCTTTCCAATCCGCTGATCGCCGGCTTGCGCCGGCGCCCGCGCGCGGTCGGCGGGCGCTGCGGCACCTGCAGTCACCTCGACATTTGCAACGGCAATACGCGGACGCGGGCGTTCCAGCTGACCGGCGATCCCTGGGCCGAGGACCCCGGCTGTTACCTCGCCGACCACGAAATCGGCGCGCAAGACGCCGGGCCGCGCATCCCGCTCACGCCCTTCAAGGGAGTTCCTCATGTCCCGCTTCACGCTTAGCCTGATCGCATCGCTGCTCGCGGCCTTTGCCGTGCCTGCGGGCGCGTCGGACGTGACCAGGCTCTATCAGGAGCATTGCGCTTCCTGTCATGGCGGCGACCGGTTGGGCGGGCTCGGGCCGGCGCTCTTGCCCGAGAACCTCGGCCGCTTGCGCCCGGCCGCCGCGGAAACCGTGATCCTCAAGGGCCGCAACGCGACCCAGATGCCCGCCTTCGACGACAAGATCACGCCGGCGGAAGCCAAGGCGTTGACCGCGCTGATCTACAAGCCGCTGCCCGAGTTGCCGCGCTGGGGCATGGAAGAGATCGCGGCCTCGCGCGTCGTTCATGCCGACCTCGAGAAGCGGCCGACGGCGCCCCGGCACAAGGCCGATCCGCTCAATCTTTTCGTCGTCGTCGAGAGCGGCGATCATCACGTCACCGTCCTCGACGGCGACGCATTCGAGCCGATCACGCGCTTCGAGAGCCGCTATGCGCTCCATGGCGGTCCGAAATTCTCGCCCGATGGCCGCTTCGTCACTTTCGGCTCGCGCGACGGCTGGGTCTCGAAATACGACCTTCACGCCATGGAACTCGTGGTCGAGGTCCGGGCCGGCATCAATACGCGCAACATCGCGATGTCGGGCGACGGCAAGTGGGTCGCGGTCGCCAACTATCTTCCCCATTCCGTCGTCATGCTCGATGCCAAGGATCTGACGCCGGTCCGCATCGTCGAAGCCAGGGCGGCCAAGGGCGACAAGACCTCGCGCGTCTCGGCGGTCTATCAGGCGCCGCCCCTCAAGAGCTTCATCGTCGCGCTCAAGGACATTCCCGAGATCTGGCAGATCTCCTGGGACCCCGACGCGCCGCCGGTCTATACCGGTCTCGTCCATTCGCACGAGAAGGGCGCCGTCGAGGCCATCCCGGAAAGCGCCGGGCTGTTCGCCCGCAAGCGCATCATGACCGAAGAACCGCTCGACGATTTCATGTTCGATCCGAGCTATCGCCATGTGCTCGGTTCGAGCCGCGACGGTGCCGGCGCGACGGTAGTCAATCTCAATGTCGGCAAGCCGATCGCCAAGATAGCGCTCGAGGGCCTGCCGCATCTCGGCTCGGGCATCACCTGGAAGGACGAGCAAGGCCGGCATCTCCTCGCGACCACGCATCTCAACCGCGCCAAGGTCAGCGTCATCGACATGGCGAATTGGACCTTGTTCAAGGAAATCGAAACCGAAGGTCCGGGCTTCTTCATGCGCAGCCACGAAGGCACGCCCTTCGCCTGGGTCGACGGCATGCTCGGCCAGCGCCGCGACGCCATGCAGGTGATCGACAAGCGGAGCTTAACGATCGCCGAGACGCTCCGCCCGATGCCGGGCAAGACCGTCGCCCATGTCGAATTCGATCGCTACGGCAAACACGCCCTGGTCTCGGTCTGGGAGATGGAGGGCGTGCTCGTGGTCTACGACGCCACGACCTTCAAGGAAGTGAAGCGCCTGCCGATGTCCAAGCCGTCGGGCAAATACAACGTCTTCAACAAGATCACCTTCTCGGAAGGCACCAGTCATTAGAGCGACTGGTCAGGCGGTCAAGCCGTTGCCGCCATAGAGCCATTCGAGGCTGTTGTAGAATTCCTCGGGCTTGCGCGCGCCGAGAACCGAATTTCGGATCAACCGCTCGACGCCGCTTGCATGGAACATCAAGCCGAGCGCGCGCGAGGACAGCACGACGCGGTAGGCGCGGATGATGCGCTCCTTCTGATAGGCGGCGAAGGCGCCTTCGAGATCGCCGCCGCACTTGCCGACCTTGTCCGAGAGATTGACCGCGTCCTCCATGGCCATGCAGGCGCCTTGGGCGAAATATTGCAGCGTCAGATGCGCGGCGTCGCCCAGAAGCGTCACGCGCCCATCGGTCCAATTCTCGATCGGCTCGCGATCGGCCAGCGACCAGCGCCGCCATTCGGTCGGCACTTCGAGAAGCTTGCGGATGACGTCGACCACCTTGCCGAAACGCATCAGGACTTCGTCCCGCGAGCCCGGCTCGTTGACCCGAGCCTCCATGCTTTCGCCGACGAACACCGCGACCAGATTGAAGGTCTTCCAGCCTTGCAGCGGGTAATGGACGACATGGCATTTCGGTCCGCCCCAGAGCGTCGCCGCATTCCAGCGCAGTTCCTCGGGCATCTTGTCGATGGGCAGGACGGCGCGGTAGGCGACATGGCCGGTCAGGCGCAAGGCATCGCCGCCGGTCAGTTGCTCGCGGATCTTGGAGCGCCCGCCATCGCAGCCGATGACGCCGTCGCCTGCGAAGACTTCGCCCTGCTCGGTGCGCAAGCGCGCGCCGCCCCGGACATTCTCGTAGGCGACGACGCGCTGCTTGGTGACCAAGGCGATGTCGGGATGCGCCTTGCAAGCCTCGAGAAAGACACCGTGCAGATCGGCGCGGTGCACCACCGCATAGGGATTGCGAAAGCGCTGGCGAAAGGGCTCGTCGACCGGGATCTGGGCGATGCGCTCGCCCGTGGTCGCGTCCATCATCACCAGACGGTCGATATAGACCGCCGCCGCGCGCGCCGCCGGCCCGATGCCCAGATAGTCCATGGCGTGAAAAGCGTTCGGCCCGATCTGGATGCCGGCGCCGATTTCGCCGAAACTCGAAGCCTGTTCCAGGACCGTGACCTGGCAGCCTTTGTTGGCGAGGCCGATGGCGGTCGCGAGACCGCCGATGCCGCCGCCGGCGACGATGAATTTCAGTTTCCGGCCCCCCGCCATCGCGCCGTCGCCTCAGAATTCCTCGTAGATGCCGATCTTGCGGTGAAGCGGCGCGTCGTCGACATGAAAGAGATAGGCCGGCGCCTTGCCATCCGCGCGGTGTTTGATCGCGGCATGGGTCGGCACGGCGATGGTGTCGCCCTCGGCCCAGGCAATCGTCTCGCCGTCGATCTCGGATTGGCCGCGCCCCTCGATGACGTGAAAGACACCGCTGGCCGAGCGGCGCCTGGGCGAGATTTCCTCGCCGACGCGGAGCATTTCGGCCGAGAAACCGAGGATCGGCAGGCATTCGCCGCCGGTCTCGGGATTGACATAGGCAAGGCGCACCGCCTCGCCCCGGTCGGCCGTGGCGGCAAGATCGGCCAGGCTCTGGCGCACCTCGCGCCAAGGATAGCGGATCAGAGGATAGCGCTCGCGCGCGGCACTGAGCGAAGCGTAAGGCACGAGGCCCGAGCGGCGATAGGTCGTCTGCGAGCGATCGGCGGCGTTGCGGATGGTCTGACGCGGGCCCTCGATCGCATAGGACGCCTCGATGCCGTAGATCAAAGGCAGATCGAGCGCATCGAGCCAGACGACCGGGCCTTTGCCTTCATGGCCATGCTCGTGCCACAGCCCGGCGGGCGTCAGAATGAGGTCGCCCTTTTCCATCGGACATTTTTCGCCGTCGACCGAGGTGAAGCCGCCCTGGCCTTCGATGACGAAGCGGATGGCGCTCGGCGAATGGCGGTGATTGGGCGCGACCTCGCCCGGCAAGATGAGTTGAAGCCCGAGATAAATCGTCGGCGTCGCCATCATGCGCTCGAGCCCGAGGCCGGGATTGGACAGCGCGAGCACGCGCCGCTCGGCCTTTTCGATCGGCGTCAGTTCGCCCGCGCGCATGAGATAGGCGCGGAGCTGGCTGTAGCGCCAGGCGAAAGGCCTGGTCGCGCGGCTCGGCTTGCCATAGGGCAGGACCTGACGGAGCGAGGGCCAGAGCGGCGTCACGCTCATTGCCGCGAGGTCCTTGACGTAATCGGCCGGCAATTCGGCGAGCGTGCCCAGCTGTGTCGACATTCCCGGCCTCTCGGTTCGTTTCCCGCTGCCGGCTCAGCCTAGCGCCGATAGCGGCGCTGGACCAGGAGATTGGCCGCGACCGTCAGCACCAAGGTCGCGGTCATCAGGATGAAGGAAATCGCGCCGCCGAAAGGCCAATTGCTCTGGCCGGCGAATTGGCCATAGACCAGCGGCCCCATCATCTGGAATTTCGGCCCGCCGAGCAGCACCGGCGTCGCATAGGCGTTCATGCCGAGGATGAAGGTCAGGATCGAGCCGGCGATCACGCCCGGCAAGGCGAGCGGCCAAAGCACGCGGATGAAGGTCCAGAGCGGGCTCGCGCCCAGGCTGAAAGCGGCCTCTTCGACATTGCGGTCGATGCCCTCGATCACGCTCTGCAGGCTCAGCACCATGAAGGGCAGATTGACCGCGGTGATGCCGATGATCACGGCCGCTTCGGTGAACATGATCTCGAGCGGTTGGTCGATCAGCCCGAGCGCCATCAGAGTCGAATTGATGAAGCCCTTGCTGCCGAACAGCGTCATCCAGCCGGCCGCGCGCACGGCATTGCCGACGAACAGCGGCAGGACGACCAGCATGATCAGCAAATTCTTGTGCCGGCTCTGGGTGCGCGCCAGCACATAGGCGAGCGGGAAGGCCATGACCAGGCAGATCGCCGTCACCAGCGAGGCGACGCGAAGGGTGCGGATCAGGATGTTGGTGTAGTAGGCATCGGTGAAGAACTTGACGTAATTCGCGTAAGTCACCGCCTCGACCATCTGCTTCTTGGTCGGGATGAATTCGTTCAGGCTGTAGCGAAAGAGGATGGCGAGCGGCAACAGCATGCCGAGCGCGACCAGGATGGTCGCGGGACCGATGAGGGCCGCGGCGGTGAGCCGCGACCCTCCTCGTTCCTCGAGCGCGATGAGACGCGCCGTCGCCGCCGTCACGGCGAGCGCCCTAGCCCTTCAAGGTCTTGTCCCACCAATCCTTGAACGCGGTGTCGTTGGAGGCGAGATAGCCGTAGTCGAGATCGACCAGCCGGCGCTCTTCCTCGGGCGTGAAGCCGATGCGCTTTTGCAGATCGGCCGCGACCTTGGCGTTCTTGACCGTCGGGTTGTAGCCCATGTCGATCGCGAAGTTCTCCTGGGCCGAGGGCGCGAGCATGGCGTCGAGATAGGCGTAGGCGCCTTCCTTGTTGGGCGCGTTCTTGGGCATGGCGAAGCCCGAGATGTAGAGCGGCACGCCTTCCTTGGGCGCGATGGTCTCGACATTGATGCCCGCGTTTTGCCACTGCACCGCGCGCGCCTTCCACATGATGCAAAGCGCGATTTCCTCGTTCTTGAGCGCGGCGGCGAGCGCCTCGTTGGTCGGATAGATGCGCGCGCCGGCCTTGCGGCAGGCGAGCAGGCGCTCCTTCCCAGGTTCGTAATTCTTCATCGAGCCGCCCGAGGCGAGGCCAGCCGCCATCATCGTGTACTGGTACTGGATGTCGATGATGCCCAGCTTGTTGCCGTGCTTGGGATCGAGCGTGTCGGCGAAACCGGTCGGCTTGGCCGTCAGTTTCGGATTGTAGAGCACGACCTTGCCTGAATAGATATGGCCGACGCCGTAGGCGTATTTCATATCGGGCAACAGGTTCACGGCGTTCGGGATCTTCGAATAGTCGATGGTTTCGAGAATGCCCGCCTCGTTCATTTCGAACATGTTGGCGGCCGACAGTCCCTGGATGTCGCTGGTGCCGCGACGCAGCGTCTGCTCGGCCTTCATCTTGGCGCGCCGCGGCGGATCGCCCGCCTCGTCCTTGACGATCTCCCAGCCCTTGGGCGCGAGAAGCGGGGTCTCGATGTTCTTGGCCAGAAGCCGCGAATAGTCGCCACCCCATGTGCCGACGACGATCCGCTTATTCGCCTGCGCCGAAGCGGGCAACGCCGCCAGACCGGCAACGGCCGCCGCGCCGGCCAAAGCCCCGCGACGGGTGATCTTGGTTGTCTCGTGAGTCATAGGAACCTCCCTCTTTCCTTCATGGTTGAACCGTTACGCCCTCGTCGGCGAATGCCAAAGCGGCATCCGCCTTCCATCCAATGTGAACCTTCGCGCCGACCTCCGGCACGTCGCCGCCGACACGGTTGGCGAGCTGAACGATGATGCGGTCTTCGGGCGAAAGCCGAACATGCACGTCGACCGCGGCACCGAGATAAGACACGAATTCGACCACGCCCGCGCAGCTATTGTCGAGCGCCGTTAGAGGCGCGCGCGCGAGTTCGAGTCGTTCGGGCCGAAGTGCCAGCACGCTCCGTCCGGCCCGACTGCCTTGGACCTTGAGATCGAGCCCGCCCGCCGACCTGAAGCGACCTTTCGCATCGAGACTACCCGACAGGAACGTGCTTCGGCCGACGAAACCGGCGACGAAACGGTCCGCCGGCTTCTCGTAGATTTCGCGTTGCGTGCCGATCTGGCGGACGGAGCCTTCGTTCATGATCACCAGCCGGTCGGCCATGGTCAGCGCTTCTTCCTGATCATGCGTCACCATCACCGTGGTCAGGCCGAGTTGTCGCTGAAGTTCGCGGATCTCGACCCGTACTTCGACGCGGAGCTTGGCGTCGAGGTTGCTGAGCGGCTCGTCGAGCAAGAGCACGTCCGGACGGATGGCGAGCGCGCGGGCGAGCGCGACGCGTTGCTGCTGCCCGCCGGAGAGTTGCCGCGGCAGACGCTCGGCAAGATGCTCGAGGCGCACGAGCTTCAGCGCCTCGGCGACGCGCGCGGCCACGTCGGCCTTGGGCAATTTCCGCATCTCGAGGCCGAAAGCGACGTTTTCGCCGACGCTCAGATGCGGAAACAGCGCATAGTTCTGAAAGACCAGGCCGGCATTGCGCTTCCATGGCGGCAGAGCGGTGACGTCCTGACCGCCGAGCGAAATGCCGCCGGCGGTCGGCGCGATGAAACCCGCGATCATGCGCAGCGTCGTCGTCTTGCCGCAGCCGCTCGGCCCGAGAAGCACGATGAATTCGCCGTCGGCGACTTGCAGCGAGAATTCGCGCACGGCATAGAAATCGCCGTAGCGTTTGCTGATGCTGTCGAGCCGAAGTCCCGCCATCACACCACCCGGCTGATCTTGACGAAGCGATCGGTGATCAGCATGGCGCCGGCGATCAGCGAGATCTGCAAGACCGAGACCGCGGCGATCACCGGATCGATCTTCCATTCGAGGTATTGCAGGATCGCGATCGGCAGCGTCGTGCGCCCGGGACCGACCAGGAACAGGCTCATTTCCAGATTGCCGAAAGAGGTGACGAAACCGAAAAGACATCCGGCGACGACGCCCGGACGGATGAGCGGCAAGGTGACGCGAAAGAAAGCGGTCCAAGGACCGGCGCCGAGGCTATAGGCGGCTTCTTCGACGGTGCGGTCGAAGCCGGCCAGGCTCGCCGAGACCAGGCGCATGCACCAGGGAATGACGATCAGGCAATGCGCCGCGACCAGGCTCCACAGGGTGCCGAGGACGTCGAAATCGAAACGGTTTTCGACCGCGACTTGATAGACGTAGATCGCCGTGCCGAGCACGACGCCCGGGACGACGAGCGGCATGAGCAAGAAGCTGTTGAGCGCTTCGCGCCCCCAGAAGCGAAAGCGCGCGACGCAAAGCGCCGCCGGCACCGCGAGCGAGACACCGATCAAGGTCGCGACCACGCCGACTTGGGCGCTGAGCAAAAAGCCGCCGACGAATTTCGGATTGTCGGCGATCGCCCGGAACCAGCGGAGCGAATAGCCTTCGGGCGGAAAGGAGGGGATCTCCTGCTTGAAGAAGGCGAGCCAGGTGACGAAAAAAAGCGGCAGCAGGATGAAGCCAAGCGCGAGCCCGGCCGCGGTATCGAGCATCCAACGCCGGGGCGTCATGCCAAAGCGTTCTTGTAGAACCGCCCGGCCTTCATGATGACCGGCAGGTGCGCGCCTTCATCGAGGAAGAGTTCGAGCTTCTTGAGCGGATCGCCGTCGACCATGATCAGATCGGCGATGGCGCCCGGTTGGACGACGCCGAGCTTGCCGTCCATGCGCACGATTTCGGCGCCGATCAAGGTCGCCTGGCGGATGATCTCGATCGGCGCGTGCACTTCGCGACGGAAGATGAACTCCTTGCTCTGCTCGGTATGGAGCTGACCGAGGAGATCGGAGCCGAAGCCGACCTTGACGCCCGCCTTCTTGCAGATGTCGAGCGATTTGAGCCCGCCGTCGATGACGATTTCGTTCTTGTCGAGCATGTCGCGCGTCATGCCGAATTCGGCGGCGCGTTCGCGCATGGCGAAATAAGTCACCAGATTGGCGACCATATAGGCTCCCTTCTTGGCCATGAGCCTGGCGGACGCCGCGTCGATCAGATTGCCGTGCTCGATCGTGCGCACGCCGCAGGAGACGGCGCGGGTGATCGCTTCGGGCGTATAGGCATGGGCGAGCGTGTAGCGGCCGAAAGCATGGGCCTCTTCGACGGCAGCCGTAATCTCCTCGACGGTGAATTGCAGGCTGTCGATCGGATCGTAGGGCGAGGCGACGCCGCCCGAGCACATCAGCTTGACGTGATCCGCGCCCTGGCGCATCTGCTCGCGCGCCGCCTTGCGCACCGCGTCGGGACCATCGGCGAGCTGGCGCAGGAAGACCATGGCGTTGCAGCAGCCGCAAGGCGCGCCGGCATCGGTGCGGCGATTGCGATCGTTGTGACCGCCGGTCGGACCGATCGAGCGACCGGCGATGAACATGCGCGGACCCGGGATCAGACCGGTCTCGACCGCGGTCTTGGTGCCCCAATCGGCGCCGCCGGCATCGCGCACCGTGGTGAAGCCACGGCCGAGGAAGCCCTTCAGCCGTTCGGTCGCCCGCGCCGTCATCAAGGTCAGCGGCATGGGTTCGAGGCGATTGATATAGACCTCGCTGTGCATGGTGTGCACATGGCAGTCGATCAGGCCGGGCATGAGCGTGCGCTTGCCGCAATCGATCATCCGCGCCTTGGCGGCCTTGATCGGCTTGTTCGACACTTCCTTGATCGTCGCGCCTTCGACCAGGATTTCGTATCCCTCCCGTGCCTCGTTCCAACGCGGATCGAGCAGCCGGAGATTGCGAAATAGTACCGCGTTCATGACCCGCGCCTCAGGCGAGCTTGTTCTTGTGGAAACGCCCGCCTTGCATGATCACCGGGATATGCGCGCCCTGGCCCAAAAAGAGTTCGAGCTTCTTGAGCGGATTGCCATCGACGACGATCAGATCGGCCATCGCGCCGGGCTCGACGATGCCGAGCTTGCCTTCCTGGCGCAGGATCTTCGCGCCGATGGTCGTCGCCTGGCGGATGATTTCGATCGGCTTCAGCACCTTGGCGCGGTGCAGGAACTCCTTGCTCTGCTCGACCTGCAATTGACCGAGCAGGTCGGTGCCGAAGCCGACTTCGACGCCGGCGCGCTTGCAGATTTCGAGCGAGCGCAGCGCGCCTTCGAGCACGATGTCGTTCTTGGCCAGCATGTCGGCGCTCATGCCGAACTGCGCGGCGCGGTCCTTCATTTCGAAATAGGTGACCAGATTGGCGATCATGAAGCCGCCCGACTTGGCCAAGAGGCGCGCCGATTTATCGTCGATCAGATTGCCGTGCTCGATGGTGCGCACGCCGTTCTCGACGGCGCGCATGATCGCTTCGGGCGTATAGGCATGGGCGAGCACGTAGCGCCCGAAATTCTTGGCTTCGTCGGTCGCGGCGGCGATTTCGGCCGGCGAATATTGCAGGCTGTCGAGCGGATCGTAGGGCGAGGCGACGCCGCCCGAGCACATGATCTTGATCTGATCCGCGCCCTGGCGCATCTGCTCGCGCACCGCCTGGCGCACGGCGTCGGGACCATCGGCGATGCCCATGGCGAAGACCATGGCGTTGCAGCAGCCGCAGCGCGTGCCCGTGTCGGTGCGCCGACGTCCATCCGAATGACCGCCGGTCGGGCCGAGCGCCTTGCCGGAGACGAAAAGCCGCGGGCCCGGGATCAGGCCGGTTTCGACCGCGGTCTTGAGGCCCCAATCGGCGCCGCCCGTGTCGCGCGCCGTCGTGAAGCCCCGGTCGATCATGCCGCGCATCAATTCCGCTGCTTTGGCGGTCATGAGCGTGAGAGGGACCGCTTCGAGCTGGCGGATGTTGACCTCGCTCAAGACGACATGGACATGGCAGTCGATCAATCCCGGCATCAGCGTGCGCTTGCCGCAATCGACGACGCGCGCCTTGCCGGCCTTGATCGGCTTGTTCGAAACTTCCTTGATGGTCTTGCCTTCGACCAAGACCTGATAGCCGCCGCGCGGCGCATCCCAGCGCGGATCGAGCAATTCGCAATTGGTGAAAAGAACCGAGCCGGCCATCATTCCCCCCTGACAAGTCCAGAGCGAGAGGATGCTAAGCGAGGCCGTGGCAAGTCAAGGATGACGGGCCGGATCGCCGCCATGCAACGGCGCGCCCGAAAGCGGCCCAATTGTCTTGATTTTTAAAAAGGGTGGTAGCGGAGGATCGACTTCGTCTGCTCAACTCGATCAAACGTATCGTGATTGCATGTCGGGACCACCGATATGCGCCGCATCGGCGAAGTTGGACGCTTGCATCGATGCCTTGGCATCAGGGCTTGAACCCAAGGGCGCGTAGTTACAAAAATGTTCTTGATCATCTGAATTATCGTAGTTACGTTAATAGTCGTGCCGATCGAGTTCGACCCCAAAAAGCGCGCCAAGACCCTCGCCGAAAGGGGTATCGATTTCGCCGGAGCCGAGGAAGTTTTCGCGGGCCGGCATTTCACCGCGGAGGACATCCGCGAGGATTACAGCGAACCGCGCTTCATCACCGTCGGCAAACTGGAGGGCCGGATGGTGATCATGGTCTGGACCCCGCGCGGCACGGCCCGCCGCATCATCAGCATGAGGAAAGCCAATGACCGCGAAAAAGCGCGCTACGCCCACCGCCTGGCTTGACCCCGACGACGCACCCGAACTGACCGACGAATTCTTCCGGCGGGCGAACGAGTATGTCGGCAACAAATTGGTCCGCAGAGGCCGCCCAAGAGCGGCGATCACCAAGCGCTTGCTGACCTTGCGCTACGACGCCGACGTGGTCGAGTCCTTCCGGGCGACCGGCAAGGGCTGGCAGACCCGAATGAACAGCGCCTTGCGGGATTGGCTCAAGACCAATGCTGAAGGCCGGGCGTCGCCGCGCCGGAAGTCGGCCTAGGCTGATGGAAGAGGTGGTAGCGGAGGAGGGATTTGAACCCCCGACACACGGATTATGATTCCGCTGCTCTAACCAACTGAGCTACTCCGCCGCCGATTTGGCCGGGGATTTAGGGCCGGCCTCGCCGACTGTCAAGGCTTCGCGCCGGCGGATGAAGCCGCCGCCCAGGACGCGCGTGCCGTCGTAAAAGACCGCCGCCTGGCCGGGCGAGACGCCGATTTCGGGTTCCGCGAATTCGACCACGGCCCGATCCTTCGCGAGGGGTCTAAGCCGCCCGCGCGCGCCGCCATGGGTGGAGCGCACGCGAACCGTCACGTCGACGCCCGTCGATGGGATGCCGTCCTTCGGTCCCAGCCAATTCAGTTCTTCGACGTCGCAGCGCGAAACCGCGAGCGCGGACCTCGATCCGACGATCACCCGCCGCCGCTCGGCATCGATCGACGTGACATAAAGCGGATCGCCGGCGCCGCCGCCGAGCCCGAGGCCCCGACGCTGACCGACCGTGAAGTTGAAAACGCCGTCGTGACGCGCGAGCGGCCGGCCGGCGCCATCGACGATCTCGCCCGGCGCGAGCGCGTCCGGCCGCAGCCGCGCGACGGTCTTGGCGTAGTCGCCGTCCGGGACGAAGCAGATGTCCTGGCTGTCAGGTTTCGACGCAACGACCAGACCGAACTCGGCCGCGAGCTTCCGCGTTTCGCTTTTGGGCAAGCCGCCCAAGGGAAAACGCAGATAGTCGAGCTGCGCCCCGGTCGTCGCGAACAGAAAATAGCTCTGGTCGCGCCGGGCCTCGGCGGCGACGTGAAGTTCGGCCCCCGCCGCGCCGTTGACGCGCCTCGCATAATGCCCGGTGATCATGGCCTCGGCGCCGAGATCGCGCGCGAAATCCAGCATGTCGGCGAATTTGACCCGCTGGTTGCAGCGAATGCAGGGCACCGGCGTCGCGCCGGCGACATAGGTCGCGGCGAAATCCGCCATCACCTGGCGACGGAACAGGCTTTCATAGTCGAGCACGTAATGCGGCATGCCGATCGCTTCGGCGACGCGCTTGGCGTCCTTGATGTCGCGCCCGGCGCAACAGGTCTTCGATGCCGCCGTCGGCGCTTCGCGCGCGTCGTAAAGCTGCAGCGTCACGCCGATGGTCTCGAAGCCCCGCGCCTTGGCGAGCGCGGCCGCGACCGATGAATCGACCCCGCCCGACATGGCGACGACGACGCGCGCGCCGGGCGACAGATCTTCCCAGCCGGGCAAGGCCGCGACGTCGCTCATCGGTTCCCTGGACATGGCGCGGACTATAGCCCCGGAAGGCCAAGGCGCAACCGCCGGTCTTCCCAAGCCGGCCCCGCTTCGGCATACTCGCCGCGAATCAACGCGTCGCCCGTTTCCGGAGTATCCATGGTCGAGTCACTGCTCATCGCCGTCATCGTCGGTGCGACGATTGCCATTCCCGTGCTCGGCATCCTGGTCAAGAACAGCGCCGACACGCGCGCGGAACTTCGCCGCGAGGTCCAGATGCAGCTCCGCGACATCACCAATATCTCGGGCGGCATCAAGGACAATTTCGTCGGCATCGAGAACGCGGTCTCCGAAGTGCGCAAGGAACTTGTGTCGCTTCGCCGCGAAATCGAGGAGGCGCGCATCGACATCAAACGCGTCTCGCCGGCGGGGGAAGAAGCGCCGCGCCGTATCGTCATTCCGACGAGTTGAGCCACCGCGGCATCCGCCGCGGCCGCCGCCTAACCCTGTTCGAGCTTGACCGCCACCCAGCGGCGATCGCCCGCGCGTTCGACATAGAGCGCGACGCTGTTGCGCTTGGCGGTCTGCACCTTCTTGACCTTGTCGGTGACGTCCTTGGGTCCCGCCACGTCCTCGCCATTGACGCCGACGATCACGTCGCCCGGGCGAATGCCCTGTTGCGCGGCATCGGAATTCGGCACGACCTCGGTGACGACCACGCCCTTCACGTTTTCCTTGATGTCGTATTTCTTGCGAAGATCGGCGCTGAGCGCCGCGAATGTCAGGCCGAGCGCCTGGGTCCGCTCGCCGGTCGGGCCGGCGGGCGGCGCCGACCTCGGATCGGCCGAAGCGACCTGCTCCTTCTCGTCGAGCTCGCCGACCTTGACCGTAATCGTCATCGGCTTGCCCTTGCGCAGCAGCTCGACCTTGGCGTCGGTGTTGATCGGATGCTCGGCGACGAGCCGCGGCAGGCCGCGCATCTCGTTCACTTCCTTGCCGGCGAAGGTGACGATGACGTCGCCCGGTTCGATGCCCGCCTTCTTGGCCGGGCTGTCGTCCTGGGTCGAGGCGACCAGCGCGCCGCGCTTTTTCTCGAGACCCATGCTCTCGGCAAGTTCCTCGGTCACGGTCTGGATGCGCACGCCCAGCCAGCCGCGCCGCGTCCGGCCATGATCCTTGAGTTGGGCGATGACGTTCGCGGCAAGCTGCGAGGGAATGGCGAAGCCGATGCCGACGCTGCCGCCGGTCGGCGAGTAGATCGCCGAGTTCACGCCGATGACTTCGCCGGCCATGTTGAACAACGGACCGCCGGAATTGCCGCGGTTGATCGGGGCGTCGGTCTGGAGAAAGTCGTCATACTGGCCGGAATTGATGTCGCGCGCCTTGGCCGAAATGATGCCGGCCGTGACCGTGCCGCCGAGGCCGAAAGGATTGCCGATCGCGAGCACCCATTCGCCGACGCGCGCCTTTTCGGAACTGCCCCATTTGACGGCCGGCAGCGGCTTGTCCGAATCGACCTTGAGCAGAGCGAGGTCGGTCTTGGCATCCCGCGCGATCAGCTTGGCCTTGATCCGATTGCCGTTCGAAAAGACCGCGAAGATCTCGTCGGCCTCCGCGATGACGTGATTGTTGGTGACGATGAAGCCGGCGGGATCGATCACGAAGCCCGAACCGAGCGAGGTTGCGCGCCGCGACGGCGCGTCGTTGTTGCGCTCGTTGTTGCCGCCCCGGTCGCGATCGAAGAAATCCTTGAACAAATCCTCGAAAGGCGAGCCCGGCGGAAATTGCGGCATCGGCACCGAGCGCTCGCCGCCCCGGCCCTGACCCTGCGCCGACGCCTGAACGCGCTGCGTGGTCGAGATGTTGACCACCGCCGGCGCCAATTTTTCGGCGAGATCCGCGAAGCTGTCGGGCGCGCCGCGCGCCGCCGCCAGGGCGGGCGTCAGCAGCGCGATCACGAAAGCGAAGGCGAAACGGGTCATCAAGGCGGTCATGGTCATCTTCTCCTGCGGCGCGAGGCGCCTCGTGCCGTTGACATGGCTTTGTCGGGTCCGAGATTCAAGCCAAAACCCGACCCATCCGATATTGCGCGCGATTATGGCGGAATTGGGGCCGTCCTGTCACCCGGCCCGCGCCTCACGCTCCCGTGATTACGCGCGGACCAGCCAGACGATAAGAAAACCGAGCACCGCAAGGGTCAGGCCGGCGATGCGGAGCGCGCCTTCGCTCTGGCCCAAGACTTGCGCCATCATGCGCTTCATGGCGCCGGGAAAAAGCGCATAGAGCGCCCCTTCCAGCACCAGCATCAGCCCGAAGGCCAGCGCCAGCAGGGTCACCGCTCCGCCCGGCGCTAGCGCTTCGGTTGGACGCCGCTGACGCTTTCAAGGAAGCGGAAGAATTCCGAATCCGGCGACATGACGAAAGTCGTGTTCGCCGCCCCCAGCGCCTCGCGATAGGCCTGCATCGAGCGATAGAAGGTGAAGAAGTCGATGTCGCGCCCGAAAGCCTCGGCGAAGATGGCGATCGATTGGGCATCGCCTTGGCCGCGCAGCACCTCGGCGTCGCGCTTGGCTTCGGCGATCAGCACCGTCCTTTCGCGATCGGCCCGGCTCTTGATCCGCTGCGAGGTCTCGAAGCCCTGCGCGCGGATTTCCTTGGCCTCGCGCTCGCGCTCGGCCTGCATGCGCCGATAAATCGCGACCGACGTCGCCTCGGGCAGATCGGCGCGCTTGATGCGCACGTCGACCATTTCGATGCCCATTTCGGCGGCCTCTTGGTTCACCAGATCCGAGATCTGGCGCATCAACTGGCTGCGGTCGGCGGTCAGCATGGACGAGAGCGGCGCCGAACCGAGGACGCGCCGGATCGAGGAGTTGACGACGGTGCCGAGACGCGAGCGGGCGACGGCGTCGGTGCCGACCGCCTGATAGAAGCGCAGCGGATCGACGATCTTGTAGCGCGCGAAGGCGTTGACGACGAGCCGCTTTTGGTCGGCGGCCAGGACTTCCTCGGTCGGCGCATCGAGACCCAAGAGGCGCTTGTCCATGTAGACGACGTTCTGGACGAAAGGCATCTTGACCTGGAGGCCGGGGGCCTTGACGACGCGGATGGGCTCGCCGAATTGGAGCACCAGCGCCTGGAAGCGCTGATCGACCACGAACAGCGCGCTATAGGCGACCATGCCGAGCGCGCCCAGCACGATCAGCACGGCGGTGACGATGCCCCGGTTCATTTGCGGGCTCCCTTGTTCACCAGATCCTGGAGCGGCAATACCGGCACGACGCCGCCCCCGCCGACGCCGCTCCTTTGATCGATGATGACCTTGTTCATGCCGCGTAGGATGTCTTCCATGGTCTCGAGATAGATGCGTTGGCGCGTGATGTCCTTGGCCTGCCGGAACTCGTTGTAGACCGAGTTGAAGCGTTGCGCCTCGCCTTGGGCGCGGGCGACGACTTCCTGGCGATAGGCTTCGGCTTCCTGCTTCATACGTTCAGCCTCGCCGCGCGCGCGGGGGATGATGTCGTTCTGGTAGGCCTCGGCCTCGTTCCTGGCACGCTCGCCGTCGGCGCGCGCCGCCTGAACGTCGCGGAAGCTGTCGATCACCTGCGCGGGCGGATCGACCTTCTGCAGCTTGACCTGGCGCACGGCGACGCCGGCGCCGTAGGAATCGAGCGTTTCCTGCATCAGGCGCTGGGTGTCGTTTTCGATCGCCTGGCGGCCTTCGGTGAGCGCGACCGCGATCAGCGAACGCCCGACCACTTCGCGCACCGCCGCTTCGCCGACCGCCTTCACCGTGCCCTCGCCCTGTTGGATGTTGAACAGGAACTTGCCGGCATCCTTGATGACCCAAAAGACCGTGAGATCGATGTCGATCAGGTTTTCGTCGCCCGTGATCATGATGCTTTCTTCGGGCACGTCGCGCTGCACCACCGGTCGCGCGCCTTCGGCGGAAGTCCGAAAGCCGACTTCGACGCGGTTCAGGCGCGTGACCGACGGCTTGATGACGTGTTCGATCGGCGTCGGCAGGTGATAACGCAGGCCCGGTTGGGTCGTCTCGACCCATTTGCCGAAACGCAGCACGACGCCTTGCTCGTCAGGCAGCACGCGATAGAAGCCGGAGGCGAGCCAGATGCCGACCAGCACGATCAGACCAAGCCCGAGGCCGCGCAGGCCCCACGACCCGGGAGGCATCATGCCCTTGAAACGGTCCTGACCTTTGCGCAGCAAATCCTCGAGATTAGGCGGCTGTTGGCCGCCGCCGGAACCCCCGCGACCCCAAGGCCCGCGGTTTCCGCCGCCGCTCTGCCAAGGTCCGCCTCCGTTATTCCAGGGCATGAATACCCCTCCCATTGCTGTGGCCGCTCGCCTTCGGGCTTTAAACAATTGCGGCGCGGCTTTATATGACAGGCGCTCAGCCGGAACAACCGGCTCCGAGCCGCAGATATTGGAATTTTGGGAGATTTTTCAAGCATGGCGCTCACCGAACAGCAGGTCCTCGGGGCTTTACGCAGTGTCGTTGACCCCGAGAGCGGCAAGAACGTGGTCGACGCCGGCATGATCGCCGGGATCGCGATCAAGGACGGACACGTCCAATTCGCCATCGAAGTCGACCCGGCCAAGGCCAAAGCCATGGAGCCGCTCCGCAAATCCTGCGAAAAAGCCGTCGAGAATCTGCCTGGAGCGATGTCGGCCTCGGCGATCCTGACGGCGCATCGCGGCGCCCAAGCGGGCCAAGGACACGGTCACGATCACGGTCACGATCACGGTCACGGCCATGGCCATGGCCATGGCCATGGTCGCGCCCAGGGCGGCGGCGGCAAGTCGATCCCCGGCGTTCCGGGCATTCGCGCGATCGTCGCGGTCGCTTCGGGCAAGGGCGGCGTCGGCAAGTCGACGACCGCGGTCAATCTCGCCCTCGGTCTTGCCGCGCGGGGCCAAAAGGTCGGCCTGCTCGATGCCGATATCTACGGGCCCAACATTCCGCGCATGCTCGGGATTTCGGGCCAGCCAACCTCGCCCGACGGCAAGGTGCTCCTGCCCATGAGCAATTACGGTCTCGTGTGCATGTCGATCGGCTTCTTGGTACCCGAGGATTCGCCCACCATCTGGCGAGGCCCGATGGTCATGAGCGCGCTCGAACAGATGATCCGAGATGTCGCCTGGGGCGAGCTCGACACGCTCGTGGTCGACCTGCCGCCGGGCACCGGCGATGCCCAGCTCACCATGGCGCAGCGCGTGCCGCTCACCGGCTCGGTCATCGTCTCGACGCCGCAGGACATCGCGCTCCTCGACGTCAAGAAGGGCGTCAACATGTTCCGCAAGGTCGACGTGCCGGTGCTCGGCATCATCGAGAACATGAGCTATTACCTCTGCCCGCATTGCGGCGAACGCTCGGAAATCTTCGGCCATGGCGGCGCCCGCGAAATGGCCAAAACCTTCGGCGCCGAATTCCTGGGCGAAATTCCGCTCCATCTCTCGATCCGCGAAACCTCGGATGCCGGCCAGCCGATCGTCGTCTCGCAGCCTTCCTCGCCCTACGCGCAGGCCTATCGCAAGGTCGCGGACCGGCTCGCGGAAAAGATCGATGCGCAGCTCGGCGGCGGCGGCCGCAAGGCGCCCAAGATCGTCGTCAGTTAGGGCCTCACCAGGCCATCGCCCTTCGAGACGCGGTCTTCGGCCGCTCCTCAGGGCGAGGCGCCTTTTATCGCTCCCGCAACACGCGGAGAATCTCGATCAACACGCCG
>Ga0194120_10003129_pt1 | contig 27443 bp, 16 predicted proteins | sample TA2MahCa65mmetaG_FD_148642 | JGI IMG/M metagenome (GOLD analysis project Ga0194120, IMG submission 148642) | Freshwater microbial communities from Lake Tanganyika, Tanzania - TA2015019 Mahale Deep Cast 65m | ecosystem: Environmental > Aquatic > Freshwater > Lake | place: Tanzania: Lake... | reverse complement strand
TGTGACGCAGAAACGACCGGACATAGTCCGGCGGTTCTTCAAAGCTCCCAAGGTCGCCTATGCCGCCTGAATGTGTCTATAATAAAATGACCCCATTAATAATAGAATGGATAAACGAATAAAGAGCCATTCGATCCCTACCAAGAAGCCGAACATGAAATGGCATTGCTTGTGTTTCAGGCGAATATTCACGAAGCTTATCCGTGATCTTGCACTTTAGAAGATTAGATATTTCTCGTATTTGCGAATCAGTAATAGGCATTCTAATCTCTTACAAAATGAAAAATTGATTCATAATACTTATTCTCATCCCGCTCTGTGCGCATGAGCACTGGACGATGAAATACCTGTATAAGTGAATATTCGCATTCCAAGCCGATATTCTCATACAAACCGAATTTGTCGTTGGCTACGATTAGAATAGTAGCATTCTTACGGAGAAATTGATTTATATTCCTAAACGTCGCCACAATCCCATCCGCATAAGCCTGCTTGGCGGCGCTGGATGCACCTTTCACCGCCGGTCCGATTTCCTGCTCGTCAAAGCGCGGGAAGCCGAAGAGTTCATAGGCATACCTATGCTGCTCATGGTAGTCGATTATGCCAACATAAGGCGGTGAGGTAAATATCCCATCGATCTTTTTTCGAACCGGCAATTTAACGAAACGCGAATCGCCTTGAACAACCTTGATGCTGTTCAAAGTGCGGATTCTCGCAAAATCCCTGATACGTGCAATTGTATCGAGGCTATAGCGTTCGATATACTTAAAAGCCTGCTGGATCGGTTCACAAATTCTCCGGTGCTTAATGCAATAGTATTTATCTCTCACAGGCTCTTTAGGTCTGGCAAGATCATAATGGGTGATGAGTCGAACCGATCTCGCAGATCGGGACAAGATTACTTTAAGAACCTCCTGATATTGGTATTCAGGTATGATGCTGCGATAGAATAATAATTCCTGCAGCGTCCGCGGGGCAAACCAAGTATTTAGATACTCGCTATCCGTTCTTAAGTGCGGTGATGGAACAAATAGCGATCCGTTGCCATTCGCCTTTTCAAACTGCATCGAAAACTCTCGCGCCCTGCTCAGCGCACTCTTGATCTCAAGGGAAAGCAAAGTCTCATCATAAACTCCACATTTTACCTTTTGAATGAGCGCATTAAATGGAGATAATTCTACTCCCACAGCATTCATTCCAAGCACATTTGCCTCAACAAGTGTCGTTCCCGAACCGGCAAATGGATCAAGAATCGTATCGCCCGGCTTGAAAAAGGTCTTTAGGAAGACTTCTACAAGTTGTGGTATAAATTTCCCAAGGTAAGGGTGCAAGCGATGGACATGCTTGGTGCGATCCTTCTCCCTAATGCTTAGGAAGGTGAGATCATCCCCAAGCAGTGCTATATTGCGTGCAGTATCGGCAACACGTTGAATCTCATCCGTGTCGATGCCAAACTTGGCCGCTGCTCTTACACTCGCCTCAAGCATACCACTCCTCCCGCCTATCCTCCACCAGATGATTCCGCCCGGTGATCATCTTGTTGTCCGCGTCGGAAGGAGTAATCAGGGCGTGGATGACCTCCTCACCGTCGGACGATGCCTGCGCCAGCGTCGCCCCCCGGTTCGACAAAATCTGGCTGGCGCCCGTAAAGGTGAGCGTCCGACCGGCGCGGGATTCGGCACCGACCCGGTTGCAGGTCGCCGTAAAGACCCCGTTCTCCACCGACCGCGCAAACATCGCCTTCTGACAATACTGCAGCACCAGATTCGACGGATGCGCGATCACCTGCGCTCCGCCAAGCGCTAACGTCCGCGCCGCTTCGGGGAAGATCCAGTCGAAACAGATCATCACACCGATCCGCCCGCCCGCCGTGTCGATCACCGCGAACGGCATGTCTCCCGTGTCGAACAATTCCTTCTCCCGGTCGAACAGATGAATCTTCCTATAGAAATGCGCCTTGCCGGACGGCTCGACCAACAACGCGGCATTGAATACCTTATCCCCGGCACGTTCGGGAAATCCCAGCACCAGATGCGTCCCGGTATCCCCTGCAAGCCCGCTTAGCCAAGATAGTTCCTTACCCCTATCCAAGTCAAGCGCCAGATCGAAGGCTTCCTTTCGGTCCTGGAACTCATATCCGGAGGTGCAGAGTTCCGGGAAGATGAAGAGGTCGGCGTCTGTTGCTTCGACCATCCGGCGAATCTGTTCGAGGTTGAATCCGATTTCGCCGAACCGGGGCGCAAACTGCCCGCAAGCCAGAGTGATTTCCACTCTTCTGTTCATTGACGCTTGCCTGCCGGCAACATGGCAATCTCCTCGCGCCAGAAGCCCGTCCCAACCGGTAACCCGCCAGCGGAAACGAATCCAGCCGCCTGCAGCGCATCGAGCAGTGCCTCAAGATTGCCGTCACTCCCGGCCGGCTCGGCAAGCACGAGGTTTTCGACCCTCCACCGCTGTTCGCCATGATTGCGGCCGATAACCTTGACCCTTGTCGTGCCGGTCAACTCGACGCCGTTCCTGATGACCTTTATGGTCTCAATCTTGAGTTGGTTGACATCGGCCCGGGTGCGCAAGGTATCGCTCTCCTGCCTGAAGGGTTCGCCATTCTCCAGAGCCCACTTGCCTAACGCATCGACCAGCGCCGCAGCGCGCAGCCGTCCAGAGGCGACCGGTTCAGCCGGGACGAGCGCTTCGCCCCGATACCGATCTAATGTCTCCTCCAGCCGGGGCGTTTGCGCCCGAAGCGATGGCGCTATCCGGCCCACCAGCACCCTCGATTGCAACTCGTCATGATCATTGCAACCGGCGAGCAGCGCTGTTAGCGCCAACACCGGCAGCAACGCCGCCATCGCTCTTATGGCCGGGAGCATCTGAATCCTACCGCTTCGTCGCATCGAGGTCTCTCAGAAGAGTATCAACTGCCTGCTGCAACTGAAGGTCTTCGGACGCTCCGAGCGCCGTCGGGGGAAGTTCCACAATGATGTCGGGCACGGCGCCGTGCCCCTCGAGGTTCCGGCTCGGGTCGGGTGTATTCATGTCGCCGGCATACCATCCCCTAAGCGGCAGCCGGAACGATGAGCCATCGATCAGCAATTCGTGGCCGGTCGAGATGACTCCGCCGGGCGTCGGAACGCCGACCAGTTTGGCTCGCCCCAACTGCTTCACCGCATGGCTGAAGATTTCGGCGTTGGAGAAGGAAGTCTCATTGCAGAGGACGATGATCGGCCGGGTCCAACTGTAGAGCGGCAAACGTCCTTGAGGATAGCCGGGCCCGCCGTCGCGCGGGAAGGTCGTCGCATGGCGCCGCACTTGGAGCATAGTCAGCAGCCAGTCGGTCGTCCAGCCGCCGCCGTTGTGCCGGACATCGACGACGAGCGCCTCTTTGCCGAAGCCGACCGAGTAGAGTTCGGATTCGAACCGCGCCAGCGACGGCTCGCCCATCCCGCGAATGTGGAGATAGCCAAGCCGTCCGCCCGAAAGGCTTGCGACTGCCGCCTGCCGGGCTTTTACCCATTCTTCGTAGCGAAGATTGCCTTCGCGGTTCTGATCGACGGGACGAACGATCAGACGCCGTTCACGACGGCCGTCCCAGACATAGATTTCGGTGCGCTCGCCGACTTGACCGGCGAGCAGCGCATCGAGGCTCACCTCACCGGTCAGGCGCCGGCCGGCGACAGCAGTGAGCCACTCGCCCGCCTGAACGCGCGTCTCTATCCGGTCGCAGGGGCCGTCGGGCAGAACGTGGGCGATCTCCAGTCCGGCTCTATCCGGCGGCGGGTCAATACGGGAGGATGAAGACGCATGGAGCGGATTGGGGGCGTAATCAAGCCCCAGCCTCCCAACCGCCGTCGTCCGCGAATCGGGCAGGTAGAAGCCCATGTGCGACGAGTTGAGTTCGCCGAACAGCATTCGCATCACATCGGCAAAGTCCGCTTCGCACGAGGCGCTCTCCGCAAGCGGCCAATACTTGTCCCGCAGCGCAGCCCAGTCCTGACCGTGGAAGTTCGAGTCGTAAAACCGGTCGTTCAGGACACGCCAGGTTTCAAGGAACTTCTGCTGCCTTTCGGCTCGAGGGTCGATCCGCATACGCACTTCAAAGGGATGATCTTTGGCGGACCCGCCTCCTTCTTCGACCGATTTCACCCGACCTCCGCTATCGACATACCGCACCCGTTTGCCGCTCTCTTCGAACGAAATCGAAGTCGGCGCCGCACCGCCAGTCGTGAGCCGCTTCAGATTGTCACCGGTCCAGTCGATGGCGTAGAGGTCGCTCTGCCCTTCGTGATCGGCGCTGAAGGCAAATCGCTTGCCGTCGGGCGAAATGGCGAACTCGCCTTCCTCTCCGGCCAGGTTCGTAACCGCGCGCAGTCGAAGAAAAACATCGGTCGTGTCGATGACGACCTCGACGCGGGGAACATCTTTGGTCTCGTCCTTCTTCTTGCCTTCCTTATCATCCTTGGGGCTGCTCTTGGCACCTTTGGCGCGAACCTCCTCAGCCCAATCGGCAGCGCTCTTCTCGTGGTCGGACTTTTTTAGGAAAACGATATGTAGGTCCCAGTTGTTGTCGCGCCGCCGCGACCGGAAGGCGAGTTTGGAACCGTCGGACGACCAGACCGGGAAGGTGTCGTCGTCGGGATGACGGCTGACGTTAACCGGCGCGCCGCCCGCGGCGGGGACAATCCAGACGTCGCTGTTGTAGTCGTCGTCGCTGCTGGCGAAGGCGAGCCATTTCGAGTCCGGCGACCACGCCAGCCACGACTCGTCGCTCAGCATCCAGCCATCGATCAACACTCGCTCCGAGCGGCTCTTCAGGTCGAGCACCACCAAGGTCCGGGTGCCCCGCACAAAGGCTAACGACCGGTTGTCGGGGGTTAGCGACGGAAACATCTCCTCAGCCGGATGCGTCGTGAGCCGCTCCCACTTAAGTCGCAAGGCGCGCGCGAGTTCCTTTGTCTCGGGGTCGTCGGAGGTTACGAGATAGAGGTCGTTGTTGCCGCTTCGGTCCGAGGCCAGGATGACCGAGTCGCCGCCCGCCGAGACGATCGCGTGCCGGTCTCGTGCCGATGGATCGTCGGACAGAAGGTTCGCCCGTCCTCGCGCGGCTTTGTCGTCGTCGCCGGTGATCCGACCTACTGCAATGCGGCCTCGCACCCCCAGGAGCATTTGCTTGCCGTTCGGTGTGAAAACGACCCGCCGCGCCTTGTCTGTGAAGGTCTGGTCGCGGGGGATCATCTCGACCGGATCGAGGGGGAGATCGACTTCGAGCGGGCGCGCTTCGCCTTCGCTCACCATCACGAAAATCTGATCTTGCAACTCAAAGGCGATGGTGCTGCCGTCGCGCGAGATTGCCGGAAAGCGGACGCCGTCGCCCTGATAATGCGTAACTTGACGCCGAAGGCCGGTCGGTTCAAGGGCGTAGAGATTCGGGGTGCCGTCGGCCTCCGAGACGAAATAGATTGTCCCGCCTCGCCCCCAAAGAGGCCATCTCGACGTCGTCTTAAGAAAGTCGTCCCCCGACACTTTCCGGCCGGTGTCGGTTATGGCAGTAAACCGGCCGCTTGCCAGTTCGACCTTCCAAACCTGTGCCGCGCCGCTCGAACGGTAGCGCCGCCGCCACCATTGTCCATCGCCCTGGGTCAAAAGTAGTGCTGTTCCGTCCGGGGAAATCGTCCCGTCCCGTCCGTAACCACCCACCAGCGGGATCGGCGTCCCGCCGGCGGCCGGGACTTTGTAGAGAAGCGGAAAGTCCGGATAGAGATCATCCCGACGCGAGGCAAAGATGACCGCGCTGCCGTCCGGCGTCCAGTCGCACACATCCTCATCGACGTCGAACGACGTCAACCGGCGCGGTTCGCCGCCTCCGGAGGCAATGAGATAGACGTCGCGGTCGCCTTCGCGCGCTCCGGAGAAGACAATCCACCGGCCGTCGGGAGACCATTTCGGGAGGTGCTCGTAGCCGGGATGTGTCGTGAGCCGGCGGGAGTGCGAGCCGTCGGATCGGACCGTCCAGAGATCGCCTCCGTAAGAGAAGGCGATCTCGCTGCCGTCCGGCGAAGGCGCCGGGGAGCGCATAAAACGCGCTCCCGCCGTAAGTGCGGCGGGAAGCGTTAGTCCAACTACAATCAGGGATTTGATAATCCAGCCACCCCGACGGACCGGCAGGTTATGTCTCAACAGGCACTCACTTCAAAATGACGAACTTGCGCGCGACCGGAGCGCCGCCCGAAGATATGCGAATGATATAGAGCCCCGCCGGATATGCCGAAGCGTCGAAAACGCGCTGATGGCTGCCGGCAGGAAGGTGCTCATCCAACCATTCTTCTACTAATCGCCCGTCCGCGCTATGCAAGGTTAGGGAGACCCGGTCCGAGCGTGGCAGACCAAACCTGATCGAGGTGTGGCCATTGGCCGGATTGGGATGGATGGAGGTTATGGAATGTTGCGTCGGAAGGTCATCGGAAACCCCGGCCAGAAGCGGATCGACCACCAGCCGCACCGGGATGACGGCACGGTCGCCGGCGGCATTGTGGCGAATAACTACCGAGGCCTCGTAGAGACCTCCCCGAAGCTGCAATGCCGAAAGCGAGATGTTAACCTGCGTCATTCCCTCCGGCTCGAGAACTCCCTCGTTGGGAGCCACGCCGATCCAGGCGAGGTTTGGGCCGGCGTCGATCACTTCAACCCGGTCTCCCGCCGGATTCTGAATGAGCGCAACCAGGGCCCAGACACGGTCATCCCAAAGCGGTGTCAATTCGCAGCCACCGGCGCGGTCGCCGTCACGCAAGGCAAGTTCTGTCACCAGCCGGATGCGGCCGGTGGCGGTGTCCATCTTGCTGATGGCAAGGTTGCTGACGCCGTCGGCGGAAAATACCCAAAGCGGACAGCCGTCAGGATCGACCGGATGCCACGCCAGACCATAGGGGCGGAGAGAATGGCTGTAGGTGCGTTCGACCGCGCCTTGAGGGCTGAGCCGGTGAAGCGGCGCGCCGGGTGTCGTCGTCCAAATGCGACCTTGCGGATCGACGGCAAGCGCTCGCGGCGGCTCGATGGGCGAGGCGATCCGTCCCAGTTCGGCGCCATTGGCTGACATACGGTAGATCTGATTGCCTGAACCGCCATAATAATCCCGCCCGTCATAGGCCAGGTCGTGTACACCCCAGGCGCCACGAACCGGCTGCTCCGACCGTCCCGTCAACATTCCGCCGCGGTTGAAGCGGTAGAGATAGTTCACCGCTTCACCGTTATTGCCGCCCGATACGACCAGCCGCTCGTTGCCAAACACCGCTCCGAGCAGCCGCTCGTCGCCCGTGACGTTGCTCGCGTTGAGGGTGAACATGCTCTGCCAGAGTTCGTCCGGGTCGTCGCGCCGCCGGTCCGGATCGGGGTCGCCCGGACGCGGAACGCCTCGTTCACCGCCGTCTATCGGCGCAATAGAAATACTAAACTCGAGGCGCCCGTTGCCGGTGTTGCGCAATTCGCGCACGCGCTGGATCTCCTGCCCGACCTGCAGCGAATCTACGATCACCTCGCGGTTGATTGCCAGCAGCGGCCGGGTAAGGAAGAACCTCCGCACCACTTCCTGACCCTCGGCTACCTGAATCACATCGGAAACGACCCGGTTCCAGCCGGGCGCTTCAACGATGAGCGTCAACTCTCGCCCCGCCGGAACATTGGCGATGCGATAATTGCCACCAATGTCGGTCCGAGCCCAGCCTCCGATCGAAGTGCGCACCGTCGCGCCTTCGACCGGTTCATTGTTGTGCAAGCCGAAAACGGTGCCCTGTGCTACGCCGTAACGGCGCACTGTGGCTGTTGCGAAGAGAATACCGCTGCCGGACGAAGGGCGGCTCGCGCCGGGGGCATAGGCGTCCCAATAGCCGTATTGCAGCCCGCCGCGGTCATCGAGATTGCCAATCCCAATGGTTGGATAGGGCGTCCCGTGCCCATCGACCCGGGCCGAATGAGTTATATCGAGGTAGTTGAACTGAATGTCGCCGTCGCCGGTTGTTGTCGGATGCCAGGCCGGATCGTAGAGAACGATCTGAAACGTCTCGGCCGAGCCGGGCCCATCGGGTCCGATCCAGCGGCGCATACGATACCATTCGACGATGAAACGATGTCCCTCGGTGTCGTTCTTATAGAAAACGCCGCATTCATTATAGGGTGTATAAAGGTCTTCCCACCACGGGCAGAATTGCGCCACCGGCCCCTGCGGCGCCCCGATCGGAGTATTGCGAAAATCGGCAAACTGCGCCTGATCGCCAAAAGCCGCCCAGCCATTGGTGCAGACCGTTAACCGGTTGAACTCCCGGCCATAGTATTGGAATGGGAAAGGCAGGTCGAGAACGACGCTCTGATCGTCGTCCTCGCCGTGATCGAGCAGACCGGTGTCGGTGCCGCCGCCGCCCAGGCGTGGGTTGATTTCGAGCCAGAGATCGCCCGGTCGGACGTTGACATTTTCGTCGGTGTTGCTGATAGCGTAGTAGCCGTAGGCATCAGGCCCGGTCGGGAAGGCTGCCGGCAGGCTCATGGTCTGCACTGCGACCGGCACATCGGCTTCATAGCCCGCATCCGATTCAAGATGCAGCACTAACGGCAGAGCGCTCGCAAATGGCGCTCCCTCGACAACCAGGATGCGGAAGGTGGTGTCGGCGCCAAGCGTATCCCCCACCGCCATTGCTTCATAGCGCGCATCGGGCTGAATGATCTGAACGAACTGGCTCAGGCTTTCAAGCCGGGCTTGCGCCGGTCCGACATCGAGGCTGCCGTTATTCGTTAGGCTGATGATAAGTTCGGTCGCGACGCCCCCCGCCAGTGCTTCGCCGGTGGTGACATAAGCCGGGCTCCAGCGTGGAGCGCGGCCTTGAAGCGCCACCGGAAGCACCCAATTAAGATCCTGACTGGCTGCGGTCAACGTGAAGGGAACATCCTGCCGGTCGGGAAAAGTCGAGCGGATATCGACCACAAAATAGGCCGTCGCCTCGCCGTTGGGCGCAATCGGGGCGTTGATCACAAACCGGTTTTCGCGGACGGCAACATCGTCGTCTTCGGAGGCAAGGGTGAATGTGACTGGCGAAGCGACGATCTGTCCGCCGATGTTGCGAACGATCAGGTTCCAGCCAATCGTTTCGAAAGGATTGGCGATCCCATTATTATTACCGTCGCGCGGAAAATTCTCGTCGTCGAGGACGAACTGGCTCCGGTAGGCAAGTTGTCGAGCCGGGCGCACCAGTTCCGATTCGACGCTGATCGGAACGACTCCGCCACCCGAAGCGGTGAAAGTCGCCTGACCGGGAGTGAGGAGTCGCGGATCAAAGCGGATCGTAGCGAGGCCGTCGGCACCGGTGATGCCGGCCGCAGTTAGTTCTCCCGCTTTAAACATCCCGACCCGGACTCCCCCGATAGCGGCTCCACCCTGACGCTGACGCACTTCAACCTGCACCGCGCCAGCGCCATAGTTGACCTGATTCGGCACTGTCAAATCGACCGTGACGGGGACGCCCGTCCAGGCGATGGTTGCCGGATCGCCCATCAGGTTGGTCCAGCGGAGATGATCGACCGTCGCGCCGAGGGCTCTCGAGCCATAAGCCGCTACCAATTCGACCTTGGCGCGATTCAGCGCCCAGCCGAGGCGATGGATGCCGTCATCGAGCACCCCGCGATAAAATCCCGCCAATAAAGCATTGTTGAAATTGACGCGGGTGGCAGCCCCGACCGATCCGATAGCGCCGACGGCTCCGCCGGGCGCGCGCAAGAGCGCTTCGGTCCAGGCAATCTGATTGCCTGCGAAATCCCCGGTGTTGCAGGCCAACAGCAGCGCAACCGCAGGATGCCGGTTGGCGAGCCGTCCGGCATCATAGACAGACCAATCCTCCATCCCCGTCCAGCCGCGATAGTTTATGAACCCGGTGCCGCGGCCAAAGGATTCGGTCAGAAACGAGGCAACGCCCCGCCCCATCGTGAACCAGAAGGTATCGACGGCGGTGAAGCCCTGTTCGAGCATTCGCCACCGCACCCATTGGCTTACCGCTATGGTCGAAGGTCCCGAGAGCGCACTGCCGGCGACAACGGCACCGCGCCTCAGGTAGCCCGGGTCGTCGAGGTCGGGACGCTGCTCGTAGCCGAGGATCTTGGCGACAATCCGTTCCAACTCGGCGATGCTGCCCGCCGAAAGCCTCCCTACCGCAGCATCGGGCAGTATGTCGCTGCCGTCGAGCAGTCCAAATCCGTAGTCCGATTCACCGGCGTGGACTTCAGTCGGCACTCGCAGTTCGCCTGCCACATCGCCGACGATGCAGACATAGTCTATCTGTCGGCCCTGGGCACGCAGGCTATTCAGGCTCTCGAGCACCCATGCATAGCCGGCCCAATTCGGAACCGCAAGTTCGATTACAGGGTGGCCTTGCAGTTCCCTCCATCGCGCCAGTGGCGCCACTGCACGCCGGGCCCCCTGTTGATCTGGGACGATATAGACCCACGCCCCGCCGGTCGATTCAACCACCGGGTCGCGGCGCGGCGGATCGTCGTTCAGGACGAGCGAACCAAGAGCCTGTCGCCGCAAGCCGGTCAGACGCTCGAGCGGCGGGGTGTCCGGCAATTCTATCCGAATCGAAAACCGGTTGACCTGTGTGGAAACACCGTCCTTAGCAAGATAATCGGAGTGCAAAACGAGCGGTTGAAAACGGATACCGCTATAGGTGAAGACCTCGCTCAGGGTGTAGGGCTTATCGGGAAGGTTGGTCAAAGGGGAGAGCACATCGGGGATAGCCGCCGATTCGGCGTCAACAAGGCTGACAACAGCTTCGCCTTCGTCGGGCAGGGCAATCAAACGCACGACCGGTAGCAGCTCAGCAGGGTCCCCTGCAGCCGTAAAGCCATCCCGCGCGGCATCGTATTGGACCTGCCAGACATTACCCCCCAGGGCCTCAATCCTCACGGCAGGCTGCGGCGAATCGGCCGCGTGCAGGGAACCTGCGGCGAACGCGGCGCAGAGTAGCAACGTCTTGATAATTGTCGGTTTCATACGACCTGCCGGGCTTTCAATAACGAATGAGGGCTTTCTCCAATGTGCAGAGAAGAGCCCGGAGCAACTAATTAAGATAAGCGAACGACTCCTGTTTGCCAAATCTCAAGCGTCCGGAATGTCCAACATTCGGCCTCGCTGACCCGATCATCACCCCAGCAGCCGGTTGAGCCGGGCGACACCTTCACGCAGCCGGTCGGGGGGGACGACGGTGAAACAGAGCCTTGCCCAGTTGCGGTAGTCCCTGCCGAAATACTCACCGGGCGCGAGGGCAACACCCGCCTCAAGCATGCGACCAACTTGATCCTCTGCGGAGAGTTGTTCCCACCCGTCGCCTAATTCTACCCAAAAGTAGAATCCGCCCAAGCAGGGCAGCGTCCGGGCCTCTATTGCCTCACTTGCCCACTGATACGTAGCGCCATAGTCATCCCGGAACTGGCCGACCGTCGGTGTAAATCGCTGCAGACCGCGCCAGGCCATCAGTTGCGCCGACCGGCCGGCTTGATAGACCGATCCTACGACACCCCGGTTGATCTGCGACACAACCCACGCCGGAGCCATCACCCAGCCGACCCGCATTCCCGACGCGCCAAAGCACTTGGACGCCGTCCCGACTGTTACCGTCCGCTCGAACGTTCCGGGCAGCGAGCCGATGGATACGTGCTCATCACCCGACCAGACGAAGTCCTGATAAGCCTCATCGGAGAAGATCCAGAGGTCATTACGACCTGCAAAGTCGGCTAACCTCATCAAAAGGTCCCGTCCGAGCAACATACCGGTTGGATTCGACGGCGTGTTCAGGTAAATGCCGGCAGTCCGCTCGGTAAGATGGCTCTCGAGCAGCGACGCCGGGTCGAGGCTTGGCTCGGCTGCCAGGCGGTCGAAGAAGGGCACTTCGATAAGGTGCACTCCGGCAGCGTCTGCGACCTGTCGCAGAATCGACCAATAAGGCGCCGGGGTGAGCACTTCGGCTCCGCGCGGCATTAGTCGGGAGAAGGCCGAATAAAGGCCCCCCGTGGCGCCGGCGGTGATCTGTATCTGCTCGATGCCGACGATCGGAAGTCCTCGTGCAACTGCGCGTTCGATAAGCGCTTCCCGCAACGCTCGCTCCCCGTAGGTGTCGCCATAGCGATTGAGTTGTCCAAAGATAGTATCCTCGCCCTCAACCGGCGTCAGGAGCGCTGCCGGGAAGGGTCGATGCGCATCGCCGACATGGAGGCAGACGACGTCGCGGCCGATGGCGGCCTGGCGGGCGGCTTCGGATTCGATTTGATTCCAAACTGTAGGCGGCAAGGGCTGGCGCGAGAGCGATGAAGGTGAGGGCATCTGTATGGAAAATGGAAGATGGAATATGGAACTTTAGGGTATCTATCATTCAGAGCAGAATATTCTTGCTATGTCATGCTGAACGAAGTGAAGCATCTTGCCCGGAGGAGACCCTTGACTTTACCTACTTCACCAGCGCAAACTTGCGGATCATGCGGGTGCCGGAGTAGGAAAGAGCCGCTAGATAAACACCCGACGGCAGTCTCTCAAGGTCGAGCGAGGCCTGACCCGTCCCTGAGTCGGCCTCCAGGCGGCGCACTGAACGGCCAGCCAAATCAATAACTTCGAAGTGTCCGGTGGACGGCAGATGCCAAATGACCGTCAACCGGCCATTCGTCGGGTTGGGATGGAGAGAGAGGGCTGGCTCTGCTGCCGCCTCGACGGAGTCGGCGTCCGCCGCGACGATCACGCCGAGCGAGAGTTCGATTCGGTCGAGGACCCAAAATAGTCCGGCGCCTGGCCTTATAGCCGAAACGAATCGCACCCGGATCGGGGCTGCATTGTCAACGGCGTATCGATCGAGATTGATTTCGCGCTGCTCCCACCACTCGGTCCGCTGCTGAAAATATTGGAGGACTGTCCACTCGTCCTCGCCCTGGGACACTTCTATCCGGCCAAACGAGCCGATGTCGTAGCGATGCTGCTCCCAAAACCTTAGCCGCGCCCGGCCGAATCCGGCGAGCGCCCACCCCTCGTCCAACTCCGCGATGGCAATCTGCTGTTCGTTCTGCCGTCCGATCCGGTCCGAGAGGCCGAAGCGCCCCTCCCGCACGGCGGTCGAATCGCGCTCCCAGCCGTCAAGCAGCCACCGATGATTGAGCCGCTCAAAGTCGTCGATAACGGCTTCCCGGCGGACATTCATCGCCCGGAACGGCAGTCCGGCAAGATTACGCGCCGCAGCACGGTCGCGCGCGAGAAGCCGATAGAGCAGCGTCCCATCGCGAGGCAGGTTCCACGTCAACCGACCGGCGAAGTGCGACGAATCGTCCTCCTGCCTCGTAAGTATCACCTCGCCCGACTGCTCGCCGTCGCGGGTCAGCCAGAGTAACCTCACGTCTGACACGCCGATGTTGTCGATTATTCGCGCTCCGAATCGCGCCGATCCGACCGGGAAGGGGGTATCGTAGAGCGAATCGACTTCGACGAACTCCGGAGGCACCCGGTCCGGTCCGACATGGAAGGAGTAGGTGTTCTCCGGCGCCCCCGGTGGTGCAAAGCCCTCGACACCGGTAACGTCGACCGCGACGAGGTAGTAGTGAACGTCCGCTTCCTGTTCCGGTAGCGGGAGCCGCGCCTGCCAGAGTTGCTCTACTCTATTCAATAACTCAAATGCAATCTCCCGGACTTCCATTCGATCATAGCCATAGATCAACCTGACGCCTTGATTTGCAATGGGCAACCCACTGGTTGTGATCACGGTCAGGATGCGCTCACCGCCCAGGTCTTCGGTATCGCCGGTAGGTTGATGGGTAATCTGCGGGCGAAACCTCCCATAGGGCAGGATGCCTCGTCGTTCGGCAGGTTCCAGGATTTGGCGCCGGTAACGACCCTCAGCCAAAGCCAATTCATTGGACAGCAGCGCCATTGCCGCGTCCGGGACCGACACGCTGTCGCCGAGTGAAGCGAGGTGGCCGATAACGATGCTGTTCCACAGGTCGGAGTTCTCCACCGATCGGGCGATCTCGGTCAGAAACGCCGACCATAACTGCCCGGCGTCGTGCCGTTCGCGCCCGGCGTCTTCGGGATAGGTGTAGTCGGCATCGAGCACCCGCCCCCCCCAAAACTCGTTGTGCCCGTCCCAATTATAGATCCATTCGGGCTGAAAGTCGGGAACGACGGCTCGCGACCGGTCTCCGGCGAAGTAGTCGCAGAGGCCTTCAGCCATCAGCCCCGAATCCCCGCCGCGCCAGCGCGGGAGGATCGCTTCGATCAGGGCGTGAGTATATTCGTGAATCCAAACATCGGCGTCTTCGCCGTCATCGACTCCGCCGCTGCCGGTCGTGATGAGTCCGGTGAAGGGACTGTAAAAACTCATATCGTCCTCGACCCCGTTCGCCGCTATTCGTTGTGGCTGGGGGACGATGTCCACAAGTTCGATAACGTCGATCAGATAGCGTGCGTAGCGGTCGAGGTGGTAATACCCCATCACCTGTTCGAACCGGCGGTCCGATCGGTCGAAGAGGAAGTCGGGCGATTCGAGGCGGGCGGGGTCGGGCGAAAGCGTCGCATCGACATAGGGGCCGCGCAGGATGTAGAGGCCGTCATCGTCCTGCGCCAGATTTTCGAGAAGAACTTGTCGGTAAGCAGCCTCGGGAATTGCATCCGCGGCATCGTCTTCGTCGCGGAGAGTATCGGTTCCGAGCGCGCTCTTCGGATCGGGGTCGAAGATCAAGCCCCGCCCGTCGATCCGTGCGAGACGATCCTCGACTTGAAGCACCCCTCCGGTTAGCGCGTCGATCAGCACCTCGAGGTCAGCCGGCGGCGCCGCGACCGGCAGTTCAACCTGCCAGACCGCGACCGGACGCCCGTCGCGAGGGAGGATTGCCACCTCCGCGCTTGCGTCATCGCGCAAGGGCCGGTTGCCGGTCATCCGAAGTGCCTCTGCGACGGCCGCCTCCCGGTCCAGCGAAATCGTAACCGCTGGTCGCTCTTTCCATGCTGCCAGTGAATTGAAATGGCTTATGATCCGGCCCTCCCGGTCGAAGCGCACGATTAGCGCACCACCGAGCACCGGGTAACCGCCATAGGTCTGCTGATAGACGACCCGCTTCCCAAGGGGGGGCTGAGTTAACACCACTTCAACCAATTCCCCGCTTTCGAGCAGCGCGCCAAGTCCTATACCGACTAGATAATCTTCCCCTTCCGCCGAAAACGTAGCGCCAGCATCTTGCTGGCTTCGACCTGCTGACGAAAACGTAGCGCCGGCATCTTGCTGGCATCGACCTATTGACGAAAACGTAGCGCCAGTATCTTGCTGGCTTCGACCTGCCGTCAGGATGACGGCGCTACGGTTGGCACCCCGCGAATTGGCTTCCTCGACGGTTAGGATGCTTACCGCCAAGACAACCCAGACGACTATGTGAACGGTATTCTTCACCATTCTCAATATACTATTGAACGTGGTTAACCGGCAACCCTTGCGGACAATCCCATTCGCATCCCGGGCTCCTCACTCCGGCACCATCGTAAGTGAAATTCTTAATAAAGTGCCGGTATGAGGCCGGGAACCTGTTGACAAGGAGGATAGTGGAATCTATATTGCTTGCCTACTTTATTAAGACCGCCGCTTAATATCCTTGCAGGATTCGTTCATACTCGATATCGGTCGCCGAATTCGTAACTTACGGAGCGCGGCTGACCTTACACAGGACGAACTGGCCGGTCGCGCCGATCTGACCGACGGCTTCATCAGCCAGGTGGAGCGTGGTCGGACGTCGCTCTCGATCGATAGTCTGAAGCAAATCCTCGACGCGCTCAATATCTCGCTGGCCGAGTTCTTCCGCGACGTCGAGCCGGTGCGGGTTACCTTCACCTCGCGCGATCAGGCCGAGATCGAGGATGGGGAAGGCAATCTGGCGCTGCTCGTTCCGGGAGCGACCAACCGCCGGATGGAGCCGGCGCTGCTGCACCTGCCGCCGGGCGCGTCATCGGCACTCCGGTCGCCCTATCAGGGGGATGCCTTCGGCTACCTTGTTCAAGGCCGGGCGGTGCTGCTGTATGGGACGGATCAATTCAAGGTGCGGGCGGGGGACTGTTTCTATGTCACCGCCGATCGCGAGCATCGGATCGGCAATCCTTATCGCGCGAAGGCGACTCTGCTTTGGGTCACATCTCCGCCGAACTTTTAGCATACACCACAGCAGGGTTGCCGGAGCGCTTCGGCCCCGCGTGAACGCGGCATCAGCGGCCGCGCACGATTCGTTCTTCTAACCCATAGGGGGCTATCTGAGTTGGAAATGCAGGCTTTGGGACGGCAGTTGATGGTGGAATACCACGGCTGCTCGAGCACCCTCCTCGACGACGTCGATCACGTTCGGCGTTCGATGCTCGAGGCGGCAAATGCCACCGGCGCTACGGTGGTGGGGGAGATCTTCCACCGTTTCAGCCCCTGGGGGGTGAGCGGCGTTGTGGTAATCGCCGAGTCGCATCTGGCGATTCATACCTGGCCGGAATATGGCTATGCGGCGGTCGATCTCTTCACCTGCGGCAGCGACATCGACCCCTATCGCGGGTTCGATGTGCTGCGCCATGCCTTCGGCGGAGGTCGCTTTGAGGTGCGCGAGTTCAAGCGCGGACAGATCGCAAATTCTGGCCAGCCGCTCTATCACAAACCCCTGCCTGCCGTCGCGGCCGCCATCGAAGTCTAAAGGTGGCGCTGAAGGTTCCCAACCGCTATCTGCTCGTCGCCGGAGCCGGGGATGCGGCCACCTCGCTCAATGCCTTCGACCGGGCGCTGATCGCTTCCGGCGCGGGCAATTTCAACCTCGTTAAGGTCACCAGCATTATGCCGCCGGGCGCGGTTCCGGGCCGGATCGACTCGATCCCGCCGGGGATGATCGTCCATGCGGCGCTCGGAAGCCACACCTCCCGGCACAAGGGCGGTCATATTGCGGCAGCCGTCGCGATCGGTCTGCCGGTCGATCCGACCCAGCCTGGCGTCATTATGGAGGGGCACTTTGAAATGGAGGCGGACGAAGCCGAGCGTCTCGTCCGGTCGATGGCTGAGCAAGCCCTTCGCGATCGCCGTTCGGAGATCCTTCGCGTTGAGAGCGTCTCTGCCGGGCATCAGGTCGTCGATCATGGCGCGGCGCTGGCGGCAGTGTTGCTCTGGCACGAGGAGTAATAGTCCGGACTCTCTTCCGACTACTTTCACAGGACTTGGACTCACTACGAATTGACCACCTCATCGACCCCCGGCCGGCTCTGGTTCACAGAGTATCACACTCCTGACTTTGGCATAACCTTCCGGGTCCGCGAGACGCTGGCGCGGCGGGTGAATGCCTTTCAAACCGTCGATATCCTGGACACGGTAGAGATGGGTCGGATGCTGGTCATCGACGGCCTGGTGATGACCTCCGAGCGCGATGAAGCGCCCTACCACGAGATGCTGGTGCACGTTCCGATGTTCGCTCATCCCGATCCCAAGCGAGTCCTTGTGATCGGCGGCGGCGACGGCGGGTCGCTGCGGGAGATCGTCAAGCACAGGAGCGTGGAGAGAGTGGTTCAGGTCGAGATCGACAACGATGTCGTTGAACTGTGCCGCGAGTATCTGCCCGGAATAGCGGCGGCCTATGACCATCCCAAGGTCGAACTGGTGATCGGGGATGCCATTGCGGCGCTGAAAGATATGAAAGCGGAGTTCGACGTGATTGTGGTCGATGGCTCGGACCCGGTCGGTCCGGCCGAGGGGCTCTTTGGGCGGCCTTTTTTCACCGACTTACGGGACGCCCTGAGTGAGGGCGGGCTGGCAGCCGGGCAGATCGGGTCGCCCTTCCTGTCGGGACCGCGCGTAACGGCAACGATCGGTCTGGTGCGCGACATATTTGCCGACGGCGCGCTCTATCTGGCGCACACGCCGACCTATCTGCCGGGGCTGTGGAGTTTCTTTGCCGCGGCGAAGGAGGGGAACTTCCCGCGGTCGGCTGACAAAGTGAGATACAGCACTTTCTCTGCGCCACTGCGCTATTATAATGGTGATATTCACGAGGGTGCCTTTTGCCTCCCGCAGTATGTTCGGGATATTTGCGGGGCCGGCGGGCAGCCCTCCGGGCGGCCTTAGAAGCAGCGGGATGAGTATGCGTTTCCTGGGAGCACTCTCGGAGCATGGCAAGGGCGGCGCGGCGCTTATAGGTGCGCCGTTCGACGGCACGGCCTCCTACCGCGCCGGTGCACGGTTCGGGCCGGCGGCTATCCGCGAGGCTTCGTCAAGCCTTGAGACCTATAGCCCGTTCCTTGACGCGAGTCTCGACGATTACGATTATATCGACCTCGGCGACCTCGAACTGCCGCCCGGATCAGCCGGCCGGACGATAGACTTCGTCGCCGATAGCATTCGTGATATTTTGAAGCGAGGGATGAAGCCGCTCCTGATCGGCGGAGAGCATACCGTTTCGCTTGGCGCCGCCAAAGCGCTCCTCGAAGTCCACCCCAACCTCACCTTCCTTCAACTCGACGCCCACACCGACCTGCGTGACGAATACCTCGAAGAGAGATTTAGCCATGCAACCGTCATCCGGAGGTTGATGGATACGATTCCGGCCGACCGGATCATTCGGTTCGGCATTCGATCCGGGACGCGCGAAGAACTGGTCGGCTCCGGACTGGAACTGCCGCTTGGCCTTGAAGGCGGTCAGCGGGATGTCGAGCGGGTCATGCGCCAACTACCGGCGAAGGGGCCGATCTATGTGACGATAGACCTCGACGTCTTCGATCCCTCTCTTGTGCCCGGTGTAGGCAATCCTGAACCGTTCGGGATCACCTATCGCGAGTTCATCCAGATCGCCCGCATCCTGTCGCGCCTTAATGTCGTCGGCGCGGACGTCGTCGAATTGGCGCCCCACTACGACTCGTCGGGGGTCTCTTCGGTTGTTGCGGCTTCTGTGGTGCGGGAACTCTTCCTAGTCCTGCTGACCAGCCGGTCATAGCGACACCGGGCTTATCCCTTCGAACCAGCGATAACGTAGCGCCAGCATCTTGCTGGCTCCGGCCAGCCGTCAGGATGGCGGCGCTGCGGCTAAACCCGCGGAGTAAGTGCTTCCATCAGTTATCCCTGGATGGGGCTTCTCCTTTTCCTCACCCGCCGCGTCTCTGCCTCCGGCGCTCGCCGGAGTGATCTGCTCGCTTCCGTTCTGCCTGCCGTTTTCGTATTATGTTAGGCAGATGTCGTCTTACTACTACTACCGGGGATCATCCTTGGGGAACTTCGGCGGCGGGTTGACTCCGGCTGTTCGAGGCCTCCTGACGGCTAATGTCGCCGTCTTCCTGCTGCAGATGGTTCTCTCTTCGGAATTCGAATATACCTTTGGTTTGACGCCGGCGGCGGTCTGGGTGCGACGGGCGATCTGGCAGCCGGTGACCTACATGTTCCTGCACGGCGGCCTGATGCACCTCCTCTTTAACCTCCTCGTGCTCTGGATGTTCGGGAGCGCGCTCGAGGGAGTCTGGGGGAGTGCTTTCTTCCTGCGCTACTATTTCATCGTCGGGATAGGCGCCGGACTCTCCAACGCCCTCCTTACGCCGTCGTCAGAGGTCATCATCATCGGCGCGTCGGGAGCGATGTATGGGCTGCTGGCAGCCTACGGACTACTCTTCCCGAACAACATCATCTATTTCTACTTTCTCTTCCCCATCAAGGCGAAGTATCTGGTCGCCATGTTTGGGATCTTCGAGTTCATATCGTCGCTGCGGCCCGGAGCCAGTCCTATCGCGCATGTTGTTCACCTGGGGGGGATGGTGATTGGAGTGCTCTACCTGACCCGCGACCGGCTCGTCCGGAGGATGGCGCGGTCAGTGAAGAACTGGCAGCGCGAGCGCGAGCAAGAACGCTACACACATAGACGCAGCGAAGAAGACCGCCTCCGCCGCGAGGTTGACGACCTGCTCGACAAGATCAACGAGGTCGGGATGGAGAACCTTACCACGTGGGAGCGGCGCCGCCTGCGCGAAGCGAGCGAAATCCTGAAGCAGATGGAAGAGCGGGGGTGACTAAGGACTACGGTCAGGTATTAGGGGGCGTTTCATAGTTGCCCGCGTAGCGGCGGATTCCAATCCGCCAATCAAATGTGCTCCAATCTCCTCGTCGGGCGATTTGGAATCGACCCAACGCGACCATCCACAAGCGGAAGGGGCAACTATAATATGTCCGGATTATTAATGGGTGCAGTATCATCTTGTTTTGTCCTCCCGCTGAGCGGGGGGACAACAGGGGGGTAGAAGTGCAAACCCATATTGCCCCCCCTTTTATTCCACCACCCGCGAAGCAGTGGGGAGAAGACAAGAACTAACTGCACCAAGTAGTAATAGAAAGGGCGGACAGGACTGTCACAGGACAAGCCGAAGGCGTAGTCAATGTCCGCCCTCCAAGTCAACCCATATCAGCACTGATTAATAATGCCTGAAGAACCCCGTCCCTTCAATATCGACAACCGCGTTCAGGAAATCCTGAAGGAGCAGGTTCAGCCCGACCCCGACGAGTATGGCGCGCCTCCGGGAGGACGGTCTTTCGAGCCGTCGGTTGAGGAAATCCGTTTCGACACCAAGCCGTCGGAACTGATCGACTACCTGAAGTCCTACATCGTCGGTCAGGATTCTGCCATCGAGGTAGCCGCGACGAAGATATGCACCCATTTCCACCGGATGCGTCTCGAACGCGAGCACCCCGAACTGCCGCGCATCGTCGGTCACGTTAAGTCGAATCTCCTTCTGGTCGGCCCGACCGGGGTTGGGAAGACCTACCTCATCAAGTTGATAGCACATAAATTGCGGGTGCCGTTCGTCAAAGGCGACGCGACCAAGTTCAGCGAAACCGGCTATGTCGGCGGCGACGTCGAGGACCTCGTGCGCGACCTCGTCCATCAAGCCGGCGGGAACATCCCGCTCGCTGAATACGGCATCATCTACATCGACGAGATCGACAAGATCGCCTCGGCTGGCAACTGGTTCGGCCCCGATGTCTCGCGCAGCGGCGTGCAGCGCAACCTGCTGAAACTGATGGAAGAGACGGAGGTCGATATGAAGGTGCCGCACGACCTCGCCAGTCAAATGGAAGCGGTGATCGAAACCCAGCGCACCGGTAAATCGGTGCGCAAAAAGGTCAACACCCGCAACATCCTCTTTGTGATGTCAGGCGCCTTCAACGGCTTGACCGAGATTATCGCGCGACGACTCAAAAAAGGCGGAATGGGCTTCACCGGTGTCGAAATGGCTTCCCGTGAGGACGCGCGCAACCTGCTCACGCGGCTTCATCCGCAAGACCTGACCGATTACGGCTTCGAGTCGGAGTTCGTCGGGCGGATTCCGGTGATGGTGACGATGAGCGACCTCGACGAGGAAGGCTTGTTTGGCATACTGAAGAACCCCAACAGCGCGGTGGTGCAGGGCAAACGGCGCGACTTCGCCGCCTACGGCATCGACCTCCAGTTCGACGACGATGCGCTCCGGTTGATTGCGTCCGAAGCGCACCGGAGAGGCTCCGGCGCGCGCGGTCTGGTTGGCGTTGTGGAGCGAGTCCTCCTGCCCTTTGAACGGTCGCTGCCGGGGGTCGGCGTCAGCCGGCTGCGCGTAACTTCAGAACTCTATCACCAGCCGGAAGAGGTCTTGCAGGCGATGCTCCCGGCCGCTTTGGTGGAGCAGTTCTGCCGGAGGTTCGTCGCGCGCAGCGGCATCCGCCTCGAGTTCACCGACGGTGCGATCCGCACCGCCCGGGATATGGCGCGGGCAGCAGGCGAATCCCTCGATCGGTTCCTTGAGGGAATCCTAAAGGACTATGAATACGGGCTTAAACTGGTAGGCAAATCGGCGCTTAATATCACCTCCGAATTACTCGAAGACGCTCCCGGCTACCTCGACCGGTTGGTGAAGAGAGCCTATCGCAGCCGGCAAAGTTAGTGTTCACGCCACTGTTCCATCGGATCTGAATTCCAGAGCCGCCTGTGCCGCAGCCAGCCGGGCTATCGGCACCCGGTAGGGCGAGCAGGAGACATAGTCGAATCCGAGGTGGTGGCAAAAGACGACCGATCGCGGATCGCCGCCATGCTCGCCGCAAATGCCGACCTTCAGCGTTGGGCGCGTCCGACGCCCACCTGCAACGCCCCATTCCATCAACTTCCCGACGCCCGCCTTATCGAGCGTCTGAAATGGCTCATCCTCAAGGATGCCGTGCTCCAGGTAGAAAGGTATGAAACCCTTGGAGTCGTCGCGGCTGATGCCGAGCGTCGTCTGGGTGAGGTCGTTGGTTCCGAACGAGAAGAACTCCGCGACAGCCGCGATCTGGTCAGCGATGATGGCAGCACGGGGCAGCTCGATCATCGTCCCGACGAGGTAATCAATCCTGCGTCCCTGGGCGGCAAAGACCGCTTCGGCGACATCTCGCACAATCCTCACCTGCGCTTCGAGTTCGGCTCGAAAACCGACCAGCGGTATCATGATCTCAGGATGCACCGCGACACCCTCCGACGACGCCTCGACGGCCGCTTCGAGGATTGCCCGCACCTGCATCGCAGTGATCTCGGGGAAGACGATCCCGAGCCGGCAGCCGCGATGGCCAAGCATCGGATTGGCTTCGTGTAATGCCTCGATTCGCGCCCGCAAACGCTCGACAGAGAGACCCGAGTGCCGGGCTACCTGCTCGATATCGGCGTCGCTGTGCGGTAAAAACTCGTGGAGCGGCGGATCGAGGGTGCGGATCGTAACCGGATGATCGTCCATCGCCCGGAAGATGCCTGCGAAGTCTTCCCGCTGCATCGGCAGGAGTTTGTCCAGCGCCGCCTTGCGTCCGGCTTCGCTTTCAGCGAGAATCATTTCCCGCACGGCAGCGATCCGGTCGCCGCCGAAGAACATGTGTTCGGTCCGGCAGAGCCCGATCCCCTCGGCGCCGAGAGCCCGCGCCGCATCGGCTTGATCGGGCTGGTCGGCATTGGTGCGGATGCGCAGTCGCCGCTCGCTGTCGGCCCACGACATAAGTTGTGCAAAGGCGTGGTATATATCCGACCGCTCGGGCGCAAGCGATCGCCCGATCAGCACTTGAACGACTTCTGAGGCGATGGTCGCCAATTTCCCCGCTATCACCTCTCCGGTGGTGCCGTCGATGCTGATGAAGTCGCCTTCGCGAAGAGTGTTCACCCCGGCTCTCAACACTCCTGCCGAATAGTCGATTTTTAGCGCATCGCAGCCGGCGACGCAGACCTTGCCCATCTGACGCGCCACCAACGCCGCATGGGAGGTCATCCCGCCCCGCGCCGTAAGGATGCCGTCGGCAGCGTTCATTCCCTTGATGTCTTCGGGCGAGGTTTCGATCCGCACGAGGATCGCCGGTTCGCTTTTAGCACTAAGTGCGACGGCTTCGGAGGCTGAGAAGGCGATGCGCCCTGACGCCGCGCCGGGCCCGGCGTTAAGTCCTCTGGCGAGCATTCGGCCCTCCTTGATCGCCGCTGCCTTCTGGACTGGATCGAAGACCGGCCTGAGGAGTTGATTCAACTGGTCGGGCTGAACCCTAAGGAGCGCTTCCCGCGGCTGAATGAGACCTTCGTTCACCATTTCGACCGCGATCTTCACCGCTGCGACGCCGGTTCGCTTGCCGGCGCGGGTCTGGAGCATCCAGAGGCGGCCTTTTTGAATCGTAAACTCAAAATCCTGCATATCGCGAAAGTGAGTCTCAAGGGTCGCACGCACCTCGTCCAATTGCGCATAGACGGGCGGCATTTCAGCAGCCAATTCGACGATCGGCTTGGGCGTCCGGATTCCTGCGACGACGTCTTCGCCCTGGGCGTTGGTGAGATATTCACCGTAGAACTCGCGCGCACCCGATGCCGGATTGCGGGTGAAGGCGACGCCGGTGCCGGAGTCGTCGCCCATATTGCCGAAGACCATTGCTTGAACGTTGACCGCTGTGCCCCAGTGTGCCGGGATGCTGTTGAGGCGGCGATACTCGACCGCCCGATCATTCATCCAGGAATGAAAGACCGCGCCGATCGCGCCCCAAAGTTGCTCCCAGGGGTCTTCCGGAAAACGAACGCCCTTGCGGTCGGCAATGATCTCCTTGAACCGGTCAACAAGACGACTCAAGTCCTCAGCCATCAGTTCCGTATCGTGCTTTACGCCGCGGGAAGACTTGGCTTCGTCGAGGGCTTCCTCAAACGGGTCGGCTTCGCGGTCGGAAGCGGCTTTGACCCCGAGAACGACGTCGCCATACATCTGCACGAAGCGGCGATAGGAATCCCATGCAAAGCGGGGATTGCCGGTTCGGGCTAAGAGTCCTTTGATTGTGGCGTCATTCAGTCCTAAATTGAGGATCGTGTCCATCATTCCGGGCATTGAGGCGCGCGCGCCCGAACGGACACTGACGAGGAGCGGCCGACTTGTATCTCCGAAGTTGTCGCCGATAATCGCTTCAACCTTTGCCATCGCATCCCGGACAAACTCCTCCAGACCCTCAGGGTAGCCTCCCGTCTCCATGTGATGGGTGCAGACTTCGGTGGTAATGGTGAACCCGGGTGGAACCGGCAGACCGATGTTGGTCATCTCGGCGAGGTTGGCGCCCTTGCCGCCGAGCAGATTTTTCATATCGGCGCGGCCTTCGGCCGATCCAGCGCCAAAGAAATAGACGAACTGGTTGCTCATAATGCCTGTTGTGTTATGCCCGGAATTTCCGGGAGGGTAGCAGTAAACCTGCAAAATAGCGCCTCGCTGCCATTATGGCAAGCGAAAACCGGATCCAGACACCCCCGTCATCGGTGTTAAGGCACCCGGCGGTTTGTCTGAGACATTTTAATCGCCCAATTCAGACTTGCCCGTTTGGTCTATCCCACTTCATTACAGGAACCTCCATCAACCGCGACGCCGTCAATTTCATCCTTATCATCGCCCTGCTGCTAACCCTTCCAGCCTGGGCTTTTGGCCTCTGGACGCGCCTGAAGAGCCACTTGCACATCCTGCAACTTGAAGACTATAGCCCGGTGCGGCTGGGGCAGTTCCTTTGGAAGCGCAGGCGGGTCTGGCTTCCCGGCTGGGATCTCGTCGGCGTGATCATGGTGATTGCAGCGGCGACGGTGCTCGAGATGCACTGGTCAGCCGGCAGGGATAAGAGCCTCCCCCTTGGAGATATCAATTCGACATTACGACTCTTGCTCGCTGCTGGACTATTCGCTTACGCTCTGTTCCTTGCGCTGGGAGCGCGTGGTATGCGCAAGAGACTGCGCAGCGCCCGAAAGCCTCTGGTGATGACGGCTCGGGCGCGGCGAATTCTGCTCGCCGGGACCGGGCTGGCGGTGACCGTCTTCCTCGCGCTCATTGCGAGTCCACTCACGCGCTGGCTCGGCGGCGCCGAGATCGTCTTCACGATGCTCTTTATGGAGCGGATGGCGGGACTATGGCTGGCTGGTGCAGTGATGGCCCTTGAGCCGTTTGAGGCGCTCTCCCGGAGACGCTACCTGAGCGAGGCGCAGCAGATCGTCAAAGATGTCCGTCCGTTAGTGATCGGTGTAACCGGCTCCTATGGCAAGACCGGCACCAAGGAGTTGCTTTCGGCGATGCTCTCAGCGCGCTACAACGTCTATCGTCCGCCCGGCAGTTACAATACCCTGATGGGTGTAACGCGTGCCATCCGGGAAGGTCTTCGTCCTTATCATGAAGCCTTCGTAGTCGAGATGGGCGCCTATCGGAAAGGCTCGATAGCGAATGTCTGCGACCTCGTCCAGCCGCAGCACGGCATCATCACGGTCATCGGGATTCAGCATCTCGAGCGGTTCGGATCGCAGCAGGCGATAAAGGAAGCGAAGTCGGAACTGATCCGCGCGTTGCCGCCGGACGGGGTGGCGGTCTTGAACGGCAGCGACCCGCTCAGCCGGGAAATCGGTGCAGCGCATCGGGGGGAGGTGATATGGTTCGAGGTGGGAACTGACGAGGTAAGGGGAGGAGGGAATGGGGAAGGCCGAACCGCGACTGTGCAGGCATTCGACCTAAAAGTGGGACCGGGGGGCACGACCTTTCAACTACGGTTCCCGGATGGTGAAGTCGTGAGTACGCACCTGTCGCTGTTGGGACGCAGCGGAGTTGCCAATGCGACTGCTGCGGCGGCATTGGCCGACCGGCTCGGCATCGCACGTCGCGACATCGTCCAAACGCTTGCCAACATGCCGCCAGTCCGGCACCGTCTGGAACGACGCCCCGGCGAGAACGGCATCACTATCATCGACGACGCCTTTAATTCCAATCCTACTGGCGCCCGGGACGCACTCGAAGTCCTCTCGATGGCCACCGGCGGCAAACGAATTCTGGTAACACCGGGCATGATCGAACTCGGCCCGATGGAAACAGAGGCTAATCGTACCCTTGGCCGGCAGGCAGCCAGCGCCTGCGACCTGGTGCTGCTCATCGGCGGCAGGCGGACGAATCCGATCCGCGACGGCTTGATCGAAGCCGGCTTCCCCACGGCAAACATCCGGACCGCCATGACGCTCCCGGAGGGCTTGGAGCAGATAAAGCCGCTCCTCCAGTCGGGCGATACGATGCTCTTTGAAAACGACCTGCCGGATCAGTATGAGGGATTGTAACGGGGAAATCGTCACATCGTCACAATTTGCGAGTATCTGATGGAAGGATAATGAGATACGGTGTGACGGAAAAGTGATGGAAGGTGCTGGGACGAAGTGATCGAGTGCTCAAGTGCTCGAGTTTGTTAGGCTCTCAAGTAGAAGTGCAGGACTCCCCCGTCACTTCAGCACCACCACCTTCCGCAGCAAGCGCCGCCCGCCGGATTCGAACTTGATCAGATAGACCCCCGGCGCGTTCACCGCGCCTTCGCCGATTGTTATCCGGCTTTGACCGGCAGTCAGTTGAATACGCCGCGACCAGACCTCCCGGCCGCGGACGTCGAACAGCGCCAATGAAGCGGCGCCAATGGTGGGGGCAGTGATGGCAACCTCCGCGCGGTCATTGAAGGGGTTGGGGAAGATATCAAGAGTCAAATCTCCGGGCACAAAGGCGCCGCCTTCACCCCTAACATCCAGAGAGTTTTCAACCCTCACAAACCAAATCTGGCTGTCCAGTTCCGCTTCCTGACGGGCAAAGGCAGTCACGACATACCTGCCGGTGTCTTGAAATGAAATGGACAAAGTGGACTCGATGGACATAGTGTCGGCTTCATTCAGCGTCCACCAGAACTCGATAGAGTCGTTGTTGGCATTGAAGGGAATTAATTCGAAGGTCGTTTCCTGACGCGGCTCGAGGGAGATTTCAGCGAGATTCGGCTCAAAGGCGCGGATGACGCCGCGCACCTGAATCGCCCATTGGACGGAATCTGCCGGCACCGGATCGACGTTGGGATCGAAGACCTTGGCTTTCAAGGCATAGCCACCCGTCCGGTCGAACGCGTAGGACC
>Ga0194120_10003128_pt1 | contig 27450 bp, 34 predicted proteins | sample TA2MahCa65mmetaG_FD_148642 | JGI IMG/M metagenome (GOLD analysis project Ga0194120, IMG submission 148642) | Freshwater microbial communities from Lake Tanganyika, Tanzania - TA2015019 Mahale Deep Cast 65m | ecosystem: Environmental > Aquatic > Freshwater > Lake | place: Tanzania: Lake... | reverse complement strand
ACGGCAACAATAAACTTGATATTTCTTGATAAAAAGCTTCGCTTTTTATCAAGAAATATCAAGTTTTTGTTGACATTGCAACGAGTAGCCCAATACTTATTTTGATAAAAAGCGAAGCTTTTTATCAAGAAATATCAAGTTTTAGGCTACTAGTTGCAACGTTCTAGATGCACTCAAATCGCGATCTATCTCAAACTTACAATGATCACAATGTTTAATTCTATTATTGTAATTCTTACTTAAGCGAAAACAGTTTCCACATGTCTGGCTTGTAAACTCTTCTGTAACAACTATAACTTCAGAACCATATTCCTCAGATTTTCTGATTAAATGTTCTCGAAAATTATAGTGACGTTCCATTAATAGCACGAACTTAACTCGTCTATTCAATTTTCGTCTCTTCCGTTATAATTGAACTTGATTACTGCAATATCAATGCCTGTTTTTTCTGCAAGTTTATGTTTTATTTTTCCAACTGTATCATCAGGATCTATTTCTAAAGAAACTTGAGCATTAGTTATAAATTGTATAAAAATTTGCATTTTGTATTATAATTATATAGATTAACTAAAATAAACTAATTTTTCAATACATGATATACTTAAGCACTGATTTGAAATCTTCGGGTCTAACAATTCTGCCTTCATGTTTTGCCAATGCCATTCCCATTCGAATAATATTATTAATTTGACGACCATTTAGAGTTATCTTAGAAAATTCTGTAATTTCACCATCAGATAAAGCTTCATAAATATTTGCAAACTTCAATAAGCTAGACCAAATATCTTTTCGCATAGGGGCATCTAATGGTTTATAATGAACTGTGATACTGAAACGGCTTTTGAATGCGTCATCAATAGTATCAATTCTGTTAGTAGTCAAGAATAGAACACCATCAAATTTCTCAATCATGCGTAAGAAAATACTGACGATTGCATTCTTCTCAATATTTCCCATTTCTCGCCGTTCCAAGAAAATATCACATTCATCGAGCAACAATAGACAATTCCACATTTTAGCAGCATCAATAACATTTTGTAATTTAGATTCGATTTCAATTGATGTGCATCCTAGTTCTCCTGCCGTCACGCTATACAATGGCTTATGAAGTAGTTCGGCGGTGCTTTCACAAGTAAGTGTTTTTCCAGTTCCGGGAGTTCCGTAAAACAAGAATACACAACCTCGATTTTTCTCACTAACAACATCAGTAGGTGTTGAATCATAAGTTGTGATCAATGTTTTTATTATTTTTTTGGTTTCGCTATCACAAACCAAACTATCAAATGCTTTGTCATTGTAAACAATAGGGTGAAGGTTCTCGATATATGCATAACCCCACACCTTATATTTAATATTATACGCTAACACATAATTATTGAATGCATACAATTCATCTAGATATGATATATCATCTTCATCATAATATGACGAATTATGACCTGTTGGGCATAATGACATACCAGAATTTAGTTTTGAATGATCGATGATAATTTGTCCACGATTACAACATCGGGATTTACCTCCAAACCACGAAAATGTAAACATTTCATCGGAACAGTATAAATGACTATTTTTCTTGCAAGATTCTAAAATTCGTTTTCCTCGATTTGTCAAATATTCGATTTGTTCGAGGGTAGCTACTTGAACCGGTAAATCTGTAATTTTGATAATATTGTCAAATTGATCTATCTTTTTGGTTATAGGATATTTTTGAATAATATTCTTTTCAAAAACCAAAAGATTGCCTTTGACATACATAGATGTATGTTCATCACCAAATATATTACGATTTACTCGAATATTTATTCCAGTTATCTTAAAACCTAACATATCTTTTCCCATTTTAGTATCAGTCACAACAACGCTATCCTTTTTAAAATATTCTGTCAATCCATTAAAAGTAATATAACCCAATGCCAATAATACTTGAATTGGTGTTTTGTCAAGACACTCTTTCATAACCTCACATAATTTTCCAAAATGTTTATCTGTTTTTTTTTCTTCATCGAATTCATCAATGTATTCATACATAGCAAAAACATTTGAACGAACTACGCTAGTATTATACGATTCATTGTTTGTAATCTTTGCCATCTTACGGTTAAAATCACTACCATGTTTCTTGAACTGAATGGTTAAGTCATCTTTGTCTACGCTAAAGAACGCCATGATAGTAGTAAATTATTGAATGTTAGTTTTTTACTATTAAGTATATAGGATAAATCAATTTTCAACTTTTTTCAAAATATAATTTTGAAAAACAAGTTGTTATGAATTTGATCCAATCATAATTCAATATTCAAAAAAGTATCAATAACATGTTTATCTATTTCACATACAAGTTTGGTGGTTTTTCTCATCAATTCATCAAAATCAGAAAATTTTGAATCAGTTGTTTTAAACATTTCGTTAATAATTAATCTTTTATGTCCACTAGAAGTTCCTAAAATCATGCAATATATTCCTGACATGATACCTGTCACATTAAATTTAAATTCGTCCCCTGCATATTTTTTATATTCAATTAGATCTCGTCTTACTCCATCGAAATCAATTACTTCAGCATATTGATCAGTTATATGCTTTGAATAAGCATGACGGGTATATTTTCCTCCAATACTTGATCTAGCATTTTTTATTGTTAGTTCAACAATAAGATTTCTACATAATTTTCCGTCTATCGCCGTTAGCCAATGTAAACTGTGACTCAAATTATGAGTGTGAACAATTTCAACTATGCGAAGTATTGAATACTTTAATACATCATTACATGTTTTGTGATCAATACACGAAACAGGAATATCTTTAATAATTGATCTAATAGTTCCAAATATTTGAAAGATGCAATTCATCATGTGATCAAAAAGTATCTTGCCTTCTGGTTCATTTGAAACTATCATATTTTTCTTAAATTCTTCATAATTATCACTCATTTCACGCTCAAAACTTGCTTGATAATGATCCAAACCATCTCTAAAATCTAAATTAGTTGGACTTGGTTTATCCTCAACGAATTTCACTATATTCAAAATTAATCTGATTATAATGTCATTCATAAGTTCTCCATTTTCTGTGGTGCTCCACCAAAGTATCTCTGACATTGAAACTATGATGAAATAATATAGAGACTGATATGATATATGTGTTTTCAACTTTTTTAAAACAAAGTTTTAAAAAAGTTATAATAATTTGACTCAATTTTTTCTAATTAGTTGGACATGTAGCTTCACGAATATGTATTACAATTGTATTTGGTATAGGAGAATACGTTTCAGAAAATTCTATTCTCTTGTCCAACAATCCTTCAAAATGATATTCAATTACAAACATTGATGTTCGTCTTCTATCTCCTGATCCTTTATGAATTCTAAATATTATAATGTATTTTCTTTCTCGAATTAATTGTTTTATTTCCTCTGGAACATCATCAAGATAGAATTCACGAACCGTTGCATCTAGTAGCCTAAAACTTGGAAAGCCTTAAAAAATTCAATGTTTCACATTGAATATTTTTAAGTATTTCTTGATAAAAAGCGAAGCTTTTTATCAAAATAAGTATTGGGCAACGCGAGATTAGTAGATGCGAAGCATCTACTAATCCGCTTAGAATAAAAACTTCGTTTTTATTCTTCTCGATGCAATGTCAACAAAAACTTGATATTTCTTGATAAAAACCTTCGGTTTTTATCAAGAAATATCAAGTTTTTGGTTGCCGAGTCTAAAAACTTATCGGAATCCAAATAATTTCCATTTTCTACTATATCTGCATGTTGTTCGTCACAAATTTCTAAATCAACTTGTTTTTGATAAACATGAGGATCATTTAGCATGTGTATAATTTCTTCTGGTGTTACCATGTTGGTATAAAAGTATAATCGCTGAATAATATAGAATAATATGAATTTGTAGATACTTGTTTATTTCAACTTTTTTCAAAATTATATTTTGAAAAATAAGTTGTGATAAATATGATATCATATTTTTTTCAACTTTTTAGAAAAATTGAATTGTTAAATAATCTATCCAAGTCATCTATTAGAATAATCTTTTATAATGGCTAGAGTTGAGCATATTCCTCTCGATAAAATACGATGCCATATTGGTGATATAAATATCGATGTCAATCCAAAAATTTTTGAAGAGGATGTTTTTATACCGACTCGTAGTGATTTCAAGATAATTAAAACAGAAGAAACTATGTTTTTATATGATATATTATTAATTAAAATATGGATGTTGTTTGATAGAAAACTTATAGGAAAAAAATATTTCCTTCATATTGCTTCGGAATATGTAAGTGTATTAGCTTTTGTATACGAAGTTTTAAAAACTTTGAATCGAACTCATAAAATTTCAGGGAGTGGAGATTTGGTCTATGAAAGATCCGAATTTTCTCATACATATACAGCATATACTAAAGCAGAAGAATATAACAAAGAAGCACTTTTTAGTAAGTTATGTGATAATATTTCTACAATCAGAAACACTTATATTAGGAATAAGCGTGTAATGTTTGATGTTGTTTCATAAAAAATTGATTTTATTTTGAATGAATTTAAGAATAAATTAAAACCATGATGAATTATTATGATTCAGATGGAGATCTTATGATGATAGATAATTTTAGCGTCTATGAATACAAAATAAAACATAAAATGTATGAATATTATAACATGACTAAACAAACTCTAATTAGTGGAATGTCTTATATTCCATGTTTTATGGGAACTTATTTGATGGACAAAAATAAAAAAGAATTAATATATATGATTTTGGTATCAGAATATCCGCCATATGAAAGATATATGTTCGAATTGATAAATTGTTCGTTTTATTGAAAAATTGATTTTATCAATAAATAGAAATAAAGTAGAATAATATATCATCAAACATGTCAGCTGAGCAGCTGAACAGCTGATCGAAAAACGAGCTTATGAAATTTATCTTACACGAGTTCAAAATAATACTCATGGAACAGCATTAGATGATTGGCTCCAAGCAGAGAGATTATCATAATGCTTATCAAATATATGAACATTATGAAGATTGTCATAGTGTAGACGAAACAACAATAGATTGTGCTTCTGTTGAATCAGTTAGTGATTGTGAATAAAAATTAACAAATATTCAATTTGAATTCACCAAAACTATGTTTAAATTGTTCCTCCAAAGTAGGAACAGCGAGATGTTCAAGATGGCAAAGTTTAACATTTCCAGTTGTGCATAATTTTTCTATCAAATCATCCTTTTTGTATTCTTCGACATAATTAATTTCTTTTATCCCGCTTGCAATCAATGCTTTACAACAATTAATACAAGGTGTATGTGTAATATATACCATGGCTCCTTGTAAACATACACCTCGTTTCGCAGAATCAGCAATAGCATTGATTTCGGCGTGGATAGTCATTTGTTCATGTCCGTCTCTAACAACACTTTCATGTGGGGCACCAGCAATGTGTCCATTGTAGCCAGTTGCAATAATATGATTATCTTTGACTATGACACATCCTACATTCAAACGATGACACGATGATCGTTTTGAAATTAGATATGATACAGTGACAAAATAGTCGTCCCAAGTTGGTCTGTGTTTGGTATCCTTGATTGAGAGAATGATAGATTCCATGATATAAGTATATTAATATGTATTTAAGTATATAACTAAATTTATTATGTGATCAAAAATAAATAAACAAAACTTTCGATCATATAATATAATTATTATATATAATAAACTTGGGTGCCGCTTTTTCAAATTTTTATTCATTGTTCATAAATGGCAGAACCATTAGAACAGCCAACATAATTTATTACGCAGACGAGACGCCCGCGAGCAAGCATAGCTTGCTTATCAAGTATTGTTCATGAATGGAAGAACCATTAAAACAGCCAACATAGAATTAGTCCAAACTAACAAGAAATATAATATAACATATATCACAATCGCCAATAATATCGCCCAAGTTAAAGATAAGCATCCTGTATTGTTCAATAAATATATTATGGCACCGAATAATGCCAGATCCAAAACTAAGATTAATATTATTGCCTTTTTATCATATTTTTTATCTTCTTCGAAATATATATCGTTCATATTATAGCTAAATATTTTATATATTATAATTATAATGAATGATCAGGAATATAATGATCAAGAAGATGATATTCTTCAACCATATACCATGTTAGATGATTATATCATTTATTATTGGTTATATAATTTGATAGGGACGATTATATTAGCGGGATTAATATTTTGGGCATATACAAAAGGGCATTCTTTATTGGTGGCGATAATTATTGGATTATGTTTAGATATTTTATTAATATATACATCATCTTTGATAAGTTGGAAACTACCTTTTATTATAACTATGCCATATTTATCAGTGGCACATAAATTTGTTACTAAGAATAAGGTTGTGGAATCTGAAGTGTAAATGGATTTTTTGAAAAAAAGCAAATTATTACATATAAGTGGATCGTTTATTATGATACTTTTTTGATGATTTGTTGAAGCTTATATATAAGGGTTCTTGGTCTCCTATTATATATTATTAATTTCGACTTTTTACCGCGAAAGTGAAAAAGCTTCTAAATATATTAATAAATATTTTTTCATTATCATGTTTTAACAATTCATAAAAAATATTATTCTATTATGATACTTTTTTGACAATTTGTTTAGGCTTATATATAGGGATTCTTGGTCGCTAATAATTCTATAATAATAGACGATCAACGGCAACAATAAACTTGATATTTCTTGATAAAAAGCGAAGCTTTTTATCAAGAAATATCAAGTTTTTGTTGACATTGCAACGAGTAGTCCAATACTTATTTTGATAAAAAGCGAAGCTTTTTATCAAGAAATATCAAGTTTTAGCTACTAGTTGCAACGGCTAGGATAAAAGCCTCTAATTTATAAATTATTAATGTTCACTAGTTAACATTTCTAATATATTAATCATATAATGAGTAGTTACGGATGATTCTGTTCTTTTAGTCTTTTTATTATATTTTGATTTCCGAATAGCTTTAATTTTGTATCCATATTCGCCAATTAATTTGTTAATAAATTCCAATATTAATTTATTATCAATATTCTTTTGATTCATATATTTCTTATTCAGATTATCTACTTCAGCTTTCTTCATTTCAAATAACATTCTAAAATTAGGATTTATTAATTTGAGCATATCAGGAATATTCTCATCAAAATCTTTCTTCATTTTTTCTTGATTATAATTTCATCGTCAGACATAATATTTTTTATATCACTATCTTGTTCCATTTTTTACATCCATTATTCCGAGCCATATGACATATTACTATCGCCCATGATATTCAACGATAAATCGTTGAACTTCTTTTCGAATTTTTTGATTCTAACGAATCAAAAAATTGGGCACCCATCAAACAGTCTCAATAATTGCCCATATTTCTGTTCATAAATTTCATTTTTCATAAAATAATCAGCCATTATTCAAATCCATTTGATAGTATTCATCATAACCACTTAAATAACTTTCCAAAAAATTGATAAAAAATATACATACTACTAATATTCCCAGTTATATCATAAATCATGGATCCCGAATTAGAACTCAAAAAAAAAGTTCACGAGGTGTTATCAATTTGTGAAGGTGTCAGAGACGAACATGATGTATTTTGTGGTTGTGATACATATGACGAACTAGTGGAATTATTGAAGTCTGGAAAAAAGTTTGTAGCATATAATGGATTCGAACCTTCAAATGGATTTTTACACATAGCCCAAGGATTAATAACTGTTATGAACGCTAATATATTAATTAAAAATGGAGGCAAAATGATCATCTATATTGCCGATTGGTTTGCCAAATTAAATGGAAAACTTGGAGGAGATTTAGAAAAAATTAAAATTGTTGGCAGATATTTTATTGAAGTATTCAAAGCATGCGGATTAAATAGTGACAATGTTGAGTTTGTTTGGGCGAGTGATTTAATAGATCATTCTTCGGGCAAATATTTACAGAGAGTGATGGATATTTCTGAAAAATTTAGTTTGACTCGTATAAAAAGATGTTGCACAATCATGGGCAAGAAAGAAGGTGATGAATTAACAGCTTCACAATTTATGTATCCATTGATGCAATGTGCCGATATTTTTGAATTGAATGGCGGAGGAATTGATATCTGTCAATTAGGTAATGATCAAAGGAAAGTCAATATGTTAGCTCGTGAATATGCTTCGAAAATAGGAGTTAAACCGCCAATAATACTATCTCACAAGATGTTGATGGGTTTAAAAGGACCAAAAAACAAGATGAGTAAATCTGATCCTGACAATGCAATCTTTATGGAAGATTCAAAAGAAAACATCGAGAAAAAAATTATGAAAGCGTTTTGTAATGATGAAACTGAAAATAATCCAATTTATGAATATATCATACATATATTATTAAGATGGTTTAATGAATTGGAATTATGTGGAGTTAAATATAATGATGCTACTGATATCACATATGCTTTTCCTAAGATGAATAAAACTGTGTTAAAACATGATGTTATTAATTATCTAAATCAGATATTAGAACCTGTTCGAAGACATTTTGAGAAACCTGAATTAAAAGAACTACAAACTTTAGTAGCAGGTTTTAGAAACAAAAAAGAAAGTAAAATCATATTAAAATCATGGAATGTTTTAAATTTAGTATGGGAATTTAATTATTGTCTTGATAAGAGTCCTGTTTTAGAAACATATAATATTTGGAGAGTTGGACAAGATAAATTAACAAGTTCATATTACGATTTTGTTAATCATGTAATGCACCAAGAAAAGATCAGAATAACGGATATAGTTAAGAAAGTAGAATCAGAACTTGATAACAATACTGTCATGTGTTTACAAGAAGTATCGGGAGATTTGTTATCAGCATTAACAAATAAATTGTCTCGCAATTATAATTTGTTTTCTTGCACACATCCTGAAATTCCTGTTATGGACACAAAATTATTTGATAAATTCAAATTATATACTGACGAAAATGAATATCTTGTTACTATAGTTCCTAAAACAATGAAGGTTGTATCAAGTTCGAGTTACAAAATTATGGGACATGAACAATCAGCTTTATTGACATATTTTGATAATGCGTGTATCGCCAATGTTCGTTTGCCATATTATGTCATGGATAGAAGACCATATGTTAATATTTTTAATGAATTGTTGAGTAACATTAAGGAAAAAACATTTCTCATTACTGGAGATTTTAATTCTACTCCTGAACAACTTCTTCCTGAATTATCTAAGATGGAAGTTTTTGCATACCTGTCAAATTCAGACACACGAAAAGGATATTATGGAGGAAAATTAGAAACAACATGTATTGATCATGTTGTGTCATCGAAGAATATAAAAGTAAATGATATGAAAGTTCATAAAAATCAAGATATTTCTGATCATCAAATGATCGAATCTGTTTGTATATTTTAAGTTGAAATAATTAATAATGCCAAATTGAATAACCACGCGATTCATGGAACCAACGCAAATCTATATATATGTATTCCTCCATCGAGAGGCACATTTGTATGATGTTTCAATGGTCGAATATAATGAACATACGAATAAAATTGTGTTGGTCTATAATTAATTAATGAAATAGCAAACTGTTGGAAATTCATCACATGGTTCTATTGTTTGTGGTTCTTTTATCTGTGGCTCTGTTAATATATCCATAAAATATATATTATATATTATGTTGAATTATTTTGATAAAAATCAATTTTTAATTGGCATTTTCTTCTCTCACAGCTCTTATTATCATCACTAGTCGTTGCCATCTAGTCAATCTTTCAGATTGTAATGTTATTATTGGACAAGGAGAACTAGATAATGGATTTTGTGACTTAATTGGTTGTAACTCTCGAGGATCGTATAATGGTGTTTTTATTTTAGGCATTTTTATGTATTATGATAAGTATGTATTATAACACAATAAAAAATCAATTTTTGTTTTTAATTTCATTGAAATCTTTTAGTGTCAATTCATACGCCCAATGAAGTAGAGTTTGTCGTATAGCAAGACTAGTATTATCATTGTATCTGCCTCGTTTTTTTATGATTTGATGCACTAACCAAATTCTGAATCTACTATTTGGACCAGCAGTCTTTTTCCACCTAGCTATTTGTCGAGTATCATCGAGACATCTTTTTCCTGAGAAAAAATCACAATACCAATGAATCCAACCATATGGATGATATTTTGTGATCCATTTTTTAGATTCCCAAAATTCTAATGTTGTTCCTACTTTAACGCCATATTTATTTATTGTTTTATCATAATCATTCCAATTAGAGATTAAGTGTTTATCAGGAATATTATGCCACCAAGACGCAGGATATTTTTTATGAACATTTTTATATTGTTTTTTTGTTACTTTACTATAAATTGGACGCCAATATGTTCCACCAAATGCTCCACTTTTGAAGATTTCTCTTGGCGATAAATTGGGTGTGAAATCTGGATGATCAGCAAATATAAATTCTCCTCTTGTATTTCGTTTAGGCATTAGATATATTTTATGATAGGAAAAATATTATTTTATTTGAGAGATATGATAAAATTTATACATTACACTTGTATTATACGCAAAATTTTCTTTGCGAATTACTCAATAAAATCAACCCAAGCCTTAATCATATCAGGGGAATAATTTCTTTCAGTCAATTCTTTGGTTACTAATTCTTTATGTTTTTCAACTGAATACTCATTTTTAAGTAATTCTTTGACGAGAATAATAATTTGTGATATTTGTTCAGAATCAGAAATAGTAATTACTATCTCTGGATCGAATCCATTCAAACAATTTACTAATCTAGAAATTCTTCCTGTGAAACATTTACAAAGAGAATCTAAAATTTCAACATTAAGTATTCTTTTAATTTCGTCTTTGTGTTCATTTATTTCAATTCTTGAAATGACATATTTTAATAATTCATCAAAAGTGATTTCTAATTCGGTATGTATTTCTTGACATTTTGAATATTCAATTAATGCTTCTTTAGTTTGATTCGTGAATATAGTATCTTGTAATATGTATTCTAGATGATCCTCAATTATTGGTTTATGATTAAGAATATTTCTAATAGATTTTCTAATACAATCTTGGATAGTGTGATTATGCACACTTTGTTGATCTTTGTATATGCGTTGAAATCCATGAAATCTGTTAATATATCTTAATACATTTGGAGGTATATGATCAATTGGATTATTTTCATATCCGAAACTCCATAAATGTTGTAAATTTGTGATTTGAGTTGGTAATCTATGTATTTGATTATGTGAACATAAAAACTGATATAAATTTATCAAATTATCTATTTGTGTAGGAATTATTCTAATTTGATTTCTTCCACACATTAATGTTTGTAAATTTATTAAGTTGATTATAAATGTTATGTCAGTAATTTGATTCGCTTCACAACTGAGTAATTTAAGATTTATTGAATTTTGCATTGATAAAGACCGTATTGAGTTGTGATTACATGTAAATATTTGTAAATTAATTAAATTTCCTATTTCTGGTGGCATTATACTAATATTATTTCCTGACAAATACAATTCTTGTAAACTGATCAAATTTTCTATCTGACTTGAAATTTGATCTAATTTGTTAGCATTCAATATTAGATATTTCAATTCAATTAAATTATATAGTTGTGTTGGTAATGTATGTAATTCATTATCTGCCATATTTAAGTATGTTAAATTAATTAAATTTTCTATTTCTATTGGTATTTCTGTTATATGATTACGAGAACAGTTTAATTGTCTTAGATTGATTAATTGACCTATTTGTGACGGTAATGTAACAAGTTTATTGCATTGACAATAGAATTCTTGCAAATTAATTAAATTGCCTATTTGTTTGGGACATGTGTTTATAGCATTATTTCCACAGCGTAATTTTCTGAGATTTACCAAATATTCAATTTCTTCTGAAATTATATCCGATTCAGTTAACATGTTATAATATATCAAATTTGTAATATTAGGTAATCTCTTAAATAATTCTCTAGACACTTTATTATTTATCATTGTAAAATATGATAAATGACGCAGATTATCTAATTGTTCAGGAAAATATTCTATTGGATTGTCTGTCAGACTTAAAAATTTCAGATCATATAAATTGTTTATTTGATCTGGACATCTTGTAATTTTATTCGATGAAAAATCTAATTCAGTTAAGTTAATTAAATTTCCTATTTGTATTGGAATTTCATTGATCTGATTTGATTTAAAACGCATAATTTCCAAATTAACTAAATTTCCTATTTGTATTGGGATTTGATCTAATTTATTTTGATTAAAATGTAATTTTTGTAAGTTAATTAATTGTTCTATTTGAGATGATATGCTTTTTATATTGTTATGTTCACAACATAAAAATTCAAGCCTAGTCAATTTGTAAAATTGTATTGGTAATTCTGTTATATTATTATATGAACAGGTAAAAATTTTTAAATGTTGTAATAGTCCAATTTCACTAGGTATTTTTTTAATTCTATTATTAGAAATATTAAGTTCGGATATGTTAGATATATCCATCACTCTTTTGAAACAATTCCAATTCCACAATTTCTTTTTTGGAGGAGGTAATTCTTCAATCCCTCTATATGAAACATCTACTTTTGTAATATCAATATATTCTGCTTCTTCCACATCATCTTCATTATAATGAGTAATTACATTTTGATCTTCAATAAGTCTATATATATCTGGATATGCATGAATCATTATTTTTCATGTATTATAATTTGATTTAAATACTAATATTTTATTTTTTCAATTTTTTGGAGTTCTACATAGCATCTAAAAGTCATTTGAACATCAAAACATGCATCATGAAACTCGTCATCGGATTCAATTTCTAAAAAATTACATAGTTCGCATAATTTTGGATTTTTAATTCTATTCTTTTTATCTCTCACTTTAACTAAATCTCTAGACATTCTCATCGTGCACACGATATTGAGATCATCAAAATTAAGCATACATTTAGTTTTTTTAGATATTTGAGTTAATTTTCTAATATCGAATGCAATATTATGACCAATAATTGTATCACATATTTTGAGATCATTTGAGAGAACATTCAGAAATTTTTCTAAGTCTATCCCAAATTTTTGTATCTGAAAATAACTTATTTTATTGTAAAAATCAGTGATACCTAATTTATTGTGAATAAAAAAATCTTTGATAACAATAATATTATTATCATTGTCGATAATACAATAACTGACTTGAACAAGAGTATTTTTTCCATCAGTTTCAATATCTAGAATAATTTTGTTATCTGAATTTTCATGCGTTGTTATATTCAAATAACTCATTATTTTCTTGTGTTTATCAGTTATTATCTTATTATTATATCCTACGAATATAGAATTCATTAATATAATATCTATTGAAAACTTTATGTCTGTATATTATATGAATAATTCGAGAAATGAGATAATAACACATTTTTTATGTAAACAATTTGGAAATGGAAGAATATCAAGACCCAAATATAAATGGACAACATTAATTCACAATGGATTGAAATTTCCTGAACAATATGTTCAAAGAAATATTCCATTAATTTATAATGGCAAAGAAATAATGCTTTCAAAAGAAGCTGAGGAAGTAGCCTTTTTATATGCCAAATATATAGGAACTGATTATGAACAAAATTCTACTTTTCGAAAAAATTTCTTCCATGATTTCAAAAAAATAGTTAATAATAATGAGATTCAATCTTTGGATCTATGTGATTTCAAATTGATGAAACAGAAACTATTAGAAGAGAAGGAACAAAAACAAAAAGTAGAAGATGAAGACAAATATAAAATTGCATATGTCGATATGAAACCAGAATCGGTATCGAATTATAAAATGGAACCTCCTGGAATTTTTATTGGACGAGGTAAGAATCCAAATATCGGTAAGATCAAAATGAGGATTAATCCAGATGATGTCACGATTAATATATCAAAAGATGTTCCAGTTCCCGAACCTCCTTATGGACATTGGAAAAAGGTTGTTCACGATAGAACAGTTGAATGGTTAGCAAGTTGGAAAGATACTATCACAGGGAAAACAAAATATTTATGGTTAGCAGCTCATTCTGAAATGAAGTCATCTAATGATCAGAAAAAATTTGATATTGCTAAAAAATTAAAGAAGAAAATTCGTAAAATCAATGAAGTTAACGAGACTAATTTGAGAAGCACTGATATTAAGACTAGACAAATTGCCACTGCCTTATTTTTTATTGACAAATTAGCTTTGCGTGTTGGAAATGAAAAAGGTGACGAAGATACGGCTGATACTGTTGGGGTGACAAGTTTGAGAACAGAACATATTACTCTTCATGATGGCAATAAGATCACTCTCGATTTTTTAGGAAAAGATAGTGTTCCATATGAGAATACTATTACAGTAGAACCTGTTATTTACAATAATGTTAAAGAATTTATTGAAGGTAAACAAAAATATGATAGTGTTTTTGATAAGATAACATCAAATGATGTCAACAAATATTTACAAAGTTTCATGAAAAATTTAACTGCCAAAGTATTCCGCACTTACAATGCTAGTAATTCATTTCAACGAGAATTGAGAAAAATAACCAAACGATATGAAGGTTCTATTGATGATAATACTAAAGCTATCTTTGACGATTTTATTAAAGCCAATGTTAAAGTAGCCAAAATGATGAATCATCAGAAAAATGTCTCAAAGGGTTATAAAAAAACTATTGATAAGATCAATTCTATTTTAGAGACCCTTAAGAAGAAATTAGCCAGTTCCAAACGAAAGAAGAAAAAGAGTAACAAAAAGATCGAAAGTCTCAAAGAAAAAATTAGGAATTATAAATCAAAAAGAGAAATAGTCAAAGAAATGAAGAACATTTCTCTACATACTTCTAAAGCGAATTATATAGATCCAAGAATTACAGTAGCATTTATGAAACTACATAAATTAGATATAAATAAAATATTCTCATCGGCTTTGCAAAATAAGTTTAAATGGGCATTCACTGTTGATGAGAATTATAGATTTTAATTATTCTCTGATAACATCAAGTTCAACAATATGAACTTGAGATGCATTTCTATTTGAAATTTCTAGATTAGGAAGTGGTGTTGCTGTTCTAGCCATGGGTTGTTTATTATGATACTTTTTTGATGATTTGTTGAGGCTTATATATATAAGGAGATTGCGTGCTTCTTGTAATATCTCTTAGCTTCTCAATTATTTTCGAAAAAGGAACCTCGTAAAAAATTGAATTCTTAACACTTAGAATAACTTAAATAATATATTTTATTATCTCATCTAAACATGGATCCACGCACTCGCACTAACACTAATAATTTTGCACTCGGAAGTGTTTTAGCTTCCACAAGTCTTCTTCTGGCACGCCCACAAACATCACATATAACTCTTCCAGTTGTAGGATTATCGCTTGCTGTAGGTTTAGCTACTTGTGAAAATGAAACATCTCAACAGAAATATGATAGTGCAGTTGGATGGATGACAACAATGGGTTTGTTGACTCTATTTGCAACAGTTGTCACCAAATTTTCTAAATAAAAAAATCTATTCTGCTTTTTCTTCTATTTCAATAACAATATTTCCTAAACCATTTAATGCTTTCTCATACATCTTGTCAGACACGGCACAAGTTGTTCCTCGAATATTGGCTTGTTCTAAGCAAATCTGATTAGCTGCATAATGATTAAGCACTTTAAATTTAGTTGATGGCAAGAATACCGCTTCGGCATCAACGGGAAATTTAGAATATTCATTTATTTTTCGAACAGTATGGCTTTTAATAATGAATATCACATATCCAACTTTATCAGTCTTATCTGAAACAAAGTTGGAAACGCTTTGTGTTTCGAATGAACACATGGTAAATCCTTCAAGTGATATTTCTTTGCCAATTGCATATTTGTCAAAAGAGAATCGGTCAGAAACAACCCGATATACTTCTCCGACATATACAGGTAGACTGATAATTGCCGAATATAGACATTCGATAAAGTTATTCCAAACATTGTCTAACTTATAATTTTCAATAGCAAGATTTACATTTTTGAAAACAAATTCATGACTGGTATACAAATATATAGCTAATATTTGATTTGGGGTTAGAACTGAATCACTACTTGCTACACGACGCACTACATTTAATTTAGCATCATATAAAATATATTTCATAATATCTGATGTCTTTAATGCATCTAAAACTCCTAACAGTGAAGTAGAATTATGATTTCTCAAACTGAGTAATAATGTTGGATCTATCCTCTCAATACTAACACTATTATTCATTTTCTCTACGATATTTGTTTGTTGAACTGCTGTTAATAACATTGTTTCAGGAACACATTTCAACAATAATTTATTTTGTATATTTGATTTATATTTATCAACATTAGTTAATAATGAAGCACTGTGATCATCAAGTTTTGCTCGAGTTTCATATTCTAGATAATTCATCCAGAATATTGGCGTTGTTCCGAAGTCATCTCGTGAATAAACATTTGCTCCAATATTAAGTAAAGCTTGAACCAATTTTGATCGCCCCGATTGTAAAGCATATGTTAGTAAAGTATTTCCATTTCCTAGATCTAATTCTATAATGTTACTGTATCCATAGATTCCTAATAGCTGACCATAATTTTTGATAACTTGAATACATTTAGCTTCCATTTCTGGTTCGGAAACTAATAATTTAAGAAGAATAATTACTAATTTATTGGTAAAAAATTCTTGATACATATCTTCATTGCCCATCGTGTTGGCATAATAACTTGGCAATCTTCCATTACCATCTTTAATGTTCAAACATTCCTTTCCTATTTTGTTTTGAAGTAAATACCGAACAGTTGAGACATGTTTATTACGAATGGCGAGATGTAAACAAGTATATCCTTCTATTGTTTGACTAAATATATTGGCTCCTAATTCAATCAATGTTTTTATTGAATTTAATTGACCTCTGGCACAAGCTAGATTTAATGAAGTAGCTCCCCGAACAATGGCATTATCATTGTCTGTTCGGTGTTCTATATTGCCTCCATATTTGATACATACTTTGATACATTCGGCTCGATCCAATTCAGTTGCCGCAATAATAGGAACAAATCCATCAATAACATTATATGTATTGAGATATTGATTGATTTGCTCTTTGGTAAGTTTTTTGAAAATTGCTTCTAGAATTCTTGATCGTCCATTTCGACAACATGACAAAACTGGATTATCTCGTTCTGGATTAAATTTAGTGAGATCAATATCAGCTTCCAATAAGAATTCGGCAATTGAATCATAGCCCATTCGACAAACAGGCATAAATGCATTATCTCCATGGGTGTCAACTGAATTGATATCTGCTCCATCAACTGCTAATTCTTGAACAATCTCGATACAGTTCTTATAACACGCAATGTAAAACATAGTGATACCATGTTCATTTTTCCAATTGATAATTTCTGGCATATTCTTAACATACCTTTTCAATAGTTTGAAAAGATACACTTGTTTATATTCACATGCTATGAATAGAGGATGTGTTGTCTTGTCTTCATAAGTGAACATTTCAACAGGATTGGCTTTGGTTTTGAGTAATAATTCGATAACTTGAAAGTGTTCTTTAGTTGGATTAGTAAGAATATCAACATAATCTTTCCATGAAAAATCTACTATTTTATCTAAGTTATCAGACAAATATTCTGCCATACCTTTCTTAATAGCTACTGGAATTGGAATTTCTTTGGCTTGTTTTTGAGACAAGAAAGCAATTCCTCGTGGATTAGGGCAATTATTAACGATATCATCAGTAACTGTAACTAATTTGGTTTTGATCATGAAATCAGCACTTCGATAATATCCATTTGAAATACATGTTCGCAATAATAATTCTGTATCCAAAGTTGGTTTAACTCCTAATTTGAATAATTCTATTGACATAATATCATTTCCATATATGATTGACAAATCCATACAATTTAAAAATGTATCTTTATCTAATACTTTGGAAGTCATAGTTCCAAAATATTTGAATCGATCTCTTAATTTAATTGTTTGATTGGGCGAGACTCCTATTTCAAGTAAAAAGGTTCCAATATATCTTCGCTTGCCTTGTAGACATACTGTCCAAGTTAGTATTTCTGGATCAGTCAATAATTTATCTTTATTATTCTTAATATATTCTTTAACATAATCGGTATTTTTTTGTGTAAAAACGGGAAGATATTCTTTGGTTGAAGTATCAGGGAAATTGAATTTGATCCAATCTATAAACATAGCTTTATGAAATTTAATAAAATGTGGCAAATATCGCTTCAGTTTAATTTTACTTAATTCATCATTAAAATTTATGATAAATTGATCAATAATATCTGGATTAGCTTCAGCATATTTGAGAACCGCAAATTTATCAATCCAAATCGCATTGTTAAAACACCATTTGTTAACAAGAGTTTTGTTATGTGATAAGAATTTATTCAGATATTGTTTGTGTAGTATTAAATATCGATTAGCTTCTGCCCATTCTAAAATTTTATCTTTGTGGGCTTCAAAAAATGATTTTTTATATGTATGAGTTTTGAAATTTGTTCGGCAAGTATTACCTCGTCCAAAATCGATAGCTTCCCAAACTTTCCTAACAGGAATTACAGGATTTGAAGTATATGTGATACGAGGTTGATCTTGTAATAAAGGTTTTCCTGAACCTGCTTTGGTAGCATATTTACCTTCATATTGTAAATCTTTAATTTTCTTAGCATCAATAACAACACCTGCTTTGATTTGTTTCAATGTTTCAAAAAGAATATTGATTCTTGCAAAATTTGGATTGTCTTCTAGAAGATGTTCTTGAATAGTATGTAATTGTTGATCAACTATTTCACAACACATTTCTTGTTCTAAAGATGTCATAGTTGTTATTGATAAAATTTGTGAAGTAATCTGATCAATTAAAATAGTGAACCATTGATTCCAAATTGGTGGATCGTTTGTATTCTCAACAATAGCATTAACAGAAACAACTTCTTCGCCAACTGTAAAATCGAATTTTAATGATGTTAAATCATCATTTGAACAGTTTAACCAATATGTCTCATTTTTACCATTGATAATTTCAAATGGTGAACCGATTAGTTTGACCGGAATAGTTGTTGATTTAGCAATAACATCGATAATACTATTAATTTTCATTGACAGAATATCTTGATTTTCACTAGGATTAGCATAACGATATGCTCCTTCATAAGTGCCTATTTTTTGAAGTGCTTGTAAGAAATCTGAATCATGTGAATTTGTAAATCCTATTGTATGAACAGTAAATTCTCTATCCCATTCCTTGCGTAAACCATCATTAAAATTAGTAACTAATTGTGCTCTTGCAATTCCTGAACCATCTTGACCATCTGTTAAGAATATAACGACCAATGAAGTTACAGAATTATTATCTTTGTATAATTTAGCAATTTTTATGATTTCAGAAAAGGCTGCCCGAAAATAAGTTCCCCCAGATTTATTATTATTATTGATTCGATGTTTGATAGCGTCACGATCTTCATTGGTATCAATTTTCATATTCTCAGCAGTATCATCGTATAAAACGATATGAGTTATTAAACTAGGGTTATCAAATGTAGCATCAACCATACGACACATTGAATATTTACACTGAGTTGTAGGATTTCCTGACATACTTACTGAAACATCAACGACTGGAATAACAAGAGTTTTAAAATTAACTTGTTGATTACTATTTTCTATGGTTAATTTAGCTAACTTGAAATTATCATTAATTAATAGATTGAGTTTGGCTTTCCATGATGGAATATTCATGTTTGTGTTTGAATTGGAATTAATATAAAAAACTATATGGAGTGATTAGATGATGATATTTTCAACTTTTCTTTGTTTCGCGAGATCAGTAAATGCTTCGCATTTACTGATCCGCTTAGAACGAAAAATTCTTTTTCGTTCTTCGCCGAGATAGCTCGGAGGGCTTGCTGAGCAAGCCTTGGATCCTTATTTTTAGGAAATCGAAGATTTCCTAAAAATAAGGATAGATAGCCAATATTATGATTCATATATTTTAGCCGATATTATGACTCGTGTATTTGTCCAATATCATGATTAATTAATTTGTTCTCCAAATGAAACGATAGTAGCCATATTATCCGAAGCATCTATTTGTCCATAGGAAACAACAATAGGACGATCTTCTCGATAATACAAATAGATTCTCACAATTAACACCACATAAGCTTGCAATCCCCATCCTGAACAATATAATATTTCTGATAACATTTGATCACATGTATATAAATATGTTGTCATAGATATTACCATTATTAATCCTAATAATAGCACAACATATTCACATCTTGAAACTTCTAATTTTAATATTCTTATTATTTGATATGCGAAAATAAATTGATATACGAATAGAGTTATATACAATCCTTCATTTTGAATCATATTTATTAATACGAATATTCCAGAAACTAACGAATAAATCCATGTTGGAATTAGACAGATAAATGAATTCATTCTTGGTTCAAAAATATCATACTAATAAGTATTGTATACATTTTACTGTTATACAAATCAATTTTTTCACATATATAATATAATGCCATCAAAAAAGCACTTATTTACTCTCGAAAAAGATGACCTAAAACCATTTGGATATAAGCATGTTCAAGAAATGTCTGAAAGTGCGAGACATAGAGCGTTGAATAAAGCATTAAAAAAAATTAAACCGTTGTCATTATATCGAAAACTTGTTGCACTAGCCATGTTGAACAAAAATCAAGATCCAAAATTATCCAAAATATTCAAGAAAGATTCACAATATATAAAAACAACGAGTGCATATAAGAATAGATCAACAGCTAAGAAGGGTTCCAAGAAAGGTTCTCGTAAATAGTGTCTATTCCAAATAATATTTTTTGAAATTACTAATAGATCTTTCTATCTTGTGATCTATTTCCTCTATCTGTGAATAATTCTCAGGTTCTTTTATTTGTGAATAATCATCAACAACTAAAGTTACATGTTGTTCTGTTTCTTCGGTTTCAACTTTAACTTCCCTGATATTATTTACATTATCGATACTGAATTTACATACACAACCAATTCCTTCTTTGTGAATAGTATTGGCTTGAATAAATTTGGCAATTAATTCTAGGTCTCTGGATGATTTTTTATATGAATAATATGGTATGACAAATATACTACATATTTCGTAGAAAGTATTTTGAAATTTATATTTGAATAATTGTTTGAATTCATTAAATATTTCGTGCTTATTATATCTTTCTCTCCAAGCATCAGGATTATAGTGTATATATTTGATTATTTTTTCTAATATTTCTTCGGCTGATTCATCAATAGTAGAAGAATGAACCATTAAAATATTCGTGAAATAAATACACGATATTAAAATAGAAGCATACCAAAATAAATTTCTGTCTCCCAATGTGATATATGATAATAATCGATCATCATATATCATTAATAATACCAAAAATGTGAGACATAATCCAAATACAAATGTTATTTTTCTGATAATAAGATTTGTCATTTGAACATTAAATTTTTGCTCGTATTTAATAGCATACATATATGATTTGATAAGTCTCTCGTTAAATATATGAGGTAATTCATTATATTCACGGAACAATAATTTGGCGTAAATATTCCAATCTCTGAGTCTATCATAAGAACCATTAACATAAATATCTGTCGTTAGTTCGATAATAAAATCGATAAAAACATCTATTAATTTGAGAATAATCATGATGGTATGATAGATAACCATAAATTGTAATTCACTTTTAATTTTTGGATAATTGATATTAATATAATGAGTTCTATTATTTCCATCAAATATTCTATCAATAATTCCTATTTTTATTAATGAAAGGAAGTTTTTAGTATAATAGTTAATGTTATATCCCAAAATATTGGAACTAACAATAGCAATTAAATAATTTTCTTTTCTCATAATTGAACCTACTATTATTTCGGCTGACAATTGACTGTCTCTATTAATTAATTTATTAACAACATCAACCCATGACAATGCCTTTAATTCATTTGATGATATATTCAATTCCTCTTTGAAAAATAATTTATATTTCTTAAATTTTATGATATCTCTAATTAGTGCTATCGATTTGAAACTTAAATCGATTATAAATGTTATGATTAAAGTGAACATAAAAATATTTAATGATAGATCATTAAAAGTTGTTGGAGATATAACATATTGTTGAAGATCATGACAGGTAGATTCCGATGTGCATTCTGATATGGCTCCCCAATCTAAACAGAAACATGTGAATATGAAGAATAATAATGTGATAACAATGATAAAAATATTCATTATATTTTCAACAATAATACAACTAAAACCTCCTCTTGTAAAATATTTGTATACATTTTCAAAGAAATCTAAATCTTGTTTTAATTGTTCATATTGATGACTCATTGTTTTTTTGACATAACAAATAGATAAATAAACATGTAATTTTAATTTTCAATTTTTATGACAACTCGATAGTTTCTGTTTTGGTCTCATCATCATTAATAGTGGTCTTAATGAGTATATATTGAGAATTAGAATCTACAATGCGAGTAGCTGTTGTTGTGCCAAATTTTGTAATCTGACAATATTTGGTAATCTCTTTTGATTTGCCTTTTTTATACTTGATTGCAATTCGTTGATAAGACATATCAGATGATACAAATTTATCAAGTCTAACAGAAATAAGTTTGGTTTGTGTTGATGGTTCACGAACTGTAACACGAGTTTCTCGAACCCATCTGATATTTTTTAGTTTTTCTTGTTCGAGTTTCGCTTGCTTTTCTTGCTCGAGTTTGACTAGTTTTTCCTTCTCTAATTTAGCTTGTTCAAGCTTATTTTGTTTTTCTCGTTCAAGTCTATCTCGTCTTTCTTGCTCTTCTTTTTTTAGTTCTTCATCTCTGTCTCTCGATCTAACATAACTATCACCAGTGCATGATTCAGAATTCGGGTTAAATATACTGATTAACGCCGCTCTGACTATATTAGGTTCGAAACCCGAACACCTGCTACTATCAAGACCTCCAAATCCGCCATAATCTATACAGGGTCTCCCTGAATAAATAGATCTATTATTTGGTAGAGAATATGGCATATAGTTAAATAAATTATATGACATTTGAATAACATGCTTAATATGTATTATATAGTTATAGCAATATGGATTTTCAACTTTTTTTGAAACGAAGTTTCAAAAAAAGTTGAAATAAATAACATATGAAAAGATTATACTAATATATGATACAAAAACATGTTGATATGCCATTAAATTTAAATGAATGGTATGATAGTCTTAAAAAAATAATTGACAAAAGAAAGAGAGTTTTTATTGTTTCGATTATTCCAATAATAACATTTATTACAATGTCATTTAATAATTTTGAACGAATGAATTATCAAACTGCGACATTAGTATTTAGTAATTTGGCTATGTTGCCAACTGTATCAGCGTGTACTTATTATTTGTCACATTCAATCAAAAATAAAGAATATAAATATAGTCTGATAATCGAATTTATGTTAAGTTATGCAATTATATTTATTAGTGGAATGTATCATTTCTGTGATTACAGACATATATGTTATGGAAACATAGATGATTTGCAAGAATTAGATTATATTGCATCATATACTTTGATCGCAACATATATATTTCATATGACAAGAATCAATATTGTTTACAAAATTATGCTCCATATTTTTCAAATAACAGTATTTATATTTTGTGTAATTCAAACATCATTGTATACATATATATTATATTTCTATGCTATACCAAGTGGTGTAGTTCTATCTAAATTAATGGAACGAATATATAAAAGAAGATTAATAGAGTTTATCAAATCTTTTAATCTAAAATATTTTATTTGTGGTATCATATTGTTTGTTATTGGACTTATTCTTGGACCATTACAACTCCAACAAATTTCTGTCAAATATTATTGGATATATCATAGTTTTGGTTGGCATGTTCCAATCATGTTGGCGTCATATTGTATATTGAAATCAACTGTTAAAAAAAGACCTGCAATAGTTTTACCAAGACCTCCAAGTTTTAGTATTGATAGTAATCAAACTACTTATAGTCAACAAACAACAAGTAGTCATGTGAACAGAACAGAGACAGAAGAATTTATTTATGTTGATATCAAACAATAAATCAAATATTTGCCTTACAAATAGGGCAATTTGAATTGGTTATATTATCGGAAGAAATCCAATTTATAATACATGTTTTATGAAAAATATGCGAACAAGTTAATTTTTTTATTTCTTCTTGTGAATCTTTTTCAAAATCATGTTGACATATGACACATATATTGCTTATTTTTATAGCGTTATCAAATGATATTCTATCTATTCTATCAATAATACTAATTCGTAGTTGTCGACCAATAGCAACATTGTGTGATTCTATATCAGCGTATATAATATAGCATTTAGTAGCATATGTGTATGATGTCATAATAAATAGTGTGGATATACAACTACATAATATTGGAATATACATCATGACATTTGTTAAACATTCTGACAAGATACAAACTACTATATCAGCAAGAGAAAGTCCTGTTAATACCATTAATGTAAATATATGTCTATTACAACTGAACTCAAATAATAGTGCAAGTGATAACATTAATAAGAATGCATGAATTACATTGAAGACATCAACACAAAGTGCTAACTCTAATAGAGTTGCAAATCCATTGAAAAATCCAAATATTGCTGTCATACACGCATATACTAGAGTTTGTTGTTGACGATATTTTAACTGTTGATATAATATAGTTAGCAAATTGTCTGGTTCTATTTGTATAATTTGTTCTTCTTTCTGTTCACCATCATTTGGTTCACTCATTATATTATAAATTATGTCAAATGATATATTTCATATTTGTGAATCCATATATAAATATTTTCAACTTTTTATTTATATGTTCGCAAAGATCAAAAATAATAACAATGAAGAAGTTGAAATAATACATATATCTGTTAAATTAAAACAAAGACTTGATCTTGATACTCTAAAACAAATGCAACAATTAGATTCATTAAAACAACATAATAAACCCATGATTATTATGTGTTTTGGTGATGCTCCTCCAGTATTATATCCCAATGATCAATCAGTTATTGTTTATAAAAATTCTCTTGATAGCACAACTAGACAATCAAATGAATTTGCCATGGGAAGTTGTATTGATGATGTATTTGATCATACATATTTAGAAAATAATCTTGTTATAGGTTTTGTGGGACATGATCAATACGGACGAAAACCATATATTGAGATGTTTATGCAAACATCATTCAAGAAAGATTTTATTATTAGACCTTGGAATTTTTATGATGTGTGTCGAAAGAGCAAAGCACATATATATCAAAAAGAATTTTTTGATAATATTAAGAATAATTTATTTACATTTTGTTTTCGTGGACGAGGCAATTTTAGTATTCGATTTTATGAAACTTTGATGATGGGACGAATCCCTATTGTAATCAATACCAAATGTGTCTTCCCATTTGAAGATAAAATAAATTATGATGAAATTTGTATATTTATTAATGATACAGAATTGACAACTTATCAAGTTCTAGAAAATAAAATTACAGAATATATTAATAAAAATAAAGATCGATTATTGGAAATTCAAAAAAATAATCGAAAAATATACGAAACTTATTTTCATCCTAATGTATTCACTAATAAGATTTTAGAGGGAGCTGTTTCTAAAATAAAAACAAATATAGAATGAATAGTAAAAATACAACCAATATCATACTTATAGCACAATTTTGTCTATCATCAATATTCTTTAATTCTACTAATAGAACTGTATTTGATTTTAGTAATTTCGAATTGGTTAATTTAAGATCATATTGTTCGTGTTTATATTTTTGTTCCAATTGTTTAACACTTAATTCGTGTATGGTTCTTAGTATCTTGGGATCGTCAGAAATATTCATCAAAGTTTTTCCTTCATTATTGGTTGTGTTAAAATTCAATTCAAAATTATTCGCCAATACTTCTAATAGATCAGTTCTTCCTAAGAGACATAATATATGTAATATACTTTGACCGTTTCTATAGGGAGCATCAAATTTGATATCTGATGAATTAATTAAACTCATTAAATCTAAATCTTCATATTCATTTTTGATCTTGAATCTCATAGTTTCATTATGAGTTTCAATATGATCATATAATTTAGAAATATTTAAACATTTGTTTTTGAATGTTGTTTTTGATGATGTATCAAAAAAACTTGGACAAACTTTTTCTCGTTTTGTCAAGTCATATAATTCATCGAAAGTAAGAGTTTTATTAGGATTCAATGTTAGAACATAATACACTGCTTTCTCTATTTGATCGGATGGAAATTCCATGATTGATTTGATATATTTGATTGTATAATAATTTGGCAAATTATTTATCAACTTTTTTCAAAAAAGTTGATAAAATTTATTTATGAATAGAATTTATTTCAATTTGTTTATTATGGATAATGATAAATATCAATGTTCCATGTGTCATAAAGAATTTGTCATAGGAGATAATGTTGAACTATTATCGTGCAATCATATGTATCATTTGTTTTGTTTTAGAAAATTGATAGACAAGTGTTACAAATGTAATATCATATTGAAAAAATATAATGGTAAAATTTTTAGTGTTCATTATTTCATGTCATGAAAAATTGATTTATAATCATAATTCAAAGATATATTATATTATCAATTCAAAATCATGTCTGTATTATTGCGTGATCCTCATGACTTGATTCATACTATCATGAATCAATCAGTATTAACATTTAAGAATAAAATTCGATCACTTCATGTAAGTGAATTAAATGAAGTTGCTGATCAATATAATAATAGATTATTGCATTTGGCTGTCAAGAAATCATCTCATGAACTGGTTCAGATATTATTGGATAAGAATGTGTTATCAGAAGTTTATAATAAATTTGACGAGACTCCATGGATGTTAGCGGTCATTTCTCGAAATAATTCAATTATTGAGAAATTTGTCAATCACAAAATTGATGCCATGAAATCGAGACTTGAAGAATTAGAAAGTGAACTAAGTAGCAATAAGGGCTTAAGTTCCTCTCTATATGAAGAGATAGATAAATTAAAACTCGAAATTCGGGAAAAGAATTCTGAATTGCTTGAATTGCGTCGCGAAACAAAACGATTGCGAAGCGATAAAGATGAACTCACCGAATCGAATAAGAAACTGAGATTGTCAGTTCAGACATTGATGGAAGCGAGTAGGAAGTGATA
>Ga0194120_10003126_pt1 | contig 27458 bp, 24 predicted proteins | sample TA2MahCa65mmetaG_FD_148642 | JGI IMG/M metagenome (GOLD analysis project Ga0194120, IMG submission 148642) | Freshwater microbial communities from Lake Tanganyika, Tanzania - TA2015019 Mahale Deep Cast 65m | ecosystem: Environmental > Aquatic > Freshwater > Lake | place: Tanzania: Lake... | reverse complement strand
GCGAAAAATAATGAATTCCTTGACCCAAGTTGAACAGTTGGAGTAAAAGTTTACCTTCACCGATGCGTTCGATTTTAAGTGTTCAAGTTCGACCAGAATCAGCGTTCAAATTAATCAGAATACGCAGAGCAAGCGCATCAACCGTTCGATGAGCTGTGTGTGCAGCGCCTGGAGTAGTTCGATCGTCGGGGCGCTTGGCGATTAAGGATGTTCTGTCATCGGCTATTGACACATTACTTGTGTTTGAGGCGGGGCGTTAGCTATTGTATCGACTTAATTATTGTCTATTAAAAAAAGGCCGGTATCATCTGAATGGATTAAATCCGATTAGCGTTTTTGAAGATACTAAGATTGAACGTTTTTATTTAGCGTCGAAGTGGTAAAAAATTCCCATCGCTGGTTACATTAGTCAATTTGTATGTCAATTTTGAATGACTGCTATGAAGAAATTTATCCCTGGCGAGTGAGCTTCTAGAAAGGGTCGGGTAAGGGAATTGAAAAATTTCGTATTCTTTAATAAGTATAGCATCCAGATTTCCGTTACGTTTCAGCATCAAAAGCATGACGGAATATTTAAGCATATCCTTGCGTTTGCTATAGCATTTCGACTTCCGCCGCAGCCTCGCCAGGAAATGCTGGAACGGGCTGTTGTAGCCCTTGACCGTGTAAGTTTCGGCTTTAGATTGGGTATGGAGGTCGGGCGGGACGAAGTTTCCATAGGGCTTCCAGTAGTCGGTCATGACGTCGGTTATGTCGTTGTTTTTGATTGAATCCCAAAGCTTTCGTCCCGTATTGGTGTCGCGGGAACCCACTTCGCAGCCGAGGAACCGCCGCCCATTTCGATCAACAGCCATCCAGATCCAGCAATAGTTTTTTTAGCGCCTATGTAAGTGTGCATCTCGTCCATTTCAACCACTTCGACACCCGCCGCCGAGCGGATGGCCTCAATCGACTCGCCATGCGCTCTAATCCAGTTGTACACGGCGACATGGCTACATTTCAAGAACCGGCCAATGGAGCGGAAGCCCAGCCCCTCAAGGTACAGCTGCAGGGCTTCGCGCTTGGTCGCCGCGCTTATCCGGCGTTGCTGGACAGTGTGCCTGTACCCGCACGACTTGCATTTGTGCCGCTGTTTCCCTTTGACTATGCCGTCTTTGCTGCAATCTGTCGAACTACACTTGGGGCAATTCATAAATAGGCGCTCTGCTTTGAAAAGCACCTATCTTACTAGTAGGTATACTTATTTAACAATACCCGAAAATCCTTATTGGCAGTACCTGTGCGGCGAGCGCTTCTTCCAGCATCGGTTGCCCTGTCACCCGACCTCGTTGATCCGGTGGCGCAACCGGATCGGCGAGGCGATTGCAAATGGCTGTTTTCGATGACCATCCAAGCGGGGGTTGACACCCGAACCGTCAATCCCAATGATTTCCAGTCGGTCACGGTGGACAGCACCGTGCAGGTGAAGGCCGTCACCTACTCGACCGACGGCAAGTTGTATCCGCTATACCGAGCGTTTGGCAGAAGCCGGCATTGAGGCCTCGGTCGGCAGCGTCGGCGATTCGTATGATAATGCCCCTTCAGCAAGCTCAGGACAGGCTTGGCCGATACCATTAACGACTTATACAAAACCGAAGTAATCTACAGGCAATCCTGGAAAAGCCGTGAGGCGGTAGAATTAGAAACGCTAAAATGGGTAGACTAATTCAACCACCGGCGATTATTGGAACCCATCGGCAATATTCCACCAACCGAAGCTGAACAAAGGTATTATGAACAATTAACCGAGTCTGCAAAAGCAGCATGACTCTCAATAATCGGCCTCCGAGAAATTAGGGGTGGTTCACTTTCGGATTTCCCTTGCGGGATATCACTACCATAAAACGGCCAAATTTTAAACGGACATTTCGTTGGATAAATTCAGCATTCCCCGCTTCTCTATAAAGCCAACAATTTCGCCTAGACCCTGGCCTGTTTTCAAATTACTGAAAACAAAAGGCCTTTCGCCGCGCATCTTTTTCGCATCCCTGTCCATCACCTCCAGCGATGCGCCGACATAAGGGGCGAGGTCGATTTTATTAATGACCAGCAAATCAGAGCGGGTGATGCCGGGGCCGCCTTTGCGCGGGATTTTGTCGCCTGCCGACACGTCGATGACATAGATGGTCAAATCGGCCAGTTCCGGGCTGAAGGTGGCGCTAAGGTTATCGCCACCGCTTTCCACCATGATGAAGTCGAGGTCGTCGAACTTTTGGCTGAGTTCATCCACCGCCGCCAGATTCATCGAGGCATCTTCCCGAATGGCGGTATGCGGACAGCCGCCGGTTTCCACGCCCAGAATCCTTTCTTCCGGTAGGGCCTGGCTGCGGATCAGAAATTGCTGGTCTTCACGGGTGTAGATGTCGTTAGTGACCACGCCGATTTGGTAATCGCCGCGCATGGCCTTGCACAAGGCATCAACCAACGCAGTCTTGCCGGAACCGACCGGCCCGCCGATGCCGACTCTTAAGATGGGTTTTTCGTTCATGGGGTTATCTCGGTTTTGGATATTTCATTTAATTGTTTGCGTGTATTAAGCTATCATCTTGCAAAATAAGATTTACATCGTTCAGACGCTATATGGCTATCTCATATTCGGGATCAATTAGAAGTGCTTGGCGATAACATTCCGCAGCTTCACCGTACATCTTTTTAGAGACAAGATACCCGCCTAAATTATACCAAGCCTCATCAAGGCAACCTTTCGCACAGTTGGTAGCCTGACGAGCAAGTGTTTCGGCTCGTTCTATATCTCCATTTTGGGAGGCAGATGAACCAGCATAAATTAGAAATGTCGCATCGTCTGGGTCTAACTCGTGCGCTTTCATAAATATCCGTTCCGCACCTACAAAATCGCCTTTCGCTACCAATAAATGACCACGTTGAGCAATCACAAAGGGTAACTTGTCTTTAGGGGTGATAGGCTCTGCACGATCCAATGCTGCTTCGGCTTCCGAATATTGAGACAGCGAAATCAAGTTACAAGCATATATTACAAGCGTTGGCGCATGATTCGGATGATTTTTTAAGTAGCGCTCGCAAAGAAAACGAGCATACCCAATCTGATTTTTTTCATCTGCCGATAGAATAGCTTGGTATAAAGTTTCGTCGTTGAACATAAATATCAAGAATTAAAATTTTCAACAATTCATCATCCCCATACTCTGTTTGGGAACGATACTCTAATTTTAAAGATAAAATCTTTTAATAGGTGTTATCAGTTTCTTTCACGATCACGACCTAAACAACCGCGAATACTGCATCTCATGCCGACTACTGGCGAGTGCTACGCCAAAGGCACCGCCGCCGAGTTCGTCATCCGATAATGCCAAGGCTTTTTCTACCAAAGCCGGAATGGCTTCGGTTAATTCCAATAACAGTTGTTGCCCGGCCACCTGACCTAACGGCACCAGTTTGACGGCACATAAGACTTGGTTTTCCAGCCAGCTCCATACGTAACCAGTTAAAGTTTGCGCTTTGTTAATGCGCCACTGGATAGCGGCGTAGGCAAAAACCGCCGCCAAGCTGGTATCGGTACTTCTAATCCAGTCTCGCATTTCAGTAAACCCAAGCGAAGTCAGCAGTCTGGCCAGGGCTTGTCCGCATTGGCGGTCTTCCAGGCGCAGTTCCACCGTTTCCCGGTAGGCCAATAGGGTGCGGCTCCAGTTTAAAACCTCGGTCTGGTCGTTGCCTTGCCAAGCTTGGTAGAGGCGCGCCAATATCGGCAGGTCGGTGTAAGTTAAGGTGGTTTGCATTAGGCCGATTAGCCATTCGCGCACGTCAATGCTGGTCGTCAGCCAGCCGTCGGCCACCGCGCTTTCCATGCCTTGGGAGTAGCTGTACATGCCAATCGGCAGGCTGGGGCTGACCAATTGCAGCAGGCGCAGCAGGGCAACATCAGTGTCCATGCTGGTGGTACGCGCCCGCTTCCGGCTCGAACGGCAGGGATTGATGTTCGACCGTTAATCCCAAACCTGCCAGCATTTGGTCGAGGACGTGGTCAGCCTGATAGCGCAGTTCGCCATCCAAGATTTGCAAGGGAATGTGGCGGTTGCCGAGGTGGTAGCAGGCGCGGGCGAACAGCAAGGGATCGGGGCAGCGCACCACAGATAAGGCTTCCGCCGCCGCTTTCACCCGCACCCGGTAGTTGTCGTGGCCTTGGAGTACGTAACCGTGCTTGATCGCCTGCCCGCGTGGCAGGAAGATGCCGACTTCCTTGCCTTTGTCGGTGCGTCCCAGCAAACGGCATTTTTGCCGGGCATCAAACGGCAGGGTGACAGCATCGTCGGTCTCGGCGCTTTCGTTTGTAAGCTCGGTCAGTTTCAGCATGGTCAGAACAGGAAATAACGCTGGGCGAAAGGCAGCACCGTGGCCGGTTCGCAGGTTAGCAACTGGCCGTCGGCACGCACCGCGTAGGTTTGCGGATCGACTTCCATAAGCGGTTGGTAGGCGTTACGGATCATGTCTTTTTTGCCGATGTTCCGGGTGTTGCTGACTGTGCCGATCAGTTTATTTAGCTTTAAACTCTTTGCAATATTATCTTCTACGGCAATTCTGGAGAGAAAAAACATTGAGGTTAAAGCCGACGCCGTACCGAAACCGCCGAACATGTGCCGGTAATGCACCGGTTGCGGGGTTGGAATGGATGCATTAGGGTCGCCCATTGGCGCGGCGGCAATGCAGCCGCCTTTTAAAATCAAGCTTGGTTTGGCGGCGAAAAAGGCCGGTTGCCACAGCACCAGATCGGCCAGTTTGCCGACTTCAATAGAACCGACTTCATGGGCAATGCCGTGGCTGATCGCTGGGTTGATGGTGTATTTAGCGATGTAGCGTTTGACGCGGAAGTTGTCGTTTCTTGACGTATCTTCGGGCAACGCGCCGCGTTGATTTTTCATCTTATCCGCCGTCTGCCAAGTGCGGATAATAACCTCACCCACGCGCCCCATCGCTTGCGAATCCGACGAAATCATCGAAAACGCGCCCAGGTCGTGCAATATATCCTCGGCGGCGATGGTTTCGCGGCGAATGCGCGATTCGGCAAAAGCAACATCTTCGGGTATATCCGGATCAAGGTGATGGCACACCATCAGCATATCCAGGTGTTCGTCCACGGTATTAATGGTATAAGGCCGGGTCGGGTTGGTGGACGATGGCAGCACGTTGGGCAGGCCGCATGCCTTGATGATGTCCGGCGCATGGCCGCCGCCCGCGCCCTCGGTGTGGTAAGTGTGGATAGTGCGGCCTTTGAAGGCGGCGATGGTATCCTCAACAAAGCCCGATTCGTTCAGCGTGTCGGTGTGAATGGCAACCTGTATATCGTATTTTTCGGCGACGAACAGACAGCAGTCGATGGCGGCGGGCGTAGTGCCCCAGTCTTCGTGCAGCTTTAAACCCATTGCCCCGGCGCGGATTTGCTCTTCCAACGCGGCAGGCAGACTGGCGTTGCCTTTACCGAGCAGTCCGAAATTCATCGGCATGTTATCCAACGCACGTAACATTTGATGGATGTGCCAAGGCCCCGGCGTACAGGTGGTGGCGTTGGTGCCGGTAGCCGGCCCCGTGCCGCCGCCGATCATCGTGGTCACGCCGGACATCAGTGCTTCTTCCACCTGTTGCGGGCAGATGAAATGGATATGGGCGTCAATGCCGCCCGCCGTCAGAATCTGGCCTTCCCCGGCGATGATTTCAGTCCCCGGCCCGATCACGATATCGACACCCGGCTGGGTATCGGGATTGCCAGCCTTGCCGATGCCCGCGATACGCCCATTCTTGATGCCGACATCGGCCTTGACGATACCCCAGTGATCAATGATGAGGGCATTGGTGATGACCGTATCCACCGCCGTCAGGTTATCCAGTTGGCTTTGCCCCATGCCGTCGCGGATCACCTTGCCGCCTCCGAATTTGACCTCATCACCGTAGATGGTAAAATCTTTCTCGACTTCCAAAATCAAGTTGCTGTCGCCCAGGCGCACTCGATCGCCCGTGGTCGGGCCGAACATATCGGCGTAAGCGTGTCGGCTAATTTTACTCATATTCTGGTCTCCAATGCTCCCATGACTGCTTGGCGAAAGCCGTACACCCGTCTTAAACCGGCATAAGCCACCAACTGCACTTCACGTTGCTGACCCGGCTCAAACCGCACCGCCGTCCCTGCCGGAATATCCAGACGATAACCTTTGGTCGATTCGCGCTCGAATTGCAAGGCTGGATTGGTCTCAAAAAAATGATAATGCGAGCCAACCTGGATGGGGCGGTCGCCGGAATTGGCGACAACGACACGTAACGTAGCGCGGCCTGCGTTCAATTCGATGTCGCCGTCTTCAATAAAATATTCGCCGGGTATCATAAGACAATCTCGCTTTTGAGTTGATAACCTTATTCAATAGGATTATGCACGGTGACTAATTTAGTGCCATCAGGGAAAGTCGCTTCCACCTGCACATCCGGCAACATTTCCGCGATGCCTTCCATTACGTCCTCCCGGCTTAATAAGGTACGCCCGTATTCCATCAACTCCGCCACGGTCTTGCCTTCGCGTGCACCTTCCAGAATGGCGGCACTGATGTAAGCTACCGACTCAGGATAATTTAATTTCAGTCCTTTGGCTTTTCGCCGTTCCGCCAGCAATCCGGCGGTGAAAATCAGGAGTTTGTCTTTTTCGCGTGGGGTTAATTGCATGGTTTTAAATCTCTTTTAGTCCATCTTTACCCAAAAAGGGAAAACTGTTGTTAAAGTGATGTTATTTTCATAGGCGAAACTGCACAATCTACCTTGCCGAGTTACAGGCGGTGGCGGAGGGCGAAATCAGATTCAGAATTGCTTTGATAGCATCGGTTTTGCTGACATCTAAATAGATTCATCAATTCTTTAAGCTCAATCACTATGACCACCTAATTTTGTTTTAATCGTCCAGTAACTTCAATACTGTCACTAAAATGCCTATCAACATAAAGGTGGACTGTTCTTTTTGATTTTGCATAAATTCTTTATCTAAATAGGTATGGTGGGCAAAATAATTTCTTGCTAAAACACAGCTTAAAAAAGCTTTAATCAGATACGTCTCTTGTTTGCTCCTATTGCTATAGGAAATATCCATGATACTTTTGATTGGATTGGGCTTGCTTGCTGTATCATACAGTTTAGTATATGTTTTTACTTCATTTTTAAGGCACTCTATCGATTTATCGGATAGAACTTTTGGGGCAAGCTTAATAATGTACCCTTCTAGCTTTTGATCACCTTCTGATATTTCAGACAATGAACCATTTTTGTCCAAAGCATAACGAAGACACGTCTCAGCACGAATAGCTAATAACGAATAATAATCAAGTGGTCGCAACACCCGAAAATCAAGACTACCTTTTTGCTGAGGTTGGTATATCAAATGCTCGTGAAACTGACGAAACGCGTTAAGCAAACTATCAAAAGGATAATTCGATTGTTGTAAGCACGTGACTAATTGGTCAAGTTTTTCATCCGTTGGCAGGATGCCTTCATAAAACTTTTTGTAGCGAGGCAGAGTAGATAAAAAATATTGCCTGTCTTCAAAATATTCAAAAGGTAAAACTTTATGCAAAGGTGGCCATACTTCCCGCTTATTAGAAAACTGCCATTTTTTGAAATAGTCACTAAGCGATTTACCATTGAGAGTGCAAAGCCACTCCATTGCAAAGATAATATCTTTTTGAAGATAAGGCCAAGCGCGAAATGTCCACTCGCAACAATGATCATTTGCCCACACCCAATCACCGGCTAATTTTTTCAATAACTGCTCTTTAATGGCTTTTTCCAACGTCTCAGCATCAATTTCCAAATACTTGGCTAATGCTTCTGAACCTTTTTTATGTAATGTTTTATTTGCTGGAACAGGCAACGCATCACGAAATGCACGATAATGAGAAAGCCAAGTCATTGGCTTGGCAAGCTCTCCCCATAGATCGATCAGCACATCGCTTGGTTTCATCCTACAGTTGGCAATACGGCTAATATCTTGCTTAATATCCGGCGTATTCAGGATAGGGAAAGCACCCATGCTTGCTCTTCGCACAACATCAATCAATGCGTAAGCCTGCCAGTGGAAGAAGTAATAAGTATTAGGCGTTACCGAACTATCTGTTTGGTTCAGCAAGTTATTGTAAACACTATCTGGACGGCAAAAAGGATGTAAAAACCACAAAGGTTCTTCCGTATTTTCTATCTGCCAGGATTCCCCATAGCCTAATAAACGATAAATAGGGTCATTATGTCCTGATTGATTTTGTATTCTGTCAAAATTTTCAGCGGTTACTTCCTCCTCTAAATATTCCACAGGAAAAGAATATTTAAATTTTGGAACAAGCCAACCCCACTCAAGCAACTTTGACAATGAATAACGACCTATAAAATCATTAAGCCCAAGTTCTTCAAGCCAAGACACAAATGAACCTTTTTTATTTGGCTGAATACTAAGAAAAGTATCGGGAAGCATTTTAATAAAGTGTACTATTCATTATTTTTTCCATACCCACGCGGAGTTAGGTAGCCCAAATCCTCGGCGTACAGATTTTTTTGCCGATAACTTCTGGTCTAAGCAAAGTATAAACATCTTCAAAAAAAGCCCGCAGTCGGTCGCATCGCTGATCCAAGGCGCGGCAAACCAGGATGTCATCAATCAAGGTTACGCCGCGATAAGGCGCATCGCCGATAAGCGTTTGCACGGCAGTTAATAGTTGCTTTCCTGCCGGTTTGGCGAATAAGGTGCCGCAGGCGGCAAAGTTTTGCAGCCCCCATTTCGCCTTGAATGCGTTTTGGTCAAGCCGCAAGCGTTCGATAAGTAAGGGTTTGCCATCGGCGGCAATGTGCCAGTTTAAATCCACTGCACCGGCATTAAAACCTTCGCCGCTGGCAGGCCGCCCTAAGGTAAACAGTTCCCAACCAATGAATCGTCCCGCGCCCGATAAGTTAAGCTTCATCCTGGACTTAAGCTGTGCGCCTTGGTAGACGATGGTTTCCTGCGGCAGCCATTCGATGGCGGCATCGTCGTCAATATCAATCTCGATCGTTTGCGCCGCCCATAAGCCTGCGCTCCGGTAGAATTTGCCAACGGCGGGCGTGGTCAATAAGGCGTGGCTACTACTTTCCGCAGCAATGTTAATCTGCAATACATCCCCGCCCACCACACCACCGGGCGGATGCAGCAGATACACATGGCAGACCTCCCCTTCAGGATAAAACGGACGCTGGATAACCAACGGCCCGTGGTGCTGACGGCGTACCAGCACGGTCATATCGGCGGGCTTGGCAAAAGCCAAATCCAGCTTGGCTTGCCAGCCTTGGGTTGGGGGCATTGGTCGAGTTGCGTAGGTTTGCACACGCATAGTTTATCGGATTTTTTAATTATTTATGAGTAACTTAAAATAATAACTCCCAGACTCCGGTTAAGTTGTAGGATGGGTTAGGCGCACATTTCCACCGTGCTCAAATTGTCTATTGCGTTTGGGTGCGCCGTAACCCACCGTTCGGCGACTCCGAAAACACCCAAAGGTGGGTTACGCCGCGCCTAAATGCTGGTGAAAACTGAAAGCCGTGCCATGCGCGGCTAACCCACCCTACATTTTTAAAATGTTCCCATGTGGAGCATAAGAACGATGCGTTAAACCGTCAAATATTGTTTAACCATGTCTTCAGTTAAATCCGGCATTGCCCCGGAAGCCACACCCCGCCCGCGATCCATGATGAAAAAGCGGTCGGCGACTTTACGGGCAAAGGGCAACTTTTGCTCGACAATTAAAATCGTCACGCCCAGTTCGTTTTTAATCTTGAGAATACCTTCGCGCACATCATCACGTCCGGCCTCGCCCTCTTTCAGCAATGGCGTTGCCACACCTTTGGCCTTATTTAAGCGAATAATCACATCGCCGATTTCGCTGACGATGTTGGGTTGGATGCCTTCGGTCGGCTCGTCCAGGATCAGCAGTTTCGGATTCAGCACCAAAGCCCTGCCAATCGCCAGTTGCTGTTGCTGACCGCCGGACAGGTCGCCGCCGCGCCGGTGCAGCATTTGTTTCAATACCGGAAAAATTTCGAAAATATGGTCGGGAATTTTTTTGATGCCCTGCTTACGCGCTGCTCGCAAACCGATTTTGAGATTTTCCTCGACAGACAATAAGGGGAAAATATCCCGGCCTTGTGGAACGTAGCCGATGCCAAGTTCGGCGCGTTGTTCCGGTTTCTTTCCCGTAATTGGCTGATCTTGAAACGTTAACTCCCCGCTTTGTAGCGGAATCAAGTCCATGATGCACTTTAATAAGGTTGTCTTGCCCACACCGTTGCGCCCCATCAGGCATAAGCTTGCGCCGGGCGGCAAGGCTAAATCGACATTCCATAAGGTATGGCTGCCGCCATAAAATTGGTTTATACCGGATAACTTCAGCATCAATCCCCCAAATACACTTGAATGACGCGAGGATCATTCTGCACTTCGTCCATCGTGCCTTCGGTCAGCACCGATCCTTCATGCAGCACCGTGACCCGCTTGGCAATGGAGCGGACGAATTCCATGTCGTGTTCAACCACGATCACCGAGCGTTCGCCCTGCAACGATAACAATAACTGCGCCGTGCGTTCGATTTCCTGGTGCGTCATACCAGCGACCGGCTCGTCAACCAGCATGACTTTCGGCTCTTGCATTAGCAACATGCCGATCTCCAACCATTGTTTTTGCCCGTGCGATAGTGCGCCTGCGATTTGGTGGCGATGATCGCTTAAGCCAATCACCATCAGCACCTTATCGATGCTGTCGCGCTGCTCGCCTGATAATTTGGCAAACAGAGTGCGCCAGACATTTTTATCGGTTGCCAACGCCAGTTCCAAGTTTTCAAACACGGTCAAGTTTTCAAACACGGTCGGTTTTTGGAATTTCCTGCCGATGCCTGCCTTGGCAATCGCCGGTTCGTCCAGCTTCAACAAGTCAATGGTTTGCCCGAAGAATACCGAGCCGGTATCCGGTTTGGTCTTGCCGGTGATGACATCCATCAAGGTGGTCTTGCCCGCGCCGTTAGGCCCTATCAGGCAACGCAATTCGCCCTCGTCTATATATAAGGACAAGTTATTTAAAGCCTTGAAGCCATCGAAGCTGACGCTGACCGATTCTAAATACAAAATCGGGCCGTGGCTGGCATCCACCTCGCCGGGTTTGGGTGCAATCGCAATCATGCCGCACCTGCCTTCACCTTGCGGATAGGTATGCGTTTTGGTAAGCGTTGCAGCAAGCCGATCAAGCCGTCCGGCAGGAACACGGTGACCACGATGAAGGCCGCGCCGAGAAAGAACAGCCAGATTTCCGGTAGCCAACCGGTCAATAAGGTTTTGGCGTAGTTGACCAAAATTGCGCCGATAATGCCGCCGTACAAAGTACCGCGCCCGCCGATGGCGACCCAGATCACGATCTCCAAAGAGTTAAGCGGGGAGAATTCGCTGGGGTTGATGATGCCGACTTGCGGCACGTACAACGCCCCGGCAATGCCGGCCAGTACCGCTGCGAATACGAAGATCCACAGCTTAAACAATTCGACACGATAACCGATAAAGCGCACCCGCATTTCCTGGTCGCGGATCGCCGTCACTACCCGTCCGAGCTTGCTGTTGATGACGCTGCGGCTGGCTAAAAATGCGGCGATAAGGATAAGCCCAGTAACCATTAATAAGCTGGCGCGAACGCCGTCTGAATGGACATTAAAACCGAGGATGTCCTTAAAATCGGTCAAGCCGTTGTTGCCGCCAAAACCCATTTCATTACGGAAAAAAGCCAGCAATAAGGCGTAAGTCAACGCTTGGGTGATGATGGACAGATACACACCCGTGACCCGCGACCTGAACGCCAGCCAGCCGAACACGAAGGCCAATAGTCCCGGCACCAGCACAATCATTAATAAGGCAAACCAGAACTGGTTGAAGCCGAACCAGTACCACGGCAATTCCTGCCAGTTAAGGAAGACCATGAAATCCGGCAATTCGGGATTGCCATACACGCCACGAGAACCGATCTGGCGCATCAAGTACATGCCCATCGCATAACCGCCCAAAGCGAAAAATGCGCTTTGCCCCAAGGCGAGAATGCCGCAATAACCCCAGACCAAATCCAGAGATAAGCCCAATAAGGCGTAGCATAAGTATTTACCGATCAGGGAAATGCTGTAAGCGGTGACGCGCAAGGGTGAATCCGCCGGGAACACCAAGTTACCCAATGGCAGCAGTGTTACCGTTATGACAATCGCCGCCATCAGCCAGACCGCCGCCTTATCGTTGCGATACCAATCCATTAGCATCATTAATTCTCCGCTGCCCGGCCTTTTTGCGGGAACAAACCGCGTGGCCGTTTTTGGATAAACAGGATAATAAACACCAGCACCAGAATTTTCGCCAACACTGCCCCGGCAGCCGGTTCCAGCAGTTTATTGGCGATGCCGAGCGAGAAGCCTGCCAGCAGTGTTCCCCACAAATTGCCGACACCGCCGAACACTACGACCATGAAGGAATCGACGATGTACGACTGACCCAAGTTCGGACCGACGTTGGTGATCTGGCTTAAGGCCACGCCCGCTACGCCTGCAATGCCGGAACCCAAGCCGAAGGTCATGGCATCCACCCAATCGGTCGGAATACCCATCGCCTTCGCCATGTTGCGGTTTTGCGCCACGGCACGAACTTCCAGACCCAACCGCGTCCGCTGCAATATTTGCAACAATAAGGCAAATACCAGCAGGCAGAAAATCAGAATATAAAAGCGGTTCCAGGTTAAGGCCAAAAAGTCGTTAATTTGCCATGCGCCGCTCATGAATTCCGGGGTTGCCACGCTGCGGTTGAGCGGCGAAAAAATCGAGCGCACAGTTTGCTGCAACACCAAGCTGACACCAAAGGTTGCCAGTAAGGTTTCTAAAGGTCGCCCGTACAAGAAGCGGATAATGCCGCGTTCGATGCCGATACCGGTCAAGGCCGAAATCACAAACGCCGCCGGAATGGACAACAGCACCGCCGCGCCTAATTGGTTCGGCATCAGTTGCTGCATCACATAGGTGGTGTACGCGCCGAGCATCATCAATTCCCCGTGTGCCATGTTAATGACACCCATAACCCCAAAGGTTATTGCCAAGCCTATTGCCGACAATACTAATACGGCACCCAGACTCAAACCGAAAAACAGGGTCTCAATCCCGCTATACAAACTGATCTTTGAATTAATTGCAGCCAACGCTGTTTTCGCCTTGTTTCGCACATCGCTATCGGTTTCCAGATAATTTCCTTCATCATCTTTCTCAACCAAGGTATTTAAGCGGTTGACAACCTCTTGGGTTGGATGGTTTTTAAGTAAATTAATTGCGTCGATTCGCGGTGATTTAGTTGTACTATTCAATTGCTCTAACGCTAATACGAGCCTTATTTGGTCTTGAACGATAGTTTCTTGCTCAATAGCTAAGCGATCACGCAACAGTTGCAAGCTTTCTTCATCCAGCACTTTGGCTATCGCCTTTACGGCTTCGATTCGGATGGCTGTCTCAGTTGAATTTAACTGTAAATTGCCCAATGATTTTCTTAGCCTCGCTCTGAGGCTATTATTTAAAGGGATTTTTTGAATGTCAGTGCTTTCTTTTATGCCCAAATCATCACCGCTAGCAGCATCAACCAGGCTAAAACCTGTGTCTTGTTGTTTGGCAAGTACCAATTTGTCCCCCTCCCTGAGCTTATAAAGCTGCCCATCCAATAATCCCTGCAAGATAGGTAAAGTCCTCGGCGCTTTTAGTGAAATAAGTTGCTGTACAGCGGCTTCACGCTCCTGCATGGACGCTGTTGCTAATTTGGATATTGCGATGGCGAAATCGCTAGGCGCCGCGGTGTCTTCAGCCGAACCCATTCCCGGTACATACAGCAATACCAACAGGATGAGTTTAAAGCAGACCTTAGCTAAACTTGATTTCATATCGGTCAGTAAAATCCTTATCAATATTGGGTTGTTAGAGAAGCTCGGAATAAGTCCTTCGACAAACTCAGGACGAACGGTAAACAGTTGATTTCGTTCGTGGCGAGCCTGTCGAAAGCTCTCGTGCGAGAAGTCGAAGGGCATAAATGAAATCAACTTATTCAGAGCTTACTTATTGATTCGGCCTTTTAATGTTTGAACCGTTCGTGCTGAGCTTGTCGAAGCACATACCGCTTTTCGACTAGTTTTGGCCTGAACACTTTTTGGTTTTCGTGTTGTAGTTACCGCAACTAATCGGCGCTGTCCAGTCGGCAATGATCGGTTTACTTTCTGGTAAAAAGTCAGACCAGGCATCGCCGTCGACGACCTTATTGGTTTGCCAAACCGTCGTAAACTGTCCGTCGTCTTGAATTTCACCGATTAACACCGGTTTGCTGATGTGATGGTTAGGCAACATCTTCGCTACGCCGCCAGTCAGGTTGGGCACTTCCACACCGATGATGGCTTCCTGCACTTTGGCCGGATCGGTTGAACCCGCTTTCTCAACCGCTTTCACCCACATATTGAAGCCGATGTAATGCGCTTCCATCGGATCGTTGGTGACGCGCTTGGGGTTCTTGATGAAGTCCTGCCATTGCTTGATGAAGGCTGCGTTCTTGGTACTGTCTTCACTCATGAAATAATTCCATGCCGCCAAGTGGCCGACCAAAGGCTTGGTGTCGATACCGGATAATTCTTCCTCGCCCACGGAGAAAGCAACCACCGGAATCTCTTCCGCCTTAACGCCCTGGTTGCCCAGTTCTTTATAAAATGGCACGTTGGCGTCGCCGTTAATAGTCGAAACCACAGCGGTTTTCTTGCCTGTCGAGCCGAACTTCTTGATGTCGGCGACAATACTTTGCCAATCGGAATGACCGAACGGTGTGTAGTTGATCATGATGTCCTTCTTCGACACGCCTTTCGCTTTCAAATAAGCTTCAAGGATTTTGTTGGTGGTGCGCGGATAGACGTAATCTGTACCCGCCAGTACCCAACGTTTGACTTTAAGGTCGTTCATCAAGTAATCGACGGCTGGAATCGCCTGTTGATTCGGCGCCGCACCCGTGTAAAAAACATTTTTAGACGACTCCTCACCCTCGTATTGCACTGGGTAGAACAGCAAGCCGTTCAGTTCTTCAAACACCGGCAACACGGACTTACGGGAAACAGAAGTCCAGCAACCGAACACCGCTGCCACCTTATCTTTGGTCAAAAGCTCGCGGGCTTTTTCCGCAAACAACGGCCAGTTGGAAGCCGGGTCAACGACGACCGCTTCAAGCTTTTTGCCAAGCAAACCGCCCTTCTTGTTCTGTTCGTCAATCATCATCAGCATGGTGTCTTTCAGCGTGGTTTCGCTGATAGCCATCGTGCCGGACAGGGAATGCAATACACCGACTTTGATGGTGTCTTCGGCCTGTGCCTGGCCTGCGCCAAGCGCAGAAGTTGCCAAAGCAACGGCTGCCGCCAAATGAGAGACTTTCTTCAATAATTTCTTCATGTCAATAGTTCCTGATAAGTGCTAAGAATTAAATTTGTAATTGGAAACCGATCTTAATGGCGTTAATATTGTCGCCAGACGCGCCGGAGGTGTAATCCAAGCCCTTGGTCAACAAGTCGCCGTAAGTCCAACTGAGCGAAACGCGCGCATTGTGGCCGTCAATAACGTAGTTCACGCCGCCCTCATAGGCATCACGGTCAGAACTGGTGCTGGGCATCACGTTGGTGTAGCGGAAATAAGGCTGGAATTGACCGATCCAGACTTTGTTTGGGATAAGGTACATGGCGCTAACATCATAGGCATCGCCCTCAAACATGGCGAAGCCTCCGCCATCATTGCGAGATGCCTGACTGTAGCCGTTGCCGATACCGTAGTTCTTGTATTCGCCGTTAAAAGTGACTACACCGTCATTAGGCAAGACTTTTTCCAGCAAAACATCCGCCGTTGTGCCACGAAACGAACCGGGATCAGCCGCCGTACCTGCGCCATCATCTTGATACTGATTAGAAACCGCCACGGTTAAGATATCGCCGCCCTTGCCATAATAAGTGCCGGAAGTGTAATAACCGGGGTTCTTCTCGACTTCCCAGAAGTTATAGGCGATGCGTTGCGCATAAAGTATATTGTCATCCACGTTTGCCCCTCCCCTCAAGCCACGGAAGAAACCAAAAGCGTATTGCAAATGGCCATCGAAAGCTGCGCCCCAAAATGTGGCACCATCGTCACGGCCAAAAGAGCCTGCCGAAGTGCCGTCAGATTTAATGACCAAGTTAAAATCTGAGGGTTCAAACGGTGTTCCGGAGGCGAAGATGTTGTAAATCGGGCTGTAGAACGGCCCGTTCATTTCACGCCGTTCCGCAGGCACCAGCATTCGGCCCATCCAAAGATTAATGTATGGGTTGTATTCAAATTTACCGATGGCATCCAAAATCCGCATCTCGCCACCGTTGCCGCATGTTTGGCACTCAGTGTTGAATTCCAGTTTGATGTACTTATGGATTTGTGCATTGAGGTATAAACGGATGTTGTCCAGGGCAAAATCGTTGCTCCACTGGCTGTTGCCCGGTGTACCCGCCGAATCTTCCGCAGCAGTAAAACTGCTGCGGAGGCCAGCGCCGACGCTAACCCATTTGGTGTCGTCGATTTTGAAAGTCGCACCTGCGAGTGCCTGCGGCGTATAACTCAAGGCGGGTATCGCCGACAGTATCATAGCGGGCAGCCACGACAACTTGCACAAACGCGCTTTGTCCTGTTTATTTCTTTTCATTGTATTTCCCCTTGACTAATAAAAAATCATGAACGAGTTACGGAAACCCGGCGCAGTCAGCCATGTTGACTTCGGAGAAATTATTTGGTTAAGTGATTATTTACACAATGCGTCAAATGACGCATCAGTTAAATGACGTATGAGGATAAAATGAAGATGGATTTATTATTGGTACGTATCTCAAATACATTAAACATTTCAAATGAAGACTATTAACCGCCGCATAACTGTGGCACTTGCAGCAGCATGGAACCTTAGCTCTTGTAGCGTGAACCCGGTGATATCGAATTTACCATTGGACTTAAGCCGTCCGGGCAGTATAGAAATTGTGATAGCCAGCGGCGGTGCAAAAATTGATGTAGAAGCGATCAAAACTGAAACCGGCAAAAACCTGTCGGATTGGCGTTATCCGATAACACCAGCCTACAAAGAGGCGATAAGTCACCAGATGACTGTTGAAATAGGTAAGACTGAACGCGGTAGTACACCCGCAGGATTTTCTTTTTCTATCGGCAATTCCGACCCGCGTGCGCTTGATTTCCAAAAGGCTAACGTGTTGCCAATTACCTGCAAACTCAACTCCATCCAGAATGGGGCACAAAGCGCGGAACTTAGTATGGGTTTCATTGACAGCGCAGTGACCAGTGCGCATCCGGACAGCAAGGAGATTAGCGATCACGTCAGCACGGTATGCTTCAACCTGCTAAAAGAAATTAACTGGCCAGTAGACAAGAGCACTTCGGTAACGACATCCTCCAGCCTAAGATGGATACCGGAAATACGCATTGAAACCGAGGAAGAATCTTCAATTTCTGGCGGCACGACGACCACCCAGACAGCATCCCAGCCCAATTCGAAAAACTCTAAGTCTTCTTCAAACTCGCAATTCGCAACCGGCCAAAGCCAAACTGAAAACAACGAAGTAAAGCCAAAAACATTGACCAAAGAAATAACCAAAGAAGGCCGTAAGGTTTACATCATACACAACCAAGGTAATCCCATAATTTTCAAGTTTGGGCATGATCGGAAGTAGATTCCTAAATTAACTTTAATCGTCTGTTGAAGTAGTTAGTTTAGTTGTGCGCTGCATAGCGACCGACACTGCAGCGGCACGGGTGGCGACATCGAGTTTCTCAAAAACATGTTCCAGATGCTTATTGATGGTGCGCGGGCTACTGTTGATAATAAGGCCAACTTCCTTGTTGGTTTTGCCGCGCGAAATCCACATCAAGATTTCCGCTTCGCGGGGCGTGAGTCCCAAAGAATTCTTAAGAGAATCCAGATTCCATTCACCTCTGTGTTTTTCTAATAGCAATAGGTTTTCGTTGCTGTTGCTGCATGGCATCCACTTCGCAACATAATGGTCGCCGCCGCGCAGAATTTCAAACGGTGTAGCTTCGATCTGGCTGGCTTGTGTCCTCCCCGATAACACCCATTCTAGCAACTGGATTGGAACCTTATTGCCCACCGTTATCGGCTCGGCCCCATCGATTACTTGTATACCTTCACGCAACCAACGCAAGGCAGCTTCAGGCAGCCAGGTGATTATGCCGTGCGGGTTGATCGCCATCGCCGCAAATGCACCGTGGTTTAACGCCTCTTCCGCCCGCTGGACTTGCCGCGCCAAGTGCAGTTGGGCCTCCACCCGCGCCAGCACTTCCGGCGGGCGGATGGGTTTGACGATGTAATCCACCGCACCTTCGCCAAAGCCTTTCAGCAAGTCGTCCAACTCGCCCATTGCGGTCATGAACAACACTGGGATGTGGGCGGTGGCGGCGTTGGCTTTCAGGCGTTGGCAGGTTTCGTAGCCGTTCAAGCCGGGCATGATAACATCCAGCAGGATAATGTCTGGGGCTAAGTAGCGGATTTGCTCCAGCGCGGTATCGCCTCCGGTCGCCACCAACACACGGTAGCCCGCTTCGCGCAAGATGTCGGACAGCAGGGCAAGGTTTTCCGGCGTGTCGTCGATAATCATGACGACAGCCTTATAAGTTTTGGGTTCAATCAACATAAGCGGCAGTGATGGTGCTTTGTTCTAATAGTTTTTTTAGTTCCGATAACTTATATGCTTTACTCAACGTTTCCACCTGACCCAGAAAACCCATACACGTCGGCTGGCTTCCGGCGATCTCCTCCAAATAGCAGTTCAAGCCGTGCAGGTCGCCAATGCGGGCATAGTTGGTCAATTCCTGCACGATTGCTTGCGGCGGTTGCGCGGACGAAAAAACTTCCGTTGCTATACTATTAATTTGGCTTAGTGCAGGTAGTTCTGCCTCCGGTTCGCCATGAAGCCATTCCAAACCAAGCTGTAACTTAAGCTTGCCCAACAAGTCCGGCACCTTAATCGGTTTTGCCAAAAAATCGTTACAACCGGCGTTAATCGCTCTGATCTGGTCGGCAGGATAAGCATCGGCAGTCAGCACGATGATCGGCGTGGTGATGTTATCCGACCTTAATTGATAAGCAGCGTCGTAGCCGTCCAGTTCTGGCATGTTCAAGTCCAGCAGGATAAGGTCGGCAGGGTTATCCGCAGCAATCGCCAAACAATCCTTGCCATTAATGGCTTCTTCCACGATAAAGCCGATGGGTTCCAGAATATTCCTGAGCAATTGCCGGTGGTCGGGTTGGTCGTCCACCACCAGCAGCCGTTTGGCTTGGCCTTGATAGCCTATGATGTCAGCTTCCACGACGTCTTCCTGATCGCCACCCACGTTCGCCAAATACAGCTTAACGGTGAAGGTGGAGCCTTCGTCCGGCACACTTTCCACGCTCAACTCGCCACCCATGATTTGCGCCAAAATTTTGCTGATGGTCAAACCCAAGCCGCTGCCCGGTGTCAGTCTTTCGTTGACGAGTTGGGTAAAGGGTTGGAAGATATTTTCCAGTTGTTCAGATTCAATGCCAGGGCCGGTGTCGGTAATTTGAAAGGTAGCCACGCCGCAACTATAACCCACCCGAAAACTCACCTCTCCCTGCTGGGTAAACTTGATGGCATTGTTAATCAGGTTAATCAAAATCTGGCCGACACGCTTTTCATCACCGCGCACCCAGCGAGGCAAAGTGTTCAGCACTTGGCAACGAAAAGCCAAACCTTTTTCTACCGACTGTGGCTTAAAAATGCTGACCAAATGTTCGATAAATCGCGGCAGGTTAATCATCCCATTGTTTAACTCAAACTTGCAGGCTTCAATCTTGGCGATGTCCAGGATGTCCTCGATTAAGGACGACAAATGTTCACCGCTGCGCTTTAAAATAGCTACCGCCTGCTTGCGATGCTGGGGTATAGTCGGATCATTATTCAGCAAATAGGCATAACCCAAAATGCTGTTCAGCGGCGTACGAATTTCATGGCTCATGTTGCTTAGGAAGCGGCTTTTTGCGGTATTGGCGCGATCCGCCGCCTTCGTAGCGGCTTGTAGTTTGGCATCGGTGCGCTTGTGTTCCTCAATCTCCTGACGTAAGCGTTGGGTTTGCCGGTCGATTTCATCCTGCACCACGCGGCGGCTTTCGTCATTCAAAATCAACCACCAGGAACACAAACCAATGAATACCAGTAAAGCCGTGTGCACCTTGATAAAGTTGGCATGAAGTAAAGCAAGGGATGACTCAAACTGACTGGCGTTAAGTAAATCTTGATAATAAATGATGCCGGTGAAGGCACTGGTGATGATGCTCAAAAACACAAACAGCAAGCCGTAACGCACCAAACGGATGCGGGCAGGTTGGCTAAGCGACTTCGGCAACAGCGTGTCGGCAAACATCTCTAAATAATCGTCCAGCCTGAAACCTTTTTTGCAGGCATCCATGCAACGCGAATCCAAGGTGCAACATAAGGAGCAAATACTTCCTTGGTAAAACGGGCAATAGGCCATGTCTTCTTGTTCAAACGGGTTGGCGCAAATTGAGCATACCGTCAGTTTGGCTTGGTTCTTATGTGAATGGTAGCGGGTGATATAACGCTTGCGGCCATACAACTTGGCAATCACCGGAGCCAGCATGAAGGCCAGCACCAAGGCGATTAATGCTGAAAACGCTTGGGCGTAGACACCAAACAGCCCAAGATAAGCGGAAATGGAAATCACCGAAGCGATGAAGGTGGATAAAGTGCCGACTGGATTTAAATCAGGCAAATACGCCCGCTTGAATTCGACCGCTTTCGGGCTTAAGTGCAAGGGCTTGTTGATTAATAAATCGGCGGCAACCGTACTGATCCAGGCAATCGAAATATTGGAAAACAAGCCCAGCACTTTTTCCAACGCGCCAAACACGCCGAATTCCATCAATAATAAGGCAATGCCGATATTGAACAGCAACCAGATAACCCGACCTGGATGGTTGTGAGTCAAGCGCGAGAAGAAATTCGACCAAGCCAATGAACCGGCATACGCATTGGTGACGTTAATCTTAAGTTGCGAGACAATGACAAACAAGGTGGTCGCCAACAGCGCCATTTCCTTATTATCAAACAAGGCGTTATAACCCATCAGGTACATTTGGGTCGGCTCGTGCGCGTGCTCCGGCGCGATGCCATGCCTTATCGCCAAATGTGCCAGCAAGGCACCGGCAATTTGTCGCACCATGCCAAACAGAATCCAACCCGGCCCGGCGGTCAAGGTCGCCAACCACCAGCGGACTTTGTTTTCTTCGGTCAACTCCGGCATAAAGCGCAGGAAATCCACCTGCTCGCCGATTTGCGCCACCATCGAGAACGCAATCGTGGTCGCCGCGCCAAAAGCCAGCCAATTAAAGCCCTGGCCGCTGCCGGCAATCCAAAAATACGTTTCCATCGTCATCGCCGCTTCCGACTCTTGCCGCGCCAGCGCAATATAGGGCAGGAGCAACATCAACAACCACAGCGGCTGCGTCCACAATTGCATCCGGCTGATGGTGGTTATGCCAAACGTGACCAGGGGAATCACGATTAATGCACTAATAATGTGCGCCACCGCCAGAGGAATCTTAAAATACAACTCAATCGCCAGCGACATAATCGACGCTTCCAGCGCGAACAATGTGAAGGTGAACGAGGCGTAAATCAGCGAAGTGACCGTCGAGCCGATATAACCGAATCCCGCGCTGCGGGTCAGCAAATCAATGTCAATGTTATGCCGGGCGGCGTAATAACTGATGGGAAAGCTGGTGATGAAAATAATGATGCCAACCGCCAAAATCGCCCACACCGCATTGGTAAAGCCGTAATTAATCGACAAAAACCCGCCGATGGCCTCTAACACCAAGAACGAAATCGACCCAAACGCGGTGTTGGCAACCTGAAACTCCGACCACTTGCGAAACGATCTTGGCGCAAAGCGCAAGGCATAATCTTCCATGGTCTCGTCCGCAACCCAGGAATTATAATTACGCCGAGATTCAGAGATTCTGTGCAGAAAAAACTACCCCAAAGTATTTGCTTGAAACCATCCAATACTGAAAGCAAATTCCAAGCCAAAATCCTTGGTGGGTAATTTAAATGTCTCCGTTTACCATTAGTAAACAGAAATTCAGAATGCTTGCAATAATATGGGCGTTTACGCACTATAAAAGTGCGTTTTAAATAGGGCAATTACGGGCTTTCCAATACGTGGATCTTAATTTTGGCATTAAGCAAACCCTTAGAATATATGGGTTCTTCAATCTGGAAAGTAAAAAACATTAAAATTTTTCGCAGAATTGAAGGTCTGTTTGTCTTTTTAAGGAAGCTCTGAACAACTTGGTTTTGTTAACATTTCAATTCTCATAGGCCAAAAAAACCCGTTATCTGTTCCATATTGACTCCCAAACTCAACCATTAACGCTGGTTAGGCGGATTTTAGGCGCAGCTATCCTGCCAATGCCATTAATTGCCCTCTGGTTTGGTAGGGGTTCGCCAACGCCATCAACAAAAACACCTGCGCCGCGTTCTTGGCCAGACCTTTATACCGGGTTTTCCGGTAGCTGAACTGACACTTGACGATGCGGAAGACATGTTCCACATCAAGCGACGGCGGCGCGGCATTATGGTCGCGATAGATCGTGTTCAAGTCACGGCACAGTGTGTACTAAGTTACGGTGCAGGATGAGTTGTACATGGGTCAGTTTTCGATGCAAATTAAATGTCCTGGTGGGTCAGTTTTCAGTGCAAATCAACAACCCAGATTATTCATTGAAAATCAAGTGCATTCGTTAAATCTCCAGCATTTTTTCTGACTCCCGGTAACGCTTGTAAAGCAAAGCGTTTGGTGATGAATTTGAGGATGGATGTCGTATCGTACGAGGTATGATCGATATAACCCCTTTTCGCCAAAGGGGAAACAATAATTGCCGGAATGCGTGTGCCCGGACCCCAGCGGTCGCCTTTGGGCGGCGGTACGTGATCCCAAAAGCCGCCGTTTTCGTCGTAAGTAATGATAACCGCAGTATGCGGCCACAGTTTGCTGGCTTTAATTTTGGTGAGAATCTGTGCGATGTGTTTATCGCCAGATAGCACATCGGTATAACCGGGGTGTTCGTTTAATTGTCCGCTGGGCTTGTAAAACGAAACCTGCGGCAACGCGTTGTTTTCGATGGCTTTGACAAAATCGTCGCCATCCAGCAGGTGCGTTTCACGGTCATTGCTGCCCGGCGCAAAGCGAGCGTAATAATTAAAGGGCTGATGATGCGGTTGAAAATTAATGGCGCCCTGCTTGCTTGTGTAGATTACATTTCGGGCTTTATCCGGCGGCTGCATGCCGTCTTCTAATGCGTGTCGCCAACCATCGGCGTACCAAGCCCAGGTGATGTTTTTGGCGGATAAGGTATCCCCGATGGTCAGGTTAGTTTGCGGCGGCAAGGGTTGTTTGGCGGGATCGGCAAAACGCGGATCGCCGCCGGCTGCAGGGGTGATTTTAGAAGGTTGATATGGCGGCTGTTTGGGCGCGACCACATAACCGTCCGGTGTGTAGGGCAGATGACCGCCTTCAAACTGGGGTGGGCCTTGAATGGCCGACAAAGGAGAATTTTTTTTACGCTTGAGCAGGTTGTAATCATCCAAAATGATGCGTTCGTCCTTAGGCGCAATTGGATTGCGCGGAGTACAAGCGCAAATTAGCCACTGGTGATTTAAGAATGAACCGCCGAATGCTCCCATGAAAAAGTTATCGGCTAACGTGTACTCTTTTGCCCATTGCCACAACGGCAATTTAGAGCCGTTGTAATAACCCATCACGAGACCGCCTGCGTCGGAAATGGCGGCGAATTTATTATTAAGACCGTCATTAATTTGCTCGATGTTGTGGTAAAACAGGTGAACGAGATCGCGCGTTTTGGCGGAGAGAGGCAAATTTAAATCAGGCCCGTCGATGGCAAACGGCTTGTTGGGTAAATGTTGGTAAAGCGGCGGTTTGTTGGGTTCCGGCGGCCAGATTGGCGGCAGTTCTTTTAATGGCGTACCGTCATGATCTACCTGAATATACTGTTTAGGATTTGCTTGTTTGATGCCATTTGCGCCTGGAAACAAACCATACAAATTATCGAAGCTGCGGTTTTCCGCATAGATAATAATGATATGGTCAATATCGGTTAATGAGGATTGGTTAGTCGCAAAACTGTTTGAAATGCAGGTGATTAATAAAATTCCAATCACACGCTGAATTAAGCGGATAGATGTTCGCTTTCTTCTTTGGAATTCTGGTTTCATTACTTCGGCTTTTATATAAAAATCAGTTAATTGGCTTCATTGCGCCATTAATGTGTCAAGCTAAGTATTTTCCTTTGTAAGCTTTAGATATTTTTGGTACAAGCTGTCGCGGTCTTCCGCAATATCCGGATCTTTGCTGATGCAATCGACCGGGCAGACGACCATACATTGCGGCTCGTCGTAATGGCCGATGCATTCGGTGCAAAGAGCCGGATTAATGACATAGATTTCTTCACCTTGCGAAATTGCGCCATTAGGGCATTCCGGCTCGCAGACGTCGCAATTAATACATTCGTCGTAAATCTTTAATGACATGTTAGTTTGCAGTAAATTTTTGTTTAAATTGTTGTTGTACGCAGGATGGCACAAACGCGGAGATGTCGCCGTGCAATTGGGCTATGGCCTTGATAACACTGGATGAAATAAAGGTATATTTTTCCGACGGCGTTAAAAACAAGGTCTCCAGTTCCGGGGCCAGATTACGGTTCATTCCCGCCATCTGGAATTCGTATTCGAAATCAGACACCGCCCGCAAGCCGCGCAGAATCACCGTTGCGCCGTGCTGGCGCGCACAATCGACCAGAAGCGTATCGAAGCCTACGACCGTCACATTAGGAAAATTAATCGCCGCCTGTTTGACCAGATGGACCCTTTCCTCCAGGGTAAACAAAGGTGATTTACCGGCATTAACAGCAACGGCGACAATAACTTTTTGAAATAAACGGGAAGCGCGGGCGATCAAATCGAGGTGACCGTTGGTGATCGGATCGAAGGTGCCTGGGTAGATAGCGATGATTTGCATGAATTAAAATCCGCCGGGTAATGGCACGGCTAAATAAAAAAAACCAGAACAATGCCGATTAAAAACAGGGCAAAAACGCCTATAAACGATAAGACGCCCAAAATCAGCATGAACGGATTAACCAGCGTCGCCACGCTGATGTACGAACTCAATAATTCGCGGGCTTCGGAAGCCATCGCGCCAATCGACCACAAGCTTTTACCGGCGGTTAAAAAGCTGATTTTCGGAATCTTGCCTGCCCTGATATTCTGTACCGAAGCCTGTAGTTCCGATTTTGCATCGCCCGCCATGTCGCCGGCAATATCCGGCAGATTTTTAAGTTCTTCCACCGCCCACCAGAAACGCAACAGAATGAATGCCGGAAGTAAAGCGGCCAAACTGGCGAAGGCGGTCACGCCTATACTGAAATGTTTCAAATAAAAACACCAAACCGCCAGCCAGACGGCAATTAACAGCCCCAGAATCCACATCAGCCGCAGTTTGTCGGCCACGCCGTCTATTAATGGCAACAGATTCTCAAACATGGCGAGCAGCCGGTTTTTTTTCTCAGAGTCTAACGGTGTTTTAGTATTGTCCGACACGGTGTTCATTTTGAAATTTAAACACGATAATTATAACGCGACTACAGCTTTGACAGGCTTTTTTGGTAAATGGCGTCCATTAATACACAAAAATATGACAGCAATAAGTCTGAGGGAATTAAAAAAGCATCATAAAAATACGTGCAAGTCTTTGAATGAGTATTGGGTAAGTATTTTCGCGTATTGCAGCGTTGATCGCATTAAATTAATGTATATACGTGGTTTTTTTGTTCTACACTAAAAACAACAGTAACGCGCATTCAACGAATTGAATTACCGTGTTAAAATTGAACGTTGTTTTTTAATAGAAGGGCAACAGGATGATGTTCGAAAAACCACATTGTCATTGCCGGTTGATGTTGAGTGTTAAGAGTTTCTTAATGCAAAAAATGTTTCACTGAGCAATGAAAACCCGCCATTTTTAGAAAATAACGGATTATTTCACAAGAACGTGCGCTTGCCTAAAACAACATCAACAATACCTGTAAAATCAAATAAATACATTTTAATTAATGTGTTATTGATATTTTTCGGATGGATGTTATTTTTCATGCCCGCTTTGTCCCTGGCCGAACTGCACGGCACCCTCACCGGTACGACCAATTATGTGTGGCGCATGTATTCCAAAAGTAACGGTGGTCCTGCCATTCAGGGTAATCTGGATTATCAGCATTCTTCCGGACTTTATTTAGGCGCTTCCGCTTCAAATTTCAACGCGGGCAAAAGTGAAACTGTCACAGGTGAAGATCTTTTTTTTCCTGATTCGGCACAGGTTGAAGTCAGTCCTTACGTGGGCTGAAGCCTCAAGATTATCGATAATTGGCGTGTCGATCTGCAATACAATCGCTATTTCTACGACGGGAAAATATACGATAAGGAAGCCGATTACAACGAGTTCTATTTTTTCCTGCACTACAAAGACCTAGTTAGTGTACAAGCATCTTACGTCGATGATTTGTATGGACAAGGCGGCGATGCTTACTTCTATGAACTTACCGGACGTTATCCCCTTACCGATTTTCTGGAATTTTCCAGCACCTTTGGTTATGCCCGCACCAAAGATGCTTATGAGGTGGACTATCCTTACTGGAATGTCGGCTTTACCGGTCGTTATAAATTCCTTGCCGCTGATTTACGTTATTACGACACCAGAGAAATCCATTTTGTCGATGGTGCTGGCGAAGTCGTTAATATCGACTATCCCAACCATCTTACAGCGACAGTCGTTTTTTCTCTTTCGGTTGGTTTTTGAAGGCTAAAATCTAAAGGCCGATCCTTAACGGACTTGCCTCGGTAGCAATTAAATCTGAGTTACTATAGCCTAATTAATAAACTTGCAATATTTGCACTAAGCTAGAGTCTGTTGACATTTAAACTAGCCAAATAAAGCTGGCAGCGAGAGCAATGAAAGCGGAATAGCGAGAGGCCAGCTTTTCATAGCGCGTCGCAATGCGCCGAAATTGCTTGATCCGGCAAAAGAACCGCTCCACCAGGTTGCGGTTCTTGTACTGCTCCTTGTCATACTCCCGTTGCTGCTTACGGTTGCTTTTAGGCGGGATAACGGCTTTTGCCCCCGCCTTTTCAATCTCGCCCAACACCCCGTCAGCGTCATAGGCCTTGT
>Ga0194120_10003118_pt1 | contig 27489 bp, 42 predicted proteins | sample TA2MahCa65mmetaG_FD_148642 | JGI IMG/M metagenome (GOLD analysis project Ga0194120, IMG submission 148642) | Freshwater microbial communities from Lake Tanganyika, Tanzania - TA2015019 Mahale Deep Cast 65m | ecosystem: Environmental > Aquatic > Freshwater > Lake | place: Tanzania: Lake... | reverse complement strand
GACGCCGATCACGATGGACGAGCTCGAAGACATGCTGATGGAGCACGGCATCATGAAGGCGGTCGATGAAACCCAGATCGGCAAGACCGCCGCCGAACTCCAGGCCATCGCCTAACGCCTCAATACATCAGCGCCGGCCTCGCCATTGAGGCGAGGCCGAGCTGAAAATCGCGAAACAAGAGGAGCCGTCAAATGAGTGTCTCGCCAACATTGAGCGTCGCGGAGATCAAGGACCGCAACAAGGCGCTCATCGAAGAAGTTTTGAAAGTTTATCCTGAAAAGACCGCTAAACGCCGCGCCAAGCACCTCAACGTGCATCAAGAGGGCAAGCCGGACTGCGGCGTGAAATCGAACATCAAGTCGATTCCCGGCGTGATGACCATTCGCGGCTGCGCTTACGCCGGCTCGAAGGGCGTCGTTTGGGGTCCGATCAAGGACATGATTCACATCAGCCACGGCCCGGTCGGCTGCGGCCAATATTCCTGGGCGGCGCGCCGCAACTATTACATCGGCACGACCGGCATCGACACTTTCGTCACGATGCAGTTCACCTCCGACTTCCAGGAAAAGGACATCGTCTTCGGCGGCGACAAGAAGCTCGCCAAGATCATGGACGAAATTCAGGAGCTGTTCCCGCTGAACAACGGCATCACCGTTCAGTCAGAATGCCCGATCGGCCTCATCGGCGACGATATCGAAGCCGTGTCGAAGGCCAAGTCGAAGGAATATGACGGCAAGACGATCGTCCCGGTGCGTTGCGAGGGCTTCCGCGGCGTCTCTCAGTCGCTCGGCCATCACATCGCCAACGACGCGATCCGTGATTGGGTGTTCGACAAGATCACGCCGGACTCGACGCCGCGCTTCGAGCCGAGCCCTTATGACGTCGCCATCATCGGCGACTACAACATCGGCGGTGACGCCTGGTCGTCGCGCATCCTGCTCGAAGAGATGGGCCTGCGCGTGATCGCGCAATGGTCCGGAGACGGCAGCCTCGCCGAACTCGAAGCGACGCCGAAGGCGAAGCTCAACGTTCTGCATTGCTATCGTTCGATGAACTACATCTCGCGTCATATGGAAGAGAAATACGGCATACCGTGGTGCGAATACAACTTCTTCGGCCCGAGCAAGATCGCCGAATCGCTGCGCAAGATCGCGAGTTTCTTCGACGACAAGATCAAGGAAGGAGCCGAGCAGGTCATCGCGAAATATCAACCGTTGATGGATGCGGTGATCGCCAAATACCGTCCGCGTCTCGAGGGCAAGACGGTCATGCTGTTCGTCGGCGGCCTGCGTCCGCGTCATGTGATCGGCGCTTACGAAGACCTCGGCATGGAAGTCGTCGGCACTGGATACGAATTCGGCCATAACGACGACTATCAGCGAACCGCCCAGCATTACGTCAAGGACGGAACGCTGATCTACGACGACGTGACCGGATATGAATTCGAGAAATTCGTCGAAAAGATCCAGCCCGACCTCGTCGGCTCGGGCATCAAGGAAAAATACGTCTTCCAGAAGATGGGCGTGCCGTTCCGCCAGATGCACAGCTGGGACTATTCGGGTCCCTACCATGGCTATGACGGCTTCGCGATCTTCGCGCGCGACATGGACATGGCGATCAACTCGCCGGTCTGGAAAATGACGAAGGCGCCCTGGAAGACCGAGGCGCAGCCGCTGCTCCAGGCCGCGGAATAAAATCAGCGTCGGCGCGTTGCGGGAACGCGCGCGCCGACCCCCCTAAATGCATGACGCGAGGGTTCGACCATGCCGCAGAGCGCAGAACACGTACTAGACCATTTCGACCTTTTCCGAGGTCCTGAATACCAGCAGATGCTGGCGAACAAGAAGAAGATGTTCGAAAATCCGCGCGATCCGGCAGAAGTGGAGCGCATCCGGGAATGGGCGAAGACGCCCGAATATAAGGAGAAGAACTTCGCCCGCGAGGCCTTGACGGTCAATCCGGCGAAAGCCTGCCAGCCGCTCGGCGCGGTTTTCGCCGCCGTCGGCTTCGAGCAAACGATTCCCTTCGTGCACGGCTCGCAGGGCTGCGTCGCCTATTACCGCAGCCATCTTTCGCGACACTTCAAGGAGCCCAGCTCCTGCGTGTCCTCGTCGATGACGGAAGACGCGGCGGTGTTCGGCGGCCTCAACAACATGATCGATGGCCTGGCCAACACGTACAATATGTATAAGCCGAAGATGATCGCCGTCTCGACCACCTGCATGGCGGAAGTCATCGGCGACGATCTGAACGCCTTCATCAAGACCTCGAAGGAAAAGGGTTCGGTTCCGGCGGAATACGATGTCCCCTTCGCTCACACTCCTGCCTTTGTCGGCAGCCACGTCACTGGCTACGACAATGCGCTGAAGGGAATCATCGAGCACTTCTGGGACGGCAAGGCCGGCACTGCGCCCAAGCTCGAGCGCTCCGCAAATGAGAAGATCAACTTCATTGGCGGCTTCGACGGCTATACGGTCGGCAATATGCGCGAAATCAAGCGCATCTTCGGACTGATGGGGATCGACTACACGATCCTTGCCGACAACAGCGAAGTCTTCGACACGCCCACCGACGGCGAGTTCCGCATGTATGACGGCGGCACGACGCTCGAAGACGCTGCGAATGCGATTCACGCCAAGGCGACGATCTCCATGCAGGAATATTGCACCGAGAAGACGCTGCCGCTGATCGCCGCGCACGGCCAGGAAGTCGCCGCCTTCAACCACCCGGTTGGAGTCTCGGCCACCGACAAGTTTCTCATGACCTTGTCGCGCATCACCGGCAAGCCAATCCCCGAGGATCTGGCGCGTGAGCGCGGGCGTCTCGTTGACGCCGTGGCCGACTCGAGCGCGCATATCCATGGCAAGAAGTTCGCGATCTACGGCGATCCGGATCTCTGCCTCGGCCTCGCCGGCTTCCTGTTGGAGCTTGGCGCCGAACCGACGCATATCCTCGCGACCAACGGCGGCAAGGCATGGGCGGAGAAGGTGCAAAATCTGCTCGACTCCTCGCCCTTCGGCAAGAATTGCCACGTTTATCCGGGCAAGGATCTCTGGCACATGCGCTCGCTGCTGTTCACAGAGCCGGTGGATTTCCTAATCGGCAACACCTACGGGAAATATCTCGAGCGCGACACCGGCACGCCGCTCATTCGTATCGGTTTCCCGATCTTCGATCGCCATCATCACCACCGCTATCCGGTGTGGGGCTATCAGGGCGGCTTGCAAGTTCTGGTATGGATCCTCGATCGGATCTTTGAATCGATCGACGCCACCACCAACGTGCCGGCGAAGAGCGACTACAGCTTCGACATCATCCGTTAAGACGATGTGGCTCCCGCCGCTGCGGCGGGAGCCACAAATTGTTCGCAGTAACCCGGTCGCAACGCGCAGGAGCCACAGGCATGAGTTCGCTTTCGGCCACGATCCAGGACGTTTTCAACGAGCCCGGCTGCGGCAAGAACGCGAACAAGTCTGAAGCCGAGCGCAAGAAGGGCTGCACCAAGCAGCTGCAACCGGGCGGCGCCGCCGGCGGATGCGCCTTCGACGGCGCGAAAATTGCGCTTCAGCCTTTAACCGACGTTGCGCATCTCGTACATGGACCGATCGCCTGCGAGGGCAATTCATGGGACAATCGCGGCGCGAAATCTTCCGGCTCCAATTTGTGGCGCACCGGCTTCACCACCGACATCAACGAAACGGACGTTGTCTTCGGCGGCGAGAAGCGCTTGTTCAAGTCGATCCGGGAAATCATTGAGAAATACGATCCACCGGCGGTCTTCGTCTATCAGACCTGCGTGCCCGCGATGATCGGCGACGATATCGACGCCGTCTGCAAGGCGGCGCGCGAGAAATTCGGCAAGCCGGTCATTCCGATCAATTCCCCGGGCTTCGTCGGGCCGAAGAATCTCGGCAACAAGCTTGCCGGCGAAGCGCTGCTGGAACATGTGATCGGCACTGAAGAACCAGAATATACGACGCCCTACGACCTGAACATCATCGGCGAATACAATCTGTCCGGAGAATTGTGGCAGGTGAAGCCGCTGCTCGACGAGCTCGGCATTCGCATCATGGCCTGCATCTCCGGCGACGGGAAGTACAAGGAAGTCGCCTCCTCGCATCGCGCCAAGGCCGCGATGATGGTCTGTTCCAAGGCGATGATCAATGTGGCGCGCAAGATGGAAGAGCGCTACGGCATCCCCTTCTTTGAGGGCTCATTTTACGGCATTGAGGATAGCAGCGACTCGCTGCGCGAGATCGCGCGCATGCTGATTGAACGCGGCGCGCCCGCCGAATTGATGGATCGAACCGAGGCGCTGATCGCGCGGGAAGAGGCCAAGGCCTGGGCGGCGATCGCCAAATACAAGCCGCGCTTCCAGGGCAAAAAAGTGCTGCTCATCACCGGCGGCGTCAAGTCATGGTCGGTCGTCGCCGCGCTGCAAGAGGCGGGACTGGAGCTTGTCGGCACGTCGGTCAAGAAGTCGACCAAGGAAGACAAGGAGCGCATCAAGGAGCTGATGGGCCAGGACGCCCATATGATCGAGGATATGACGCCGCGCGAAATGTACAAGATGCTGAAGGATGCGCGCGCCGACATCATGCTCTCAGGCGGACGCTCGCAATTCATCGCGCTGAAAGCTTCGATGCCTTGGCTCGACATCAACCAGGAGCGGCATCACGCCTACATGGGCTACGTCGGCATGGTGAAGCTCGTCGAAGAAATCGACAAGGCGCTTTACAATCCCGTTTGGGCGCAGGTGCGCAAGCCTGCGCCATGGGAACAAGCCGGCGACAATTGGCAAAGCCGCGCAATGGCGCAGGCGGAGGCCGAAGCGACCGCGCTCGCCGCCGATCCGGTGAAGGCCGAAGAGGTTCGCCGGTCTAAAAAGATTTGCAATTGCAAAAGCGTCGAGCTCGGCGTGATCGAGGATGCGATCATCGCGAGCAACCTCTCGACGGTAGAGGGCGTGCGCGAAGCGACGAACGCCTCTGGCGGCTGTGGCGCCTGCGCCGTGCGCATCGAGGAAATCCTCGAGCAGATGGTCCCGGCGTCTCACGCGATCGCGGCGGAGTAACGATGGCCACCGTCACCGTCAGCAAGAAGGCCTGCTCGGTCAATCCGCTCAAGATGAGTCAGCCGATCGGCGGCGCGCTTGCCTTCATGGGCCTACGGGGCGCCATGCCGTTGCTGCATGGCTCGCAGGGCTGCACGTCTTTTGGCCTGGTGCTGTTCACGCGGCACTTCAAAGAAGCCATTCCGATGCAGACGACCGCGATGAGCGAAGTCGCGACAGTGCTCGGCGGCTATGAGAATGTCGAGCAGGCGGTGCTGAACATCTACAACCGCACGAAGCCGGAAATCATCGGCATTTGCTCGACCGGCGTGACCGAGACCAAGGGCGACGATGTCGACGGCTACATTAAGCTCATTCGCGAGAAGCACGCCGCGGTTGCACATCTGCCGATCGTCTATGTGTCGACGCCCGACTTTAAGGACGCCTTCCAGGACGGCTGGGAGAAGACGGTGACGCGCATCGTCGAGACGATGGTGGATGCGCCAAAGAGCGCCGCGCGCCGCGATCCGGCCAAGATCAACGTGCTGCCAGGCTGCCACCTGACGCCCGGCGACCTCGATGAGTTGCGCACGATTTTAGAGGATTTCGGGCTCGAGCCGACCTTTCTGCCCGATCTCGCCGGATCGCTCGATGGCCATATACCGGACGATTTCACCCCCACGACGATCGGCGGCGTCGGCGTTGAAGAAATTTCGACGATGGGTCAGGCCGGCTGGACGATCGCCATCGGCGAGCAGATGCGGCGCGCCGCTGAAGCCCTGCAGCAGAAGACCGGGGTCCCGTTCCGGCTGTTTGAGCGCTTGTGCGGGCTTGAGGCCAATGATGCGCTCATGGCGTTCCTCACCGAAATCAGCGACCGGCCGGCGCCGATGAAATATCGCCGCCAGCGCGGTCAGCTCGTCGACGCGATGCTCGACGGTCATTTCCACATCGGCGGGCGAAAACTTGCCGTTGGCGCTGAGCCGGACCTGCTCAACGAGATTGGCGGACTGCTGACCGAAATGGGCGCGCAACTCCTTGTCGCGGTAACGACCACTCAATCGCCAGTGCTCGAACGCCTGCCGACCGAAGAGGTGCTGATCGGCGATCTCGAAGACCTAGAGAATCTGGCGAAGGTCAAGGACTGCGATCTGATGGTCACCCATTCGCACGGAAGGCAGGCGGCCTCTCGCTTGAAGATACCTTTCTTTCGCATGGGCATTCCGATGTTCGACCGTCTAGGCGGCGGGCATCAGCTGATGGTCGGCTATCGAGGCGCGCGCGATCTGATCTTCGCCATCAGCAATCTGTTGATGGCGGATCACGAGGAAAACCACGAGCCGACACCCGACAGCTGGCGTGATGGCGTCGGCGCGTCGCACGCCGCAACCTCGCACTAGGGGCGAAAACGGAGGCGCTATGAAAGTCGCATTCGCAACCCAGGATCTGAAGCGCGTCGACGCGCATTTCGGGTGGGCCAAGAACATCGCAATCTACGAGATCGACCCGGAAGGATACGAGTTCGTGGAGGCCATCCAGTTCGACGGCGATCTCAAGGAAGATGGCAATGAGGACAAGCTCGCGCCGAAGATCGACGCGATCAAGGACTGCGCCATTCTTTACGTCGCCGCGATTGGCGGTTCGGGCGCGGCGCGCGTCGTCGCCAGCAACATCCACCCAATGAAGGTCAATCAGCCGGAGGCCATCTCGGATCTCCTCGACAAGCTCCAGGAAGTGCTGAGGGGCGTGCCGCCGCCGTGGCTGCGCAAGGCGCTGACCAAGGGAAAAGAGCGTGTGCTCGATTTCGAAGAGTGAGAAGCATCTATGTCTGAATCTACTGCCGTGCTCGAGAAAACTTCCGTCGCCGAGCTTCCGTTCATCAAGGAGCTCATCAAGATCTGGCGGGCCCAGGACACCCATGGGACGTGGGAGACGAAGTCGGACCTCGAACTTCTCGCGCCCTACGTCCTCGATAAGGAAGCGCGCCGCGCATTGCCGATCATCGGCGATCCAGACCCCGACACAATCTGGCGTATGGAGCTCTTTTTCAACGCGGTCGCGCTTTCCATTGAACGCGCCACCGGCGTCATGATCTCCCCCATGCTGAAAATGAGCCACGAAGGTTTCGGTCGTATGGTGTTGATCGGAGGACGCCTGATCGTCGTTAACAAGCAACTGCGCGACGTGCATCGGTTCGGATTCGACAGTTTCGAAAAGCTCGCCGCGGAAGGGGACAAATATGTTCGATCTGGCGTCGAGATGATCGAAAAATTCCCCGACGTGGCAAAATACTGAGGCGAGTAATGAGCGAGATCGACGATCTGAAGGCGGAAATCAAGAAGCTCTCGGCCAAGGCCATGCAAGCCAAAATGGATCTGCACGACCTTTCGGAAGAGTTGCCGATCAATTGGACCAATATCCCGGCTGTCGCGCAAACCGCGCATGACGCCTTCGCCGAGTTGGAGAAGAAGCGTGCGAAGCTGAAGTCCCTGGAGACGGCATAACTCGAGAAGGAAGATTTACGGCCATGTCCCAAGCGACGCGCGACGGGCGCGATTGGCGCCCCGAATATCTGGTTGCGATCGATGCCGAAAAATGCATCGGGTGCGGACGCTGTTTCAAAGTGTGCGGACGCGACGTAATGACACTGAAGGGATTGAATGAAGACGGCGAGCTGGTCGCGCTCGACGACGATGAGGACGAAGAAGTCGAAAAGAAGATCATGGTCATGAATGACATCGGCGCCTGTATCGGCTGCGGGGCCTGCGCGCGGGTCTGCCCAACGAATTGCCAAACGCATGACGCGGAGGCGACGCTTGAGGTGGTCTGAAAACGCTGCCGGATTCGAAGTTAGGTAAGAGGCGCGTTCGGATCAGTTGAACTTAACTTGTAGCAGTGACGTTTTGTGGCCGACTCGGGACGGCCAGAAAACATAGGGGCCGCATCAGCGATTCCGCAGCGGTCTTTTTGAGCAACCCGCGTCTCAAAGCGCCGTAATGCTCGCTCGTTCCGAAGTTGATGTCATTCGATGCCTTGCTCGCGCGCCTTCCACATGGCGGCGATGCGGAAACGCTCGGCGATTGCGATCGGATCGGCAAGCATCATCGCTTGAGCCTCGCCGAGCGCCTTCTTGACGATCTCCGTCTCTACGGCGTTCAGCGCGACGCGGCCGGCCACATGGGTTGCGTCCGGCATGATCGACCAGATCTTTCGCTTCGCGGGGTGCAACTTCACCTCGGTGAGGTCAACAGCTTCGAGAACGCCGTCGAGATAGAGCGCAAAGCCTTTCACTTCGAGCTTCCGTCCATCTTCGGTGATCTTTACGAGAGTCGTCATCGTCACTCTTCCTGTTGCGCGAGCCAGCCGTAGCCGCCCTGATCCCAGAGCTGGGCCAGAAGCCTGTCCGCATTCCAATCGGGATATTGCAGTTTCAATTCGTCATAATCCTGACGAAAGCGCGCGGCGTCGTCGCCGCGTAGCTCTGCAATCATATGGTCGGCCTTGTTGCGAAGGGTAAAGCACGTTCGATCCTGCGAGACCGACAACGCATATTCTGCTCCGGCTTCGAGTTGACCATTCCCTGGATCAGTCACGCGCTTCGTCCCTCCTTACGCCGCGACCGCCGCTTCTTCGGCGCGTTCCCATTCCGCCCATGATCCGTCATAGACGGCAATGTCGCTTCGACCGATCAGATAAAGCGCCAGCGCATCCATGCAGGACGTAATTCCCGAAGCGCATGTCGTCACGACAGGCTTGTCGAGATCGACTCCAGCAGCCTCGAAACGGGCGCGCAGCGCGTCGACTTCGAGGAACACGCCGGTCTGGGGATTAACAAGATCCGCCCAGGGCACGTTTACCGCGCCTGGAATGTGGCCGAGCTTGCTGAATGGAAACACATCGGGCTGGGAACCATCGAATTTTCCCGGACCGCGCGCGTCGACGATCTGTTCCTTACGGCTTGCCAGATTGGCCTTCATTTGTTCGAAACTGCGCACGAGTTCCGGCCTGAACGTCGGCGTGAAGGTCTTGGGTTGCGGACGCACCGGCGACATCTCGGTTGGATGTTTGGCGGCGATCCATTGGTTGAAGCCGCCGTCGAGCATGGCGACATTGTCATAGCCGAAAACGCGAAACATCCACCAGACACGCGCCGCCGCCGAGGCGCCGAAGAGTCGGTCGTAAACAATCACGCGGTCGCCGTCCCCAACGCCAAGCAGTCCGACTTTTTTGGCGAAGTCCGACTCGTTCGGCAACATGTGCGGCAGATCCGAACTGGGATCGGCGACATGGTCCACATCGAAATGGACAGAGCCAGGCAGATGCCGACCACGATATTGATTGCGGCCGTCGAGATTGGTGCTTGGATGGTGCCATGTGCAGTCGAGAATGCGAATGTCGCCGTCGCTAAGATGCTCGGCAAGCCATGCCGCGCTGACGAGCGCGCCGGTCAGGGTTTCAGCCATCGGTCGGACCTCTTGTTCGTAATCGTTGCGCTTTGTCTTGCGTCACGGGGCGACGTGAAGCGGATAGCCCGAGCGAGGCCGCGTGCCATAATAGTCGGGCCGTTCCGGCCAATCGCCCTGCTTGATCGTGAACTTGACCACTTTCACCGGGGCGCCGGGCGAGCAGGAGACTTCGGCGAATTTGATTTCACGATCGCCGCTGCCTGCGGAAAAATCCGCGACCACCGCGCCGTCGGCCTTGCGCGCTCTGGCGAAGCCGGGCGTGCCGGTGGCGGCCGCCGGCACGGCGTCGACGGTGAAGAGCGGCGCCTCGAGGCCCTCGCTCGACGGACCGAAGGCCGGCGAGGCGAAGGTGAAGGTGGCGAGAACGCCGCTGCGGTCCACGGGAATATTGGCCGTCGCTGGCCGCGCGACGGAATAGACCGTAAGCGTGCCGCCGCCCAATAGCTCCTTTAGCTGGTCGACGCTGCAATTGGCGAACTCAGTGGCCAGATTCATTTTAGACTCCTTCGCTGTGCAATTGCGCCGGATCGGTTCAATTTTTGTGCCATGACGCTTCGCGGAAAATCTTGCACACTAATTGCTACCCGCCACGATGAACAACGAGCGGTGGACGCGACATGTTGGACGTGGCGATCATCGGCGGCGGCTTATGCGGTTTTGCGCTCGCGCGAAAGCTCCGCCAGCGCGGTCGAGATATCGCGATCTTTGAGGCGCGTGACCGTCTCGGAGGGCGCATTCTCACGGTTGCGGGCGACCGCGGCGGCGGATTGGACCTCGGCCCGACCTGGTTTTGGCCAAACACGCAGCCGCTGATCGCCAATCTCGTCAACGAACTGGGGTTGCAGGACTTCGCGCAGCATGACGAAGGCGCGGTGCTGCACTTGCGCGAGGCCGAGAAAAGCGCCGAACGCATCGCGGACAAACCACTCTACGACGACGCTCGGCGTCTGCATGGCGGTATGGCGGCATTGATCGATGCCTTGTTGGCCGCATTGCCAGCGGACGCCGTGCATCTCGGTCACGAGCTGGCGAGCTTGCGCGATTGCGGCGATCATGTGGCGCTCGAGTTCAAGACCGGCGAAGAGCCGCTGGAGATCACGGCGTCTCGCGTTGTTTTGGCGCTGCCGCCTCGCTTGCTGCGCGAAACCGTGACCTTCACGCCGCCTTTGGACGAAACGATGGATCAAGCGATGCTAGGCGCCGAAACCTGGATGGCGGCGCAGGCTAAAGTCGCTTTGGAATATCGCGACGCGTTTTGGCGCGAGCAGAATCTCTCCGGCTCCGCTTTCGTTACCCATGAGCAGGCCGTGATCGGCGAAATTTTTGACGCCTGCGACTTGGAGGCGGGGCTTCATGCGCTCGGCGGCTCTCTCGCCCTAGACGTCGGTTCTCGCGAGGCGTTCGGCGCTGGTCTGCAGATGCTGCTCGAGAGTCAGATATGCAATGTGTTCGGGCGCGATGTCGAGCCGCTGCGCATTCACTATCAGGACTGGGCGAAGGAGCGACTGACGTGTAGCGCCGCCGACCGCGCGCAGCATGGCGGCGACGGTTCCGGCGACATCGCGAATCCGCTGTTGCGCCGCGTGCTGTGGGATAAGAAACTCTATCTCGGCGGTTCTGAGACGGCGGCCCGCAACGCCGGCTACCTCGAAGGCGCGGTGGACGCCGCGCGGCGCATCGACCGCGCTCTGGCGGCGATCGATGTGAAGAGAGGGCTTTCCGAAGACGCCCTCTTCGGCGCGCTGCCGGTGAACGAAGCGAGTCTGGCCAGATTTTCCGCTTGGGTCGACGCCAGATCCGACGAGGTCTTCGAAAATTATCGCCGACGCCTCAATCGCGCCTTGGCATCACAGGAGCGCGACAATCTCACGCAAATCGCTGTTCTCGGCGCGGTGGAGGAAGTTTTCGCGCAGGCGCTGCGTCTACTCGAGACTTTGCATTTCGACATGAACGGCATTGCGGTCGAACGCGGCCGCGCGTCGCTGACGCCGCGTATCCAAAAGCCCTTCGGCGAATTACTGCAGGCGATCATGGACGACGTCGTCGCCTTCAACCAGACGTCCTGCGCCCTGTCCAACTTCCCGGACGAGCATAAATTGTCTAAGGACTACATGCGGGTCATCATGCAGGACATCGCCGCAGCGTGGCGCGAGTTTTCTCTCTCCGCAAACGCGCTGCTGCTGGAAAAGCGTCGCGGACCTCACAGGCAGGAGCAGATCGGATGAACGAGCAAGGGACGACGACCGAACTGACCGACGGGATGCCGGAAGTCGTTGTCTACGCCATTTGCGCGATGAGCGACATTCCGAGCCAAAAGGCGCGTGGCTTCAATCTCGTCCGGCTCGACGACAATGGCGATGAGAAGCCGTTCCCGATCGTCGTCGTGCGCTGGGGCAAGCAAGTGTTCGGTTACGTGAACAAATGCCCGCATGACGGCGTCAATCTCGATTGGGAGCGCAATACGTTTCTCGAACCCAACTATGGCCTGCGCTTGATGTGCGGCAAGCACGGCGCGCTATTCGAACTCGGCACAGGCATGTGTATCGAGGGCCCGTGCAAAGGCCGCGGACTGATACCGGTCGATCTCGCAGTGGTAGACAATGATATTTGCGTCGTCGGCGTCACGCTGGCGGAGGATGTCGACGACGCTGAGGAAGGCGATTGCGCGGGCGATTGATCCTGGCGCGGCATATCGTGAGATAGCTCGGCTTTCTTGCATCTCTCCGACAGACTAACGCGCGTGCGAGCAATCTCCTCGTCGAATCGAGGGGAGCGAGGCGCGGGTCGACGCCGGCGTCATCCACCGGCCGCCGAACCCTCCCTGCATCGCCTCAAACCGGCCGGTTTTCGTTACGGTTCTTGACCGGCGCCATGCGCTCGACGCCCTGCTGATAGGCGATGACCTCATAGGCGTCGTTGAAATTGAGCGCGGTATCGAGAAGGACGTCGAGCTTCCCGCCAGTGTCGAGCTTCTTGATGTCGTTCTTGTCGACCATGGCGAGGTCCATCATTTCCTTCCACACCGTGGACTCGTCGCAGGGCAGCACATTGTAAACGATCTCGCCGAGCTTAACGCGGAACTTCGCGAGCAGGTCGATATTGTTGCAGAACATGAAGTAAGCGCCGGTCGGCGATAGGAGATCGCCGATCACGTTGTGAGCCGCTTCAAGATAGGCGAAATTATGCAGATAGCCGGCAAGGATCGGGATCGTCGCCTCGCCTTCGTTGGCGTAGGTGAGCACCTGCTCGATGCAGAATTCCGGCGGCCGCTTTTCGTCGGCCACCTGCGCCTGGAATTTGAGGGCGATATCGCCCCGAAAACCGAAGCGGCCCGGCTTGCTGGTCGGCCCCTTTAGCACTGCGTTGAGCAGGCGGCCCTCCCGTTCCAGTCGGGCAAGGGCAGTCTTCTCAATTTGAGTCATCGACAATTCTCCGCTTTGCAGTCCGGACGCAGTATCCGCGAGGGGATCCTTCTGCACATGGCGCTTATGCAAAAACTTCGCCGCAGCTTCGGCAGAACTTTGCCGCGGTTCCGGAATGTCGACTCCGCGACCGGCGCGGTGAAAACGACACGAGGCGGATGGCAATGTACGAAATATGACAAAATCAGCCGAAATCAGGGGAGTCCTATGTAGTTCAATGCGCAATTGTCGCGGCACATGAATTGCTTTGAACGATCCAGCCGCATCTCGATATTGGAAGAGCGACATGATCAACCTTACCGACAGCGCCATAAACGCAGTGCAGACCGCGATTGCCAGCGCCGCCGATCCCGTCGATGGGCTAAGGATCATGGTGGAGGCGGGCGGCTGCGCCGGTTACCAGTACAAAATGGGTCTCGTTCGCGAAGCCAGTCCCGACGATACCGTTATTGAGCGCAGCGGGGTCAAGGTGTTCATCGACAACACCAGCCATGAGCTGCTGTCGGGCACGACCATCGACTATGTCGTCGCAGTGCAGGGCTCCGGTTTCACCTTCGACAATCCGAACGCACAGTCGAGCTGCTCGTGCGGCAAGTCTTTCGGATAATCGCAGCGCGGCTTCACATTTTATGAAAGCGCGTCTGCAGGACTGCGCGGCGGAAGGACCAGGCGATGTTGCATGAAGACCAGAGGAATGAAGAAGGCGGCCGGCTCGAAACGGCTCCGTCGCCGGAGCGTGAAAAAGTCATCCGCGCCGTTATCGATGAGATTCGCCCCAATTTGCGCCGCGACGGCGGCGACTGCGAGTTGATCGAGATTTGCGGCAACAAAATCATGGTGCGACTCACCGGCGCCTGCGTGCTCTGCAAGTTGAGCAGCGCGACGCTGGAAGGCATTCAGGCCAAGTTGATCGAAGAGCTCGGCGAATTCGTCAGGCTGGTGCCTGTGCCAGGTGCGGCGGCGCGTCTTTGAGTGAGAGTGTCGATGCGGCGCGTCTATCTCGACAATAACGCGACGACTCGCACCGACCCAGGCGTCGTCGCGAAGATGCTGCCCTTTTTCAGCGATGACTTTGGCAATGCTTCGTCATCGCACGGCTTCGGCATCGAGGTTTCGGGCGCGGTGCGAGAGGCGCGGCGCAGCGTCCAGGCGCTACTCGGCGCAGCGCATGATCACGAGATCGTGTTTACTTCGGGCGGCACTGAATCCGACAATGCGGCGATCATGGCCGGGCTCGCGGCGCGTGAGGGTCGCGACGAGATCGTGACTACTGCTGTCGAACACCCGGCGATCTTGTCGCTCGTCGAACATCTAAAAGAGACACGCGGCGTCACTGTGCATTTTATTGGGGTCGATGCGCGCGGCCGCATCGACCTCGACGCTTTTCGTGCGGCGGTGGGCCCGAAGACCGCGATCGTCTCGGCGATGTGGGCGAACAACGAAACCGGCACGCTATTTCCTGTCGAGGAATTAGCGCTTGTCGCGCATGAGGCGGGCGCCTTGTTTCATACCGACGCTGTGCAGGCAGTCGGCAAGATCGCGATTGATCTGAAAGCCACCCAAATCGATTTCCTGTCGCTTTCTGGGCATAAGCTGCATGGCCCTAAGGGAATTGGCGCCCTCTACGTGCGCAAGGGAGCGAAATTCGCGCCGTTCATTCGCGGCGGCCATCAGGAACGGGCGCGCCGGGGGGGGGGGACGGAGAATACGCCTGGCATCGTTGGTCTCGGCGCCGCCGCCGAATTGGCGCGATTGCGCCTGCAGGAAGACGCGGCCCATATCATGGCCTTGCGTGACAGACTGGAGCGCGGACTAACGCAGAAAATTGACCGATGTCGGGTCTCTGGCGACGTGGACAACCGACTCGTCAACACGTGCAACATCGCCTTTTGCGACATAGAGGGCGAAGCGGCGCTCACCCATTTGGATCGCGCCGGGATCGCCGCCTCGACCGGATCCGCATGCACCGCGGGATCGACAGAGCCGTCGCATGTGCTGCGCGCGATGAATGTGCCGGAAGAGGCATTGCATGGCGCGATACGCTTCTCGCTCTCGAGAGAAAACACGATCGCGGAAATCGACGAGGTATTGGACACGCTGCCGAGCATCGTTGCAAGGCTGAGGGAAATCGCGCGGGCGTCGCGCCAGGTCGAAGCGCCGCTGCTTACCAACTAGCGCGGGTCCATGACCGCGCCAAAGGAGCCGAAGTAATGAAGATCATGATCCGCCGCTCGCCAGAGACCGGCTTGTCGATCTATGTCCCCAAGAAGGACTTGGAAGAGCCGATCGTCGAAACAGAGCATGAGAGTTTATGGGGCGGCTGGATCAAGATCGCCAACGGCTGGGTTCTCGATCTGCCCGAAATGGCGGCCGGCACTTCGCTTCCGATAACGGTCAACGCGCGCAAGCGCGGCGACGAAGGGGAGTGAGAGGCATGAACGCGCCTTTTGATGGCTATGTCCTCCTCGAAGGTCAGAAAGCCGAGGAGGCGTTGGGCAAAGTCGCCGCCGCGCTGAAAACCGGGACCGTTATTCCCTATATTGGGCCGGGGTTGACGCAGCTCTCGCCAAGCGAGGCGCCGATGACGCCCGAGGCTCTCGCCGCGTTTTTCGGGACCAAGGTGGCGCTGCCAAAGCGCGCCAAGGGGAATGCTTGGGCAAGCGCGCAGCACATAGAGAGCATGAAGCATCGCTCGACCGTTTCGGCCTTGATGTCCCAGGCTTTCGAGCCGAGCATTGCGCCGACGCCGCTGCATCTCTATCTTGCGTCGCTGCAGCTGCCGATGATCGTCGACAGCTGGTATGATGCGACGATGCGTTCGGCGTTCAAAGGCCGTAGCGACTGGGGCGAGATCCAGGGAATTACCCGCGCCGGCATTGGCGAGGACCGATGGTACCGCTTCTATGAAGCCGATGGAACGGAAACCACCAAGGAAATAGCTGAGACCTGGAAAACCATCCTCTACAAGCCGCATGGCAGCATCGCGCCGGCCAAGAATTTTCTGATCTCCGACGCCGATTATGTCGAGGTGCTGACAGAGATCGATATTCAGACGCCCTTACCCGAGGCGGTAAGGAATCGCCGGTCGGAGCGCAGCTTTCTATTCGTCGGTTGTCGCTTCCACGATCAATTGCTGCGCACCTATGCCCGGCAGATCATGAAACGATCGACGACGGCGCATCACGCGATCGTCGATCCAGCCGTGCTAACCAAGAACGAGTTGAAGTTCTTGACCATTCAAGGAATTATTCCGATTGCGCTGCCGATCGAGCGCGCGTGCGAGATCCTGATCGGCGATCAAGACTGAGCGTCGCAGCAGGCGAGCCTTGCAGGGCGTGCAATGATCTATGGGCGCTCTGCAAGATGAATGGCCGAGTTTACGGTTGCGCTTTCAGCATAAAGGCGCGCTGAAACGAGTTTGGGCCGATGTCGAATTTCTGACATTCAGTATTCAACGCTCCGGCGCGCGCCGCCGGATCTCGCTGGCTTCCATGGCCCTTCGGTCGACCTCCCGACGCGGCGGCGTGGCACGCATGTTGCCTCTAGTTCGGAACGATTCTTGGCGGCTCGAACAGCGCGTCGCGCTTGGCGGCCGCGCGCATGGAAAGAAGACAGCGATGAGCAACATCGTTCGCGATAGCGAAGTCTGTGAATTAACGGCGCCGCCTTTCTTTTCTTTCGGTGAAAAGGTGAAGGCGAAACGCACAATTCGCAACGACGGCACCTACGCCGGCAAAGAGATCGGCGAGGTCTTGGCGAAGAAGGGCGAGGAAGGCTACGTCGTGAGCATCGGCACCTTTCTCCAACAATTTTACATCTACGGCGTCGAATTCACCGAAAGCGGCAATCGCGTCGGCATGAAGCGTAAAGAGCTCGATTCCGCCAATCCGCGGGATGACGTCGATCTGCCGCTGCCCTGAGGAGCGTGAGCGTGTTCGAACCGCGAATGCCGAAATATCAGTGGGGTCAGCGCGTCAAGACGCTGGTCGATCTGCTCAATGACGGAAGCTATCCCGACGTGCAGCCGGAAGCGTTGCTTGTCGCCAACGGCGGCCTGGGCGAAATCGTGCAAGTCGGAACGCACACCGACTCGAATACGCCGATCTACCTCGTGGAATTTGGCGACGGTCGCGTCGTCGGCTGTTTTGAGGAAGAGATCGCGCCCTTGTAAGTGGAGCGACGGCGCGCATGCGACAGACAGTCACGAAGATCGGCGACGGCGCAGCGTCGTCTCAACCGAACGAATTCGACTACAGGCGTATCTGGCGCGCGCTGGAGCAGCGGCGCCGCTATCGGTACGTCACGCCGCTCCTGCTTAAGACCGCGAACGGCTATCGCGTTCAGAGCCCATGTTGTTCGCGCAACATCGATCCAGACGGCGGCGTCATCGACGTCGCCCTGCTGATCTTCGACGAGCGCAAAGCCAATTGGCGCCTTCTTCGCAAGGACCACGCACTCGGCGTGTGGGAATTCGACAGCGAGTTTCCACGTCTTAAGGAATTGCTCGATCATCTCAACGAAGACGCTGAGCGGCGCTTCTGGCAGTGAACTCGATCTCGAACGGAGATAGATCATGGCGATCAGTGATGCGGAATTGATGGAGATCGAAACGCTGCTCGGCACCGGTGGGGCGACCGCCCTGGCGGAGCTGCGCGCCAAATTTTCCCATCTTTCCTGGACGCGTTGCGATGCGTCGGACGTGATCGAGTCGCCCTTCCGCAGTTTCTCGCATTGCGACGTCCATTTGGTGGACGGCGCAGATCACTGCGTAACGGTCACCGACGATCCAGCGCGCGCCACGGGCGTCATCGTCGCCGTTCGGGGAGCCTCGTGATGAATGCGCCGGTCGAAGTGAACGACGAAGTGGAAGAGCGCGAGCCGGCGCCCGAAACCTCCGGCGGTGGTCTGATTCCGCTCTCAGACCCTGACATTACGCTCGACGACATAGCTGCAGTGGAAGCTGTGCTGCGCTCCAGTCGCTTGTCGAGCGGCCCAGTAATGGAAGCGTTCGAAGCCGCCTTCGCTGACTATCTCGGGCGCAAATACGCCGTGGCCGCGCCGAGCGGCACGATGGGACTGCTGCTTGCGCTGGCTGCGCATGAAATCGGTCCGGGCGACGAAGTGATCGCGTCGCCCCATTCCTTTCGCGAAACGGTGCATGCGATCGCGCTGGCAGGCGCCAAGCCGGTCTTTGCCGACATCGATTACTGGTCTGGCGTGATCGCGACCGGAAAGATCGAGGCGCTAATCACCAGCAAGACGCGCGCGATCGTGGCCGGTAACACCAATGGTCACCCCGCGCAATGGGCTGATCTGCGTGAGATAGCTAAGAAGCATCGGCTCATTTTGCTCGAAGATTCCACCGAAGCGATCGGCTCCAAATATAGAGGAGCGTTGGTCGGCACTTTTGGGGACGCATCGATTTTTGATTTCTCGCAGCCTGGACCGCTCGTCTGCGGCGAAGGCGGCATGGTCGTCACCGACGATATCGACCTTGCGGTGGCGATGCGGCGCTTCCGTGCGCACAAGCCAAGTGAGAGAGCGTCTGTCGTGGTCGGCTCCAGCGCGCCCTATCAAGTGGCGATGAGCGACATGACGGCCGCACTGGGCTTGAGCCAGCTGAGCCGTCTCGAAGAGATTCTGGAGAAGCGCAAGCTCATCGAGCATTACTACTTCAAGCACGTCAAATCCTTTGAAGGGATCAAGGATCCCTTCATCGGGCCCGATGTCGACGAGGTGCACTGGTTCCTCTACGTCGTTCATCTCGGCACGCGCTTCAGTAAATCCAGCCGAGACTCGATCGTTGAGGACTTGCTGGTCGAAAAGGTGGAAGCCGCCGCCTACAGCAATCCCTTGCATACGCAGCGGCGCTATTTTGATTACGGTTATCGCCGCGGAAGTCTTCTCGTCGCCGAAAAGGTTGCGGATCGCGCCGTCGCGATGCCGTTCCACGTCCATCTGCAAGAGCGCCAAATCGCATTCATCGTGCAGACGATGAAGGAAGCGTCGATCAACGTTGGCGCTGGCGCCGCCATTTACTAGCCGTCTCGATCCCAACCAGGAGTATAGAAATGCCGACCGTGACCATCATGCCTTCAGGAAAGACGGTGGAGGCCGCCGAGGGCGCGACCTTGCTGCAGATCATCATGTCGAGCGGCGAGGAGATCAATCACAAGTGCGAGGGCAAGGCGGAATGCGGTTCATGCCACATCTTCGTGCATGAGGGCCGTAAGGGCATTTCGAAAGTAGCGCGCGAAGAGAACGAAAGGCTCGACTCCATCGTCGGCGTCGGTTCGAAGTCCCGTTTGGCCTGCCAGGCGAAAATTCTCGGCACGGAAAACATCAAGGTCGAACTGCTCGGGTTCTCGTCGGGCTTCTAAGACAGGAGGTAGAAATGGCTTCCGACATTGTCATGCTGCATGTCCGCTTCTCGCCTGACGGCAGCGTTACGGAAATCAGTGAACGGCCGGCGCCGAATTCGGCGCAGGCCTGGTTTGACTGGATCAGTCTAAACGTGCCCGGCGCATATCAGGCGCTTTCGGGCGGTCGCGGCGTGTTCCGTATTTCGCGAGAAAAGCTCGACGAGCTGCGCGCAGGCATCGCTGCGAAAACTGCGGCCGCCTGATCCGGCAAAGACGCCGTTTGAAGCCGGCCCTTCCGCAAGGACTTCTTGCGGAAGGGAGACGGGGATTACGTCAGGAAGGTTTGGTTGAACCGGGCGCGCTTTTCAGCTGTATCGAGGCCTTTGGCAATCGGCCATTTATTGTCGTAAAAGAGCGTATTGACGGCGCGGGTAACTTCCTTTCCGCGCAAATACCAGCGCACCACGCCATCCGGAAAAATCACCGCCGGACCGTCTTCGCGATGGACGATGCCGTCCTCGACGTTGATGTGCGTCCCGGCGTAGAGGTAACAGCCGGCGAGGCGGGAAAGATCATCTTGATTGCGTTCGTCGACCTGGAGCATGACCACTTTCGCCTCCCTTGTGAGTCATCGATGTCTAGGCTTAAGCAATAGTCGCGCTTGGCGGAGGCCACGGCAAGAATAATGCTTGTTCGCTCCGTTGGCCGCCACGAAGAGGCGCATTTGTCATCTTTTCGACATTACCGGAGGTCGCGATTGCGCGTCTGGAGCGCGATGTGTGCGTGGCAAAGCAGACAGGCGCCTGATGGAGTCTAGGCATGCAGGGCGATGTGAGTCTCTATGTCATTTGTGCGCTCGACAGTTTGGCGCCCGGCCAAGCGAAGCCATTCAGCCTGTCGCGCGTTACAGAGGAAGGAGAATTGCGTCCCTTTTCGATTTTCGTCGTAAGGACTGAACGAGATCAATGTGTGGGCTATCTTAACGTCTGTCCGCACCAAGGCGCATGGCTCAATATCGGCGAAGGCAAATTCTTCAGTGATGACGGTCAACGATTGCGCTGCGGGAGGCATAAAGCCGAATTCGACGTCGAGACGGGCGTATGCGTCAGGGGAGCGTGCGTGGATAAAATGCTCGAACCTGTCGCACTCGTCGTCATGGACGGCGATGTGTGTCTATGCGGGGTCAAGCTTGCCGAGGAAGAGCTTTATGACGACGACGATCTGGACGAAACGATGGAGATCATGATCCATCCAGGCTGATCCGAGGCAAGTATGAAAGGCGCGCAATGACCGTGGCCGAATTGATTGTGAAATTGTCGGAATTGCCACGGGACGCCGTGGTGTTGATGGACAGCGACGGCGGTCTTTCTCGCGTCAGTGGATTGGATTTCGTCGAGGGGTAGGGGCCCGGCGCGCCGGCGGAAGTTATTCTCGCGCCCAGTCTCGACGAGTAAGCTATTTTTGGCGAAGGCGTTCAATCTCGGCGCGCGGAAGTTTCGCTTTGAAGCGGTATTCCAAAAAAAGCTTCGTCCTCGCCGCCCCATGCCTTATGCAGCGCGAAAGCTTCGCGCCAGCGCGTTTGCTCCGCGTCTGTCGCCGCACGGTGGGTCACTTTGCCCGTCGGCTTTTCGGCGAGAAGAAAGGCCTTTCCGTTGCGCAAGAAGCGATTGAGATCCTTCGTGTCGACAGGGCGTACAACGCAGCGCGGGCTTTCATCGATCAGAATGGTCGTCGGTAGCATGAACGCAGCTCCCGTTGTTCCGGATCAAAAACCGTCCCTCTTGCTTCCTCATGGATGCGAACCGGGGACCAGCGACGCCTTAATGCCCGCCTTTTCAATGTCGGCGAGGGTCTTGTAATAGGTGCCTTCATGCATGAGCGCGCCGCTCTTTGTCATGATCGCCACGTAGCGCGCCACCGTATCGGCTTCGCACAAATAGCCGCCTCCAGGATCGCTGGTACTGCGTGCGTTTCCGTCCCAATCGATGAAGCAGCCTTCGACAGCCATATACTCTCTCGATTTCGCGTTGAACCATTGCGCAGGAGTGGAGCAAGTTTCTTGCCATTGTCTTTGGCGTTCGAGCAGGGAACGAGACTTGCTTGTCGATGGAACATTCGCGCAAAGCATTTCCTGCGCGCAATTAGAGGAGAATGAGGTGGCTGACCTCGCGCATAGAACCGCGTCGCTCGATGACATGAGAGACCTTTGGGCTTTGATGCGGCAGACGGCCGCCGACATTCCTTGCTCGATCGAAAGCGAAGGCGATCAGGAGAGGGCGCTGAGCGAAATCATGAAGTGCTGCACGGCCGAATTTTCGCCGGTTGTTCTCGATGCGAAGCGCAACGTCGTGGGGGCCTTGCTGGCGCGCCGCGACGAACTCGATTGGGGTCTGCGCAATGCCGAAACAATCAACGTGTCGATGGCGACTGTTTCGGAGGGCCATCGCGAGCACGGCGTGTTCAAATTGCTAATCGACGCGATATTGAAGCGCAATGCGCCGGTATATATCGAGGTGAAAGCCGGCGAAGCGCAGGGGCTCGCGGCGGCGCTCGAAGGCAGCGGCTTCTCCCTGACCGGGACCAAAGAAGGCGCCGATCTGTACAAATGGGAGCCGGCTACGGAGTCCAAGGCGGCCTGACAGGAATCCTCAATCCTCCTGCGCCCCATAGTCGGCGTAGGCTTTTTCCAGCAAGGCGAGACAGGTCTTAAGACCCAGATATTCCGCTTTGTCGACGAGGACCTGATTCACGCCTGGAGAGGTTGCGGGCGCAGGCTCCTTGGCGGCCTGAATCGCCTCGAACATCGCGGCATGCAAGCGGAAGATGCGCTCGCTGGCGCGTTCGAGATAGGGCAGCGGATTGGCGCGGATGTTCGCTTCATGCAACGCGTCGAGTTCCAGCAATTTACCGAAGCGCCGCTCCGCCAGACGGTTCTCCTTACCAAAGTCATGTTCGATGACGCTCATGATCGTTGCTCCTTCCAAGGAGGACTCTGGGGACTCAAACTATTTTGGACAAGCTCTGATATTCATCCCCGCTTGCGCAACGTGTGGCTCGTCAATTGCACGGGCTGGACGTGACGTTGCTTAGACGACAGGGTTTTGCAATGCGCGCGCCAAACGAGGAGGGCGGTCGATGAACGAGCTCTTTGCAATTTGCCAGACCGGCGAGATCGAGGACGGCGACGCCTCCGGCTTCATGCTAATGCGAATTGAAGAGTCCGGCGAGCCTAAGCCCTGGCCGATCCTGATCACGCGCAAGGGCAACAATTTCTATGGATTCGAGAACGCCTGTCCGCACAAGGGCGAGCGTCTCGACACGGAGGTGGGTCATTTTCTCGACGAAGAAGGGAATTTTCTCACCTGCGGCCATCATCAGGCGCAGTTTGATCTGGACAGGGGACACTGCTTCATTGGTCCCTGCCAGGGTAAGAAGTTGAAATCAATTCAGATCGTCATCGACGACGGCGACGTCTGCGTCACTGGCGTGCAACTCGCCGAGGAAGATGGGTTGGGTCTCGCAGAGCCGGATGGCGCTCCCGAGGTCATGATCACTTCAGATTGATGCATGACGGAAATGCGCGTCGCGATGTGCGAGAGGATGTAAGAATGACCGATATGACGGAATTGCAGGCGCGCAAGAAGCCAATGAATCTGGCGATCGTCTATGTCGATCCCGATGCGTTCGTCGCCAATTTCATGCCTTGGCTGGAGATTACTGCGTTTATCATGGCTCAGCGCACCGGCGAGGCGGCGATTCCTGCAGATGGAGTGACGCCGAAACTCGACGAAAGGCAGTTGAAGAGTGACGCGGTGATCGCCGTTGGCAATGACGCCATTTTCGCCTTCTGTATGGCCGCCGCGTTGAAGGGCGATAAAGCCGCCGTGGACAAGGTTGAGAGCGCCTTGACCGAAAAGCTCGGTAAGGAGTTTCCGGGCTCCAACGCTTTATGGAATTTTCGTGGACAGATCGACGCCCCGGTGACGCTAGACGATTTTGTTGGGCAGGCCGGAAAAAAGATGCTTCTCGCGGACGTGCCGCCGCCGCCATTGCGCGCCAAGGAAAATTGGAACGCGGGGCTGCGCTTCTTGGAAAAGGCGCGCAAGTCGAATTTCGTGCGCGAGATCATGTATCCGCTGGCGAAGTGGCATCGCGAGCGCTGGACGGAAGTGTTGGAGAAGGGCGTCGCTTTCCTGCATCACATCGAGGACAATGTGCCGGTGCGGCGCGAGGTGTTGAGCGAACCGCGCAACGACGAGCCCTTCATCGCCAATCTTTTGCTCAAGATTGCGCCGGCTGTCGACATGGAGCTTGGCGACGACATGCAGGGCTATCTGCGCTCACTGGCGCGACGGGATTGATCAATCTGACCTAATCAGACCGATTTGAAAATTCTCTCGTTTCCTCCGCCGTTGCGATGGAGAGATCGTCCGCAATCGAAGTCCGGCGGGGGCGCCGCGGGCGCCAAAGCGCTTCGCGGCGAAAGGCGCCCTTAGGCGTCGGGCGGACCCATGTCATCGCCGCCGCTCTTCTTCTTTTTCTTTTCAGTCTTGGCCTGCGCATAGGAGCCGGCGTTCTTCAGGGCGATGGGCTTCTGGCCTTCGACATATTGCGAAATCCAAAACAAAGTGCGCTCGCGCGCCGAATGCGCGGCGCCTTCGTTGAAGCTGTCGGCGGCGTCGAAATTGAAGCCGTTGCGAGCGTCTGGATAGGAAAACGCGCTTACGTCGGGACGCTGGGCGCGAAATTGGATGATTTCATCTATCGGCATTGACGGGTCATTCTCGGGAAAGTGCAGCAGTGTCGGAATTTTCCGCTTCACCCAACGTTCTTCTGATATTCCGGCCGGATAATAGCTGATCGCGCAGGCGAGGTCGTTGAGGCTATTGGCCGAGACATAGGCGAGGTAGCCGCCCCAGTCATAGCCAACAATCGCCACCCTGCCGACGTTCTTCACGGCGTCGACGGCCGCCTGGATCTCCTGCAAAGCGGTGGAGACGGAAGAACCGTTGCTCTCTGCGTCCTGAGCGACGATCGCCGGCGCGATCGCGACATAGCCCTGAGCCGCGAAGTCGTCGACTTCCTTTTGCAGATGTGGGGTTACGCCGTAGACGTCCGGCAACACAACGACGGCGCCCTTCGGCGCGTCAGCGGGTTCGGCGCGATAGGCCGAAAAGATATGTCCGTCTCCGGAGGTGAGTTCGATCATGGCGCCCTCGATGTGCAGGCAAATGGCGGAAGTTCTCTAAGAGAGATGACGGAGTCGTCTCACGCTGCGTGCGCCGTTGCGAATATCATGCCTGTATTTGTTATATGCACGATTTAAGCTTCCGCTGGCGAGAGCCACGCTTGGCTCAAGAGTCGAAGAATCCCAATTCAAGTTTCGCTTCGTCGGTCATCATGCTTTGGTGCCACGGCGGTTCGAACACGAGATTGATTTTGACGCTGGCGACGCCGTCGACCGCATCGACTGCTTTCTTCGTCATTCCGACCATTTCGCCGGCGACCGGGCAACCCGGAGCTGTCAGAGTCATGTCGATATCGATGTCGCGTCGATCAATCACGTCGATACGGTAAATCAGTCCGAGATCGTATATGTTCACCGGAATTTCCGGGTCGAACACGGTCTTCAGCGCCGCGACCACTTCTTCATAGAGCGCTTGCGCCTCCGGCGAGGAGTCGGCGCGGCTGACGCGGCCGTTCGGCTCGGAAAGCTGCGTCGTGTCGATTTGTGGTTCCATATGCGCATCCTGCATGGGGGGCCCCCTGTCGACGTCTGCAGTAAAATAGCAAGTAAGGCGCCAGACAGTTTGAATGAGGCTGGACTGAAATTTGCAATCATTCCATGTCCAAAGGCCGCGGCGTCACGTTTGAGCGTTTTCGCTACGAAGCGCTTTTCCCGAACAGCGCCGCGTCATAATCCTCACAAAGGTTCGGTGCAGTATGTCGGAGACGCCTGATGAAGAATTCGAGCTGCCTCAACTCTACAAGCGGCATGTCTTTGCTTGTTTCACGCAGCGGCCGCCGAACCATCCGCGAGGCAGCTGCGGCGCCGCTGGCGCGCAGCCGCTTTGGGATCGACTGGGCAAGCTGGTCGAAGCCGACGGCGGCGGCGAGATCGGCTTCACCGCGGCGGGGTGTATGGGCTTTTGCTCGGCGGGGCCATTGATGGTGGTTTATCCGGAGGGCGTCTGGTATCGGCCGACGACGCCAGAGGACGTCGATGAAATTTACGCGTCGCATCTTAAGGCCGGCAAGCGCGTCGATCGCCTGGTGATGATCTTGTCGCGCTGAGGGATTTGACTGTTCAAGCCACCGCGCTGGAGGTTGCGAGCAGCTGGCGCGCCTCCGCGTGGATGCGCCCGACCATCGACTTGAAGCCGTTGGAGCGTTGCGGCGTCAGATGTTCGCCTAAGCCGAGACGTTCGAACAACGCTACTGGATCGGCCTTCAGGATTTCTGCGCCAGTCTTGCCGGAGCAGAGCGCCAACAAGATTGCAACGAGGCCACGCACGATATGCGCGTCGCTGTCGCCGCGGATCATAAGCGCCGGTTCACCGCCATTCGCGTAGGAAATTGTCGTGGCCAGCCAGACCTGGCTGGCGCATCCTGGGACCTTGTTCTGATCATTCTTCAGCGCGTCGGGAAGCGGCTCGAGCATTTTGCCAAGTTCGATGACGTAGCGGTAGCGGTCCTCCCAATCGTCGAGCAGGGAGAAGTTTTCGATGATCTCGTCGATCGTGGTCATGTTTCGACTGTTCCTTCAACTTTGAGTCGATCGCGGCGCTCGCGCGACGCGGCGCGCAACAATTGCAGGCATTCGACGTTCGCCGCGAGGTCGAGCGCCGAAAAGCCGTCGACGTTCTCCTGAGTGGGATCTGCGCCGAGTGCGAGCAGGAGCGCCACAACCTCCGTCTTTCCAGCGGAAGCCCCGTAGATCAGCGCCGTCGAGCCATCAGGATTGCGATGGTGAACATCTGCCCCGGCGGCGGAGAGCAACTCGATCGCCTCAACTCCATCCCGCTTGCACGCCATCCACACTGCGTTGTTGCCGTCGCGCGTCGTGGCGCTGGTATCGCCGCCCTCGGCGATGATCTCGTGCAACATCTGGACATTGGCTTCGGCCGCCGCCCGAAGCAGAGGCGTAAGGCCGTCGGCGCCAACCGAGTTCACGGCTCTCGTCCTAAAGCCTTGTAGCGTCATCCACCGGGCCAGCTGCGGGGTAATGCCATCGCTCCATCGTGGCGCCGACTGAAAGTCGGCGCATGTTGACTAAAGCAGCCCCAATTGCACGAGCGGCTTCGCGCCGCCGCGCCCGAGGACGGTATCAACCTTTTGCCTCACATTTTCGATCGTCAGGGGTTTCACCAGAGTTCCATGAGCGCCATGCTTCATGGCGTCGACCGCGAGCGCCTCATCGGCCTTATCGCAGACGATCAATACCCGCACGCCGCCAAAACGCTCCGCAACTTCCTTAAGTACGGAGACGCCGTTGCTTTTCAGAAAGGAAGCGCCGAGCAGAACGACGTCCGGCTTCAGCCAGCCGACGCCTTTGTCATATGCTTCTTCGAGGCTCGCGATTTCATGGGTTTCGATCTCGTCATGCAGCATGAACTGAAGCGCGGCGCGCACAATCTCATCCTCGTCGAGAACGAACACTCGCCGCTGATCGACTGCCTTCGCGGTTTCGACGCCAATCTGCATGCCTGCTCCTTTCGAAGATGCTCCGCCAAATGCCTGCAGAAGACTTGAAGCAAGCTCCGTTCCACGTATCGCGGACCAAAGAGCGGCGTGCGATGTTTTGTTCGGAACAAATGTCGCGACTGTCGGCTTCCCTCACACACACAGCCGATCCAGATGCGCTCAGCTCTTGATCAAATCTATATAAAACAATCATTTGCAAGCAAATGCAGCAATGGCATGGCGGTTGCTACATGTCGGTCGCGAGTGAGGGCTGAGCGCACGCCGACGTTTCGCCGAGCGATGTGTTCCTTCCCGTAACCCGCGACCGGTTTCTGATGCAGAGAAACTGCCCAGCACATCTCTGGGCAGGCGTCGAAGGGCTCAACAGGAGAGAAACATGTCGTCACTACGGCAAATCGCATTTTATGGCAAAGGGGGCATCGGCAAGTCGACGACGTCCCAGAACACGCTGGCCGCTTTGGCGGAGATGGGTCATCGCATT
>Ga0194120_10003117_pt1 | contig 27490 bp, 35 predicted proteins | sample TA2MahCa65mmetaG_FD_148642 | JGI IMG/M metagenome (GOLD analysis project Ga0194120, IMG submission 148642) | Freshwater microbial communities from Lake Tanganyika, Tanzania - TA2015019 Mahale Deep Cast 65m | ecosystem: Environmental > Aquatic > Freshwater > Lake | place: Tanzania: Lake... | reverse complement strand
ACGAAAAAAATATATTCAAGTCTTGAAAAGCAAATTTATTTAACTTCGCCCCAATTTTTGTCATTGCCCAAATCGTTTATTTTTCGATAAGGCGTGGCACCAACATGGGACTTATCCTCGGCATTTTTACGCTGGTCTATAACACCACCGGGCTTTTCCATTTCATGATGAAAACGGTAATCGTGCCCGCTGGATTCGCTATTCCATCTATCTGTGCCGATTGGATTGCCGAACGTGAAATTCGGGCAACCTATAATTTCCTTTTTCTTCCTAGACTTGCATTTGGGGCATTTGCCCTTCTTTACATTCTGGTATTTCTCGGCCATAAGCGACCAAATATCATAAACACACTGACATTTTTTGCATTCAAATTCATAACGTGGAATAACACACCTCTTTTTTTTTGAAGGAAAATATTTTTTTGCTATTCTTCCTCTAATTTTCTCAACTTTTTGTAAACCTCATCTACACGCTCTAATTGAGCTTCGAGGCTCAGAAATTTCCACCAAAAAGACTTTTCACACATCGCTATGGCACGGGATAACAACTTGCGATTTAAGTCACGACTAACTATAGCAATTTGTGCGTGCTGAATTGCTTGTTCTTCTTCGGCAATCTTTTTGTATTCTTCAGGCGTCAAAATAGAATCTGGGTCGTTAAAAAAATTGTCAATATCATCTCGATCATTGTCATCATAATCAAATCTTCTCATGGTGATTATCCTCTCACAGCTAAAAATAAAGGTGTAGAATCCTTCCACAGTTCAGCCAAACGCCTTTCATTGGAACTCATGTCTACGTCCTCGTATTTCCAAATCGGCGTAATTGGATGAATCTCTTTATTTATCCATGAGCTTGTAACAAACTTTCCCCATCCATCTTCATATGTCATAAAAGTTTCAAAATCTTTCCCCTTAACGTCAAAAACCAATAACTTGTCGTAACGATCTACTGGTTCTGTCATTTCGGTTAAAAAAGTTGCTTTTGGCACAGAAAACGATTTGTTGAAAACGAAAACGTCCGACAATTCTCTAACTGCCACTACGTCGGGAGATAAGATTAAAAGAGGAAAAGAAAGGATATTTTTTTCAATGAAATATTTGGCATGAGACAAAGGGGTGTCTGTTTTTCGCAAAGCAAAAGGAACATCGCATCTTTTGGTCCAGTCAAATAACTGATGTTTCATCAAAAAACGATTGCAGACTACAGCCACCTTCGCTTCTGGAATATTTCGATAAAAGGAATACCACGCCAAAAAACTCATCCAATGATGACATGGCGTGTAATCGCATACGATGAGTATGCTGAGATTCTTCCCGGTATTTGTAATCATGCACTAATTGAGTAATCAGATTATTTTCCCTCACGGGAATAAATTTTCCCCGGTACTAGCATACCTGTATATGTGGAGCCAACAGACAGTTTGGCGGGTCTTACCGCACCACGGGAGATAATTTTGCCCGGAGTGTGACCACTGCCCGTGCCATACAGCTTCACAGTCTTCTTTTTGGCTTCTAGGAATTGACGGAAAGTCATCATACCGTATTTAGAGTGGAAAATTAAAATAATGGGACTAGGATATATACTATTATGATAACTTTTGAACAATTCATGAAAAGAAAACGGATCGTGGAACAAGGCGAAGCTCCACCCGAAATTATGAAAGCAGCCACTAATATCAGCAAAAAAAACAAATCTGCTGTAATTGGCGCTACTGCTCCGCAAGAATTACCAAATATTATGAAGGATAAAGCCGCTATGGATTTGGTAAAAGCAGATCCAAAGAATGCCGGAAAATTAGGTCAGGTACTCACTGGACTAGACGCCAAAGAAATTGAAAAACAACAACAATAGGAGAACTAACATGAAATGTTGCTTTTTAGGATCGTTTATGGGTGCCCTACTTGGCGTTGTAGCCAGCTTGGGACTCTGTTTTACTCTATTCTGCCCATGCTGTAAAGATGTCGGTTGTTGCAAAGATGTCGGTTGTTGCAAAGATGGTTGCTGTGTCTGCTGCAAAGACAAAGTTTGCAAGTGCTGCGATGACTGCAAATGCGGTACTGACTGCAAATGCACCGCTGACAAGAAATGCTGTGACGCCTGCAAATGCCCACAACACTGTGGCAACTGCTGCAAAAATGAAAAGTGCGAAAAATGTTGCTGTCACAAATAACACTTTTTTAACTCTTCCCATTTTTTAATTGCTCCTGTACTTGACAAATCTTCAAATTTAGGAGCAATATAAACTTTGTCCACCAAATCAGCCCCTACTACATTATGTACGCAATAAGGCTCGCCTTTGACAAGTACATCCGGCTTCAATTTTTTGATAAGCTCATACGGCGTGTCTTCTTCAAACGGCACAATATAATCAACACATTCAAGATTGGCCAAAACCGCCATACGGTTTGCCAAACTGTTAATGGGACGACCCGGCTTCAATCTGGCGACGGATTCATCCGTGTTCACCGCAACTACCAGCTTTTCTGCCTTTGATTTGGCAAATTTCAGAGTCTCAATATGCCCTCTATGCAATATATCAAAACATCCATTTGTAAAACAAAGACTGTAATCTCTGGGTAAATCGGGAGAAACATACTTGGCTTCTTGGGGAGCATGTTTCCGTAAAATCTTCTGAACAGTAATGGGCGAATTGTGCTTTTCTTGCACATATAAAGCACCCATCTCGAAGGCGATTTCGGCAACTTCATGAGGCATAAAATTGTGAGCCATCGCCATAGCTGTAAATGCCATGAAACAATCGCCAGCACCAATTACGCTATTCGGAGAATCATTTGTTTCTTTTGTAGTATATTCAAAATTCTTTGAGTAAACACCCTTTCTGCCCAGAGTTATCATAACCTCTTTGGCTTCTGTAATTTGTTTAATCAAATCATATTGTTCTTCCAAATGTCGTTCGCCAGTCAATGCGCAGGCTTCGCTGTAATTCGGCTTAATTAGGTCATAACCTCGCCAGTGAATCAAGCTTTTCTTGGGGTCAACGATTTTGTAACGAGTGTTGCAAAAGCCTTTGAAATAGCCGCAAACCTCTTCGTTAAAAAAACCTTTGTCATAATCCGAGAAAATCAACACATCAAAGAATATGTCTGAGGCTCCCAAATCACGACGAATCTGCGGCCAAATCTCATGAGATGTATACGGCATTTCTACATCCCAACGATAGGTCGGAAAATCATCGCTGTAAAAACGTTTCTTTCTGGGGAGGGGCTTGTCGAGATTCCCGCAAAACCGTGTGTTAATTCCATGATTGCGGAAAACACGGTCGGCCTCTGGGTCAGTGACACTGATAAGGTATGTGTCTACATTGAAATGCTTGAATTGGTAGGCAACATTAGCCGCACCACCGGGCAAACTATAATCAGGATTTGACGTGGTTGAATGCATCACCGGAATGGGAAATTCCGGTGATATTTTCTTTACGTTGACGTAGTAATACTCGTCAACCATCGCATCGCCAACCACACCAACTGTTATTCTTTTATGTTTATTTCTTTTCAGAAATTCTGTAAAGAGATTCATAAAAAACTCCTATGGGCTTAGCCTATAGGAGTTTCGCATTATCTATTTTGGGTTCTATTGGCTCGCAAATTTAACTTATTAGCAGTTTTACGATATTCATCCACATCTACTTCCCCGATTTCTCCAAACCCGCCGATAAAATAAATGGATTCTATATCAAGAACGTAAAAGTTGAAGTCGCCAAAGTCAATAAATTCCTTGGCATCGGGATGTTCGGCCAGATAATTCTTCTTTAATTTCTTTACACTTTTCTCATCCGTAATCTTTACGAACTTGCCAGACAAAGTAACTCTGGCACCATTAAACATGTTCCCATCCTTGTCAGGCTGAAATACCATAACGCTGACGTTTGGATTTTTGTTGATATTATTGGTGTGAACTGCCAAATCAGAAATAAAGACATATGGAGCGCCCGCATAGGTCTTGCAACAAGAGGATTTTACCAAAGCGAATGGCATAACCGATCCGTAAGGTTTCGGCTTTACATTTTTCTTTGATTCGGCAATGGTAGAAACCATGCCAACCTTATGCTTTTGCATCATCTTAAACGCCTGAACAGCGTAAGATTCATCTTCTTTTTTGTCGGCGGAAAACATAGCGGCCCCCATCAAACAAACAGCAATATACGAGAACATAAAAAAACACTCCTAAAGAGAACCTTTTCTAAAGGAGTGTAATTTGAAAAATTTCGCACGGGGAGGTTGGGTTTAATCTATATAGTGGCTCGCATACTGCCAGTGGGTTTCATGCCGGGACTGGCTCGCAGGGAAGTCTTGGGTTTAACGTATCTATTGGCTCGCATGTATTCCGTGGATTTCATTTCGACCTTGGCTCGCAAACAAGCTGTGGATTTCATTTCCGGGGTGGCTCGCACATACGTGATGGGTTACAAGAATCGGATGGCTCGCACTTACCTGTTGGATTTCACCGGCGCTCTGGCTCGCATTTCCACATTGGGTTTCACGCAGTATCTGGCTCGCAGCATCGGCCTTGGGTTTAACGTATCTATTGGCTCGCAGGCTTCGGATGGGTTTCAGCTTTCCTTTGGCTCGCACGAATACTATGGATTTCATTCGGGCGTTGGCTCGCACATTCGTGATGGGTTACAAGCATCGGATGGCTCGCACTTACCTGTTGGATTACACGCACCCGGTTGGCTTATTCCAATTGGGCACTTCAATATAATCACAGTGACCACCATGTTCAAGAACCCAAGGCTGGGAAACCGACAATCCAGCTTGAGTTCTGGCGACAACCCAATAATGTTGCAAAAATATTTTAGCGGTCTTGCGAATTGCTCGGTTGTGTGCATGTCCAAGTGAAATACCACGAGAAACTTGCAATGCTTTTTCTTTGTCGTAAATATCCCGATAGATTGGTGTTCTATGTTTAATAAACATATCTACAACATTGTACATCAACGAACGAATTTTGCCCGCCCAATTATTTGGCTGGCCTTTAGTTTTCTTTTGAACCTTACCATCATAAACACCATATCCTGAATAAGCCCATAATGCAGAAACAGTATTGAATCGCTCAATATCACCAATTAAAGCGACCAGCCCACCGGCAATAGCAGGTCCGATGCCTTTGATCTTCAACAACCATTCATTATAAATAGGCTCTTCCTTGAGTTTTGTTTCAACGGCCTTTAATAGCTGTTTTTCGGCTTTTTCAAAAGTCTTAAAAAATTCACCCAATACAGGGTTATCTTCTTCGATAAATAATCTGTTGTTTGTGCGAATGCGAACTTCTTGAAAATCTTTGAAAGTAGCATAAGCACAAGATAGAACTGAGGGAAGCCTAAACGGACGGAACAACTCCGGGCGGGTTTTCGACAGCGCCCAAATTACTCGCACATCATTTTCGTCAGTTTTTTCAAAGTCAGGCTTGTGATTTTTCTGCACTTGCTCTCGTGCTTTGGCGGTATCATTAGGCTTACAACGAAGAACTTTCGCACCAACATCCAAAAACTTTTTTGCGTATTTGGCGGGCATGTTCTCCGTCCAAATCACAATTTCAGGAGAAGGATCGGGCAAAGTTTTCGTAATCTTTTTGCCATCAGTCACAGCCAACTTGTCTGTTTTGTGTGACCAATCCACAGCATAATTTTTAACGTCGTCCATAAATCCTCCAAGCAAAATATCGTTTTGATTATTTATACAAAATCAATCTCCGACAATCAATCCCAACAAAGCGGCCTTTTCTTTCCACTCTGCTCGTTCTCGTTTATTCTCTGATTCAATCTGGGGTGCAGTACCTTCAACATTCCAGCCAACGTATCGCCGCAAAGCTTCTAATTCGAGTCGAGTAAACTTTTTGGCCCCTCGGTGGTCGTGATAATCGTCCCACGCTTCAACGGCCCAAGGAACGATAGGAGTAATCAAACCCAGCATCGCATCAGCAAATACACGAATTTCCCATTGAGCGTGCTTGTCGCATCGCAGACCAAGGAAGTGGAATAAATTGTGCAAATCAATCTTCCAATACCACTCGGTATAAAGATTGACAGGAAGAATCATACGAGACTGTTCACGAGCAACGCCGTTGTTCAAACCCTGCTCGTATGCTTGATAGGATTTAAGGCATATTTCATCTAAATTAGCAAGAAATCCTTGAGCGTCTATGTTCTCAATTTTGCCTTCACTTCCTTGCTTATTTGTTTTTGATTGCTGTCGGACGTTATCCAAATCTGGCTTATAAAACTCGTCCTTCATGACCGAATATCGTCCGCTATATTCATTGATATTTGCAGTTCTGTGACGCACTGCTTGTCTGGCTATAAAAATTGGCATTTTCATATGAAATTTGAATTCAACCATCTCGAATGGCGTAGTGTGAACATGCCGCATCAAATATCGAATCAATCCACGGTCTTCGTTAAATGACTTTGTGCCATCGCCATATGACACTCGTGCCGCTTGAACAATGGCATAATCAGAAGTTTTTTGTGATTCTGGAACCATCCGTGGCATAACATCAATCAATGTAACATGCCCATGATCTAAACACTTAATTGTTTTCTCTGGTACGTTGTTCATTACATCGTAAAGCATAGTCTTCTCTCAAATGGTAAGTGCCGGAAACTTTGTCAAATACAATTATGCTTATGTTGATCGCCCTCTTGATACCACATCTTAGGCACAGAATAGCAAGTAAAGCAGATTTGATCGACTTTTCTGAGAAACAAAAAAGGCTCTGCCATGCGGACAGCAACATCTATGGGTTGATGACAAATAGGACAAGTATCGCCAGATATTTTCTCTTTAGCCATGTCCCGCATTATAAAGAAAGCAATGCAGGGAGTAAAGCTCGATTACTGCCAGCCAGACTTATTTTTGCTTGGCAATCCATATTTGTTCACTTTTTGGAGCCACGACCCAAACCTCTGCAAACGATTTGGTCCTTGCGGCTGTTGTTGCGGCTGTTGTTGCGGCTGTTGTTGAGACATACCTCCCGCTGCACCGCCTACGGCAGCGCCTATGGCAGCGCCGGGAACATTGGAATAAGTCAATGTCGTTTGTATTTGTATTGGTGCATCAGGCTGTCCGTAACTAATTGGCTTAAAATCTTGGACTGTTACTCCCACTTCTTCCAGTTGTTGTCTTAATTGTTCGTGGGCCATTCGCAAGACTTCTTCTGCTCCCTGTCCGGGTTGTGGCGTAATAGTCGCATGTACCTGAAGAACCATCATGCCCGGATGCGGCCCCTCAACAGGCTGCGAGGTAGTAAAAGAGCTAAATATATCTGAATTATTCAATTCATCATTTACCGTTTTCAACAAATCTCCCCCATTCATTAGAATGGCAGTATCAGTCACATCGTCGCCATCATAATCTCCCTGCACAGTATCGCCTAGCGATTTGCCAGTGGTTGAATAAATATCTTCGCCAGTAACACTATAACTACCATCTGCATTTGCGGTCACTTCCGGTTTGAAATTCTGTTGGAGCCATTCCATATCATTTTCAGGAACAGTGCCTGAATCTCGAACGGCATCGACGGCTGTTGTCGCCACAACATCTGTTCCTTGAGTAAGCGCATTAACCGCCGAACCAACACCCGCTCCAACTGCTGCACCTACGGCCATTAAAAATGCAGTTTTAGCAATTGACAATTTATTTTCTTTAGCAAACTTCGACAATGCCGAGTAGGAACTTTTAATCAAATTAGATATGTTAGCTGAATATTTTGCAGTCTTACCAGAAACGTAACCAGCACCTTTGCCTATGGCCCCGCCAAGTCGATCTGCACCTTTTTCATTCCACCATGTTCTCGCTTGAGTAAATTTATCGCCCAACCAACTTTCTTCATACATTTCAACCGCCGCCAAATATTCTCTAAATCCCATTCCAGAATTTAAGTTCCATGCCAGTTGGGGCTGAGGCTGGGGCTGAAGCTGTTGTTGAGGTTGTTGCCAACCCATTTTTTGTGCGCCTGCATCAAATGCCTTACCCGCAATTTTGTTAATTGGCTTTCTAACAAAATACATTAAGGCAGCAAATGGAATAGCTGTTGGTCCCCCAACGATTCCAGCAGCTACGATGGCCGTAGCAAGTGGCAACGGAATGCCAACTTTCTTGGAGTATTTTTGAGCGATACTTCCGGCTTGTTTAATAGCCGGGATAGCTTTTTGAGCATACTTTTGCAAATCTTGTTCATTTTCCTGCGACCCTCTAGCTTGGTCATATTTTGATTGAAACCCTTGTTTCAAAGAATCAAAAAAACCTTCGTCTATTTGTTGCGAATAATCACTCAATGTGTAATTTAATGTCATTTATCCTTCTTTTTCTTATCTTCGTCAGAATCAGCTACCAACAATTTAGGGGCTGAACGAGTAACTGGTCCGCCCATAATTGGACGTGCAAATACGGCAACAGCATTAGTTCCTGTGCCGACTTCTTGTAATTGAAACCATTCTTTAAAAGACAATTTACATTGGGGGTGGTGCAGCACCTGCTCCTCCTGCGGCTCCTGCGGGTGGAGTCCATCCTGTTGTTAAAAATTGAATGAGGTCTTTTCTGCTAAGATGATACCGACCTTCATCTGGCATACCTTTGTTGAGTTTGTTGCCTTTCAAATAGCTTCTGTCATGTTTTTGGGGTTTAAGTCGAATATCAGCACCATCTGGCGTCAGTGTGCCGGGGACTACTTCCCAAGCGGACAATTTATAAAGTATCTCCTTGCCGGGTTTTCCCAAAGAAAAATGGGAAGAAACCCACGGCTGGGCTGAAATCATTTTTGCTACATCTTTCCATCCAATGCCAAATTCATCCCCTAAAGCGGAAAAATAGTCTTCCGATTGAGGGTCGGTATCAGATTCACCTTCCCCTTTTTCGGCCCGCTTTTGAGGGTCTAAATCCATTTCCTCGAAAAAATGTTTAAAGCCAGTCAGTAAATACTTCATGCTTTTATATAGAACACACAAGGTTAAATATGTTACCATTCCAGAAGGACAATAGTAAAAGGAAATGGATGTGCTTTGTTTGTGGGAGAGAATTCGAGGAATACGAACCCTACAAAGCACATATCATTGAAAATCATGAAGAGGGGCGAGAATACGTCTTATGCCCTTTAGCTCGTTGTGGGGCACCCGTTCGGGATTTAAGGCTACACTTTAAAGCCAAGCACCCCTCTGAAAAAGAAGTCCCCAAGATCGGGCAAATGAAAGCTCTGATATGGAAAGACCACAGCACTCGCACGGGTAAAATGAAACAAAGGAAACCAAAATTCCGAGAAGGATATTTAATTTCCTCAAAAAACGGCGGCAAAGAAATGCATTACCGTAGTGGATATGAATGCGAAGTATATGAATGCTTGGAATATCTGCCCGAAGTCGTAAAATACGATGTAGAACCATTCAAAGTTCAGTATTTTTTCGAGGGCGAAACGCACGAATATAACCCAGATTTAAGTGTCTTATTTAATGATGGCCATGTAGAAATATGGGAAATTAAACCAGCCAATCAAACCTCATTACCAAGGAACACAGCGAAATGGACAGCCTGCCAACAACATTGCGAAGCGAGGGGATGGAATTTTATGGTAATGACCGAGAAGGGGATCGGGAAACTAAAAATGGCAGCGAAGGAAATGAGAAAGCCCTAGAAATTCTGGATGAACAAATCTTCTACAAACAAGGCTGTTTTGAAAAAGGAAGAAGATGGATTAAAGGGTGTCATCCAGAATTAGGCGTACTCGTACATGGATGGTCAGGCTGGGAAACTGTTCAAGATTTTGACAGAATCCGGCCTATGCATACATTTGAAGTACACGAGAAATAAACGAAGGAATAGCAACTCTACACTGTTTGCGATTCACTTGTTTCCAACGACCACCTTTGTTTTCTAAGTGTGGCACATGCCTGTATGCAATGCGATAAAAATCTTGTAATTCCCATTCGCCATTTTCATTGCACCATTTCCTTAAACGATAACATTCACTTGCTGGCATCGTAAAATTCGGAGTTGAACGTACCGGATAGTGACCACAATACTCTTTGCCAGAGTGGTTTTGTGCAGCCAACAAACATCGACCATCTATTATCAACATATCACTAAATAATTTGTTAAACATTAAAATTATTGATTTGTAATATTTCAATTTTCTAGCTTCTACATCGACACCTTGAGACACAAAACCAAAATTTCTATTGCTTTTAACTGCGGCCTCGATGAAAAATATCTGTTTGAAAATCTCCAACCTTAAATCTGATTTATCATAATCAATGAAACCATTTTCCCTATCATTGTCAAATATTGAACATTCTGGGTCTATAGAGAAAAAATCTCGAACATAACCTCTGCCCATAAGATCATATTCTTCTGATCTTTCTGAGTTAAAGTTTGCACAAAGAATGCCATTTTTTAAATAAGTTCCCATTTAATCTCCGACGTATAGGACTTCATCTTTAATTTTGTGATAATGCCAAGAACATTTCTTGTCTTTGTTAAAGCCAAGAATTTTGCCACAATAGTTGGGGAAATTACAAATCCAAACTTCGTAACCCCAACCTTTTTTGACGTAATTACATGGTTGAATCAGAATATTTGTATTTGACATAGGGAATCAACAACCTATCCAGTTTAGAATAAAAATCTGCAGGCGTTCCATCATTTATCAAAAAGTAATGATAAAACTCAGAACCTTTGGGACCATCTACATCGTGGTCGATAAGACCCTCTTTCTGTGTTTGAACGCACCATTCAATAATTGGCTTGATTTGTGATTCAGATGGATTAGGATCATCATTCAAATATCCGGGCCGATAAAGAACAACATTAATTCCGCCTTTGTTGTGTGCATGACGTGCTTCATTGATATATCTGGAATCAGATATTACCAATTGTTTAGATTCATCTCGCAAAGCAACCTCAATCCATATATCGCCTTTAATTTGTCGGAAACCATCTCCAATAAATTGAAGGCTTTTACGGACATTCATCAACATGCCGGGTGGAGGCTCTGGATTTCTTTTCCAGTCCTCGATGAACTTTCTATCCACCCCAAAAGCATCGCAATATACATTCTTGACGGCATTGGCAAATGCTCCACGTTCCCATTGCCCCATATTTAACTTATTGAGTTTGGGACAAATATAGTCCGCAGCCACATCTTTTCCCATGCCTAATTGAGCAGAAAAAGAAACTATTTTCATTTCAACGACTCCGATCAGAAAGAAACTATAATAACGTGGTCTATTTTAGCTTTATGATGTAGTTAAATCAATATCGGAGATAAAATGAAAGAGAAAAAACCAGTAGAAGAAATCTGCGGCAACTGCTTGCTATACAGCCCACATAAAAAGGAATGCAAAGTCGCCGTGCTTGTTGAGGGCAAAGAATATCACATGCCCGTATTCCCCAGAGACAAATGCCACATGGAAGAATTGGGCATAGAAGTCAAACAAGTTAGATGGTGGGTCGAAGACAAAGAAGGCAAACCCACCGCTGGCAACGGCACTGTAAAGATTGAATATCCAGCAGGATTTTTTAATGATGAGGTAAACAACTAATGGCTTGCAATCCTCCATATTGCAACGGCACAGGTTCTTATTGTGGATGCAATTGTAACTGCTGCCCGCCAGATGGATGCTGCACCAAAGTGACTTTAACTTTTGAGTGCGGAACGTCGTACTCCATTTGGGAAGGGGGCAACCCAAATGAAGGTTGCGAGTGCAACCCCGAAGTATACCTAGGCGATCTCGGCATGTGGGCCGGATTAAAATTGGCAGAAGGACATATAGGAGTCCCATTCCCCAATTTTAATTCCGAAAACGAGGGCGACGACGAATTTGTCTGGTCCCTTCAGGGATGCTCCATACCTTGTGAAACAGTAAAAGTACATGTAACCACATCGGGATGTTGCCTTCAATTATCTGGGGATGATAATGACTGGCTCAAAACCATCGTCGCTGTAGGCGGGGGCACTGTGACTGCGGTTTTCGACGACGGCTCGACACAAGGTACCCCCTACACACCTTGTGGCGTACAAATGACTTTTGTAAATGGAGCACAAGGTAGTTATGTTGTCGCAAACCCTGGCATTTGCGAAGACATAGACGTTGACCTTTCACCGGGCATGGCCTGCTGTGTTTGCTGTCTCGTAAAAACAGAATGTGCAAATGCTCTATTCGCTCCAATTATTTTTAGACAAAAAAATATTCAAGCCGGTACAAATAAAAACTATCTCAACAAAAAAAATTTGTTGGAAAGGGTTCGTAACTTACGCAGACGTAAGTGACAATTTATTTGCTTCATCCAACATTGCCTTAATAACATCTTGTTTCAGATTGAGCAGCTTGCGAAGTTTTTCTTCTGAAACATCTGCGAACTCTTCCGCAGACTTAATTCCATAATCAAACAACTTCTTTGCCCGAACCTTTCCGATATTCGGAATGCGACAAAGATTGACCAAATATGCCGGTACACCGTTACGGATTCTATCTTCAAGCGTATAAAGATAGCCTGATTGTTCCCATTTGCCACTCATTGAATCAAGTGCCAATAACACCTGCGAAAGTCTGGGATAATCAAACTGGAAATTTCTTTGTATGGCTGCCAGATTCGCACTGTTATTACCCGATAACAAATTGAAGTAACAGTAGCCAGCTTTGATGACGGGATCGGGATAGGTGTAATTGACTCCCGAAAGATTTCTGACCCTGTTGGCGAACAAGCTCATTTCTTCTTTCTCGGCTCTCGATACAATATTTGAACGATTCGTATCTGTATTTGCCAAAGCCATTGCCAAGAAATAGTCGTTGTCTTGCTGATTATTCGCAAACAATCGCCAGAAGTTATTTCTCAAATCGGCAACGTCGAATGGCGAAAAATAAAACATGCTGGCAATCATGCCAACAGACGTAATTTTCCAAGTGTCATCTTCAAACTTGAGACAACCCTTATCCTTCAACAATTCCAAAGTATCATCTACCACACGTTCATGCAAATTTTTGTCTTGGAAGTAAGCCAACGACCTTTCATACCAGCGGTGAACATCGTCATTGGTCTTGATATATCCGTGATGAATTTCGCTGACCAAGTGGAAGGCCAATACCTTGTGATGTTCTCCTTCCCTCTCCAATAGCTGCGATTCAATCTTTTGTGGTTTCTGTAGTTTCTTTCGCCACAATTCTTCTTGGGATTCGGGGACCAGAATATACGCATCGCCAGCCGGATCAATTCCAAGACGGCCAGAGCGTCCAACCATTTGAGTGATGTTGTATGTTTCGACTTCTTGAATACCTCTGTGAACACCAAGAATAATCACCCGGCGAGCAGGAAGGTTCAGCCCCCAAGCTAATGTTGGAGTGGCCACAATGACTCTCAATTTGGGATCAGTACGGAAACTACGTTCGAGATTAACTCGACTTTCTTTGTCTAAATCAGCATTATGAAATTCTGCTTTGATCCCGGCCCCTCGCAGGGAAGTCTTCATCATCTCGCCGGTACGCTTAGTATGTGCAAATACAAGGAACTTATCATCTGAATACCAGTCGCCAATAATTTCCAATGCCTTCCCAACTTTGTTTTTTTCGATTTGATCGTATCGTCTGGGCGAGTCATCGTATATTTCGTAGTGAATATTCAATGGCACTGGACGATATTCAGAATTTAGAACATAGGTTTGCTTCTTGGTCAAAGAATATGAAACCCACTCTGCAATTTGATCGACGTTCGGCATAGTAGCTGAGAGCAAAACGATCCTTGCTTTGGGATTGATTTCCGTAAACTTCATCAATCCAACTTCCAAGTGATCGCCACGACCCGGCACCGTCAAAAGGTGGCAATTGTGAACCAAAACACCATCAGCAAAAAAATTGTTGTGATCTTCAATTTCTAAATCACAACACCATGATTCCTCTGAATCCAAATCCTCGTTCGTTCGTACATTTTGTCCCATTTGTGACGACATTCCTTGTTCTTGCACAAAATAACATGACGTGGCATATGAATATCTCGACGATTCGCAAGAAATTTCTGACCACACATTGAACAGAATATTTGCTCCATCTTCGGCAACACTTTGTACTCCATACTTGGAATCACAAAATGTCGAATTAAATTTTGAAATTTGTCTCTCCCCTCCGCTGAGAATCGAATTTGCCAATATTTTCTCGTCAAATATGGATTGGATGGCACTTTCCACCTTTTTTGAAGCCAATCCGACAACATCTTCACTTCCATTCGAGAAAATCCTTCTGTGTGTATTGACATTTGACTTGAACCTTGACTCCCATCGTCCATGTACCATACTGCCAACGCAATCGGATCGTTGATCTCTTCTAGCCAACGAGAGTTCACCGTCTTCTTCCCATTTGGGTAACATAAAGCATGAATTTTCAATATCTCTTCTGTCGAAAGAGTATTGAATCGGCAAACCTCTTTGCCGTAACCTCCGTTTGGCTTTATTTTGGGCGGCGTGCCAACCAGTCTCTTCAACTCGTTGTACTTCCACTCTACAAAAGCCCTTTGGACAGACGATTGTTGAATCCTTAATCTCGCCGATTTTCCGTGGGGTAGCCGAGAGATTGATCCGTCTCCTAGCAACGTACCCAAAATCACCTGTCTCTCTCTTTGAGTTAGTTCTTCGCACATATAAAATATCACCAAACTTTATGTTTTTAGAAGGAACATAACCACGACCTTCACACCAAACCAAATGATTGTGTGTCACAGAAATGTTTCCACCTTCATAATATATAGTGCGCCACCTTCTTTTTAAGAGTTTTTTCTGTCTTGCTACAATTTTTTTGTATTCGACCAACCCTGAGTTATGATTAAATGAAGCTACTTTCACATCAAGATTTTGGTCAATTATTTCCCCAATTGAAATTAGACCTTTATCTGTATCAATGAGAGCAGATGGAGGCAAGCACTCGTCAACCACCAAAGTTCCAACATCGAGCAGCCAGTTGTTTTGTTCAGATTTGAAATTTCGGGAGCGGTGATTAAGCATTTCAGAAGTCATGATAATCATATCAGCTTCTGAAAGTTCTTTGGATCGCTCTTTAGTGAGTCGATAATCGCCCGTACAAATAGAAATCTTCAAGTCTTTGAAGTGATATTGAAGATCAGTCCATTGGTCAATTTTCTCTTGAGCCAAGGCACGGAGCGGAGCGAGAAACATTCCCTTTCCGCCACGCTTACGAATTTCGTGGGCCAAAAACATTTCGGCCACAACAGTCTTTCCGGAACTAGTGCGAGCAGCAATTAAAGTATTGGCATCTTCTTTGTAATAATCAAAAACCCGGCTCTGCACCGGGTTGAAATTCTCGAAGGCCCATGCGGCCAAAGGGTATTCTTGAGATGGCACCAATTCATTTTGATCGGAAACCTTATCAATTGGAGGCATATTTTCACCTTTGGGTTTACTTTTTGTCTTCTGCGTCATCGGCCTCCAACATAACAATTTCATCAGAAAAAACAATACTAATTCGGTTCTGCTCAAACATATTTAGAAGTCCCGCCGCCAAATCATAAGCAAATTGACGAATCACAAAATCGGCTTTGGGATGTCGTGGGTAATTAATCACAGCGATTTCCCAGCCAGGCTCGTGATAATCTTGCCATACATATGCAGTAGGAGTAATTCGCACGGGGTTGGAAGATTCCGTCCCCCGTGCGAGTTGAAATTCCCCCACATACGCACGCACATCAGCATACGAAAAGGCATCTCCGTTGTATTTACGCCGGGAGCCAATGTAGATGCGTGCTTCGTTAAATGGCACAGATTTTATACTGTGTTTTTTCAAGCAGCCCCTTCATTCCGCTTCTTATATTCTTTACCAACAAAATCACTAATCATATCGATCATATCATAAAGTTCTGTAGAAGAAACAGCCGAAGAAAACCATTTGTCCATTTCTTTGGTCAAACCCATAAAATTCAGGGAATCGGCCAAGTCGCCGGACATTCTTTCGTTCAGAGAGCAGTAAAGTTTCTTGAGGTTGTCTTCAGAAAGCCGAGTGCAATACTCTTTTAGATAAATTTCTAGCTTTTTCATCGCAATGTCCTTTTTAGGAACAAAAGTATGGATCAATTAAATGGACTCATAGATACTGAAAAATTAGAGGAGCTTTTGATCGCAAAATGGTCACAGTTCATCAACGTCTCCAAACTGTTTGAGTTTATCGAAACTAATATAAAAGTACGTAAAAATTCCTTCGGTATAATCAATGATACCACCATGAAGATGAAAGGCAAGCAACTTATGCTCTCCCGATTTCAATTAACGGCACAGGGCTTCCTTGTTTGGGTAGAATTTACCGTGCCAGTGGATAATGGTATGGCCACCGGCACGACGGAACTTCTCATTACAACCAAAGGAATTGTATCCCATGTGCAAACACTGGGCAATATTTATTTTGGAAATAATTCAAATAACGTCTAATCTCCTAACTTGCTCGCCATTTTGGTCAACAAACTGGTCTTCTAGCACAAGGACATTTTTTTCGTCATTAAATCTGAGGCCCAAATTATAAGAATCAATACTGGTAGAACGACCGCCTCTGCTTGTGATGACCCAACAATAATCGTCCTTTTTAACAATCTCACCATCGTTACCTTCTTGAGTAATTCCAATTTCTAGAATTACGCCGTCCGGCAAAAGAAGCTCGATTTGGCCATGTTTCATTAGATGTGTGACTAACAAAGATTGGATTTTATTCTTATTCATTTGGACCTCTTCGTTATAAAGTTAGGAGCAATTTAACATTGCTCATGTCGTATATAGTGATAAGGATTTTTGATTTGAAAGAAGAAATATAATGCTGACAATATCATTTAGATTATTTTTAGAAAGCGAATCTGCTGTGGAACTAAAAGCAAAAATACTTGCCAGCGACTTCCTGCGTAGCATCAGAAACGCTGGCGGTGAGATATATTTCGTTGGTGGAGCAGTCCGAGACTTACACCTAAATCGCCCATCCAAAGATATTGACGCTATGGTTAAAGGCATACCACTTCAGACTTTGGCTACGATCTTGGCCCAGCACGGGAAAGTCAATGAAGTCGGCCAATCCTTTGGAATCATCAAATTTTCACCGAATGAATTCCCCGTCTCCGAGCCTTTGGACATCGCCATTCCTCGCACTGAAAGACCGATGACACCAGATGAAAAGGAACAATATAAAACCACATATGGTAAGTATCCATCGTCTTATCAAGCCTTCATAACCAACTCAAATCACAGTCTTGGTGTCGAAGAAGATTTGAAACGAAGAGACTTCACAATCAATGCGATGGCCCAAGACCAACATGGCAATTTGATCGACCCGCACGGTGGCATGGAAGATATAAAAAACAAACAAATCAAGATGGTCGATCCCAAAGCATTCTCTCAAGACCCTTTGAGAATGTTGCGTGCTGTACAATTTGCGGCCAGATTTGGTTTTGATATAGAACCAGCAACTTTTGAGGAAATCAGGAAAAATGTTGATCTAATTTCTGGAATACCGGGCGAGAGAGTCCTTACCGAAATTGAAAAAATTGTCTCAAAAGGCAATCAATTTATCGGTGCCAAATTACTTTGCAAAACTTCTTTGTGGCAAGAAATCACCAAATTACAATGCAAAAATTTTGGGCCAAAAGCTGCTCTTTTTGAAAAAAGTAAAAGCATCTCTGAATTTATGTTCTTAATGCTTTACGGAGTCACCAATTTTGAAGGTGCGTCCAAAATCTGCAATAAATTGAAATGCGAAAATGTAACGATAAAACAATTGAAGGCACTATATCTTGCTTGGGAAGAACGAGATAGCCCTAAATCCCTAAAGGATATAGCCCAGGCCATTCGCCCATATATGACTGTCTTTAGGATGAAGAAAATTCATCCCACTTCATTAGAACTCAAGGTATTGCCGAATGAAATTTTGGAAGCCCTCGCTTCATCTATGCCAAAAAGTCATGGTGAATTAGAAATCGACGGGAACGACCTAATATTGCTGGGATTCAAGGGACCGGAAATTAAAAAGGCTCTTGATGTGATAATCGGAAAAATATTCTCTGGTGAATTACAGAACTCTAAAGATGAAATTGTGCAATTCATCCAGACTAAAAGGATAGAAATCAGCCAAGCAATAGCCAGTGCCGAAACAGATGCCTATATGCGGTTCATGAGTTTTCAGAAGTCTAAAAAATATGGACCTGCATAGAAAGCATGTAAGAATATTTTGTCCCCTCGAAATTGCAATTCTCAACTGGGGTGTCAAAGGGAAATTCTATAGGTCGCCCTGTACGATCAACGTATACTGTCCACACATAAATCTTGCGACCTTCTTTATAAATTTCCACTAAAGAAAGATTATGTCCTCCCAAAAATTTTTTTGCCAATTTAACGGCGATGTTGAATGGTATGAATGGACAGTACTGAGCGTATATCTGCAACGTCTCGGCAAAATATTCGTCAAAGTCAGATTTTTGATAATAAAGGTCAATGTTATATCCATCAACCACTACACTCTTTTTTTTGAAAAACAAAAGCTCATCTTCTTGGCCCAAAGATGGCGTAACAGACTTAGGATAATTATACGGAATAAGTGTCTCGCCAACGCTACGCATTGATTCCACGATCTCATCCAACGGGCTTTGTTCAAACATATAGCCTTTCTCCTATCAAGGTATATAGTTTAGATTCTGAAGTTATCGGAATATATCTGCTCTTCTGTTCGTTCAATCTCATGGCGAACTTGGGAAGAAAGAGAAACCGTTTCTTGCCATGCCTTGAACCTTGCCTTGTCGCTCATCACGCCCGGCAAATTAGCGTTCAAAGTGTTTTGAAGCAATTTAGACAAAAACCACGAACGTGTCTGAGACAAACCTTCGGAAAGTTCGTATTGGTTTGGCAAGAAACCTAAATGCTCAAAAACCTGAATTGGATCTAGCCATTGATAGCCTGACCATGAATTATTTTTTTCGTAATTTTCCGGCATCCTTCTCGCCACACATCTTTCTACGAAATGCAATAAAAGACGAGTCCAATTTTTGACAACCAAAGAATCTTTGCAAGCACTGTAGTCCATAATTCGGAATTCAACAGAGCTTCTTTTCTTTCTGTAAATGTGATAGGAATTTGCTGAATAATATTTGTATTCCCCCAAGTTTCGGATCAAAGCTGCCATAGGCATAAACCCATCTTCAATTTCATTCATAAAATCGGCAAGGCCAATGAACTGACAATAACGATTTCTTTTTCGAGAACGGGGAACAGAATCCATAAAGACAGGCTCACATTTAATCCACCAAGTCAAAATCGTGGCAACCTGTTCCAAGGAAAGATCGGCCACTTCAATGTGAATATGCAAAGAACAGCGTTCATCGACCAATACTTTTGGGTCTAAAGCGAAACCATCTATGACTTTACACACCTTTTTAAGATCGTGCCACCCCTTGCAAACCGGCGTGCAAACCTCCATTCCGCAACTGGCATCAGGCTTGATAACCCACTGTTCATTGTTGTGGTCATTGCCCCACTTATGAATGAGGACGTTTTCGTTTACTGTTTTTTGGACTAAATTACCTATATAATGTATCCCTTCGGGCAATTTACCATTCTCATGCCCAATCGGTCGATTCCGTAAATCAAAAGCATTCAATTCGAGTTCGACCCCGTACCTACGAAAATAGTCCAAATTTAATTTTTCTTTCTGAGGATTGTCCATAACAATTTCTCTCCTTAGAATTATTATATGGTATTACCCAAAAAGATTTCTACGTCCATTGGCCACGGAGCAAGAACATGAAGTGTTTATTGATAGAAACAAAAGACAAAAAACGGTTTATTACGCATGAAAAATATTTGCATCAATTAGTCGAATTTTCAAAAACTTTTGGGGCAAATATCTCAATTATTGAAGCTGAGGGAGTAAACCCGCTAAAAATCGAAGATTTGGTCCCAGCTATTTGCGATCAAAACTACAAGAATCAGCAGTTTAAGTATGAAATACTGGAAACCAAGCTGAGAAGAGAAAAGCGAAACCGCCCCAAAATATTAAAGGCGGCATCTAAAATTCAGGAATACATCTATGGAAAATTCCTGAAAAAAGAAACTGTATCACTGAAAGAATTGAAAAAGCGATTTAAAAGACAAGAATTATCTGATGCGGCATTGTGCAACCATGTCAGGAAAGTGAAAGAAACCCTCGGAAAAGAAGGATTTACCATCCAGAAAGTCGGGGGAGGAATGTATCGAATTCAATAAAGTATCAGCTAATGGAAGACTTGGTCGCTGGGTGCGACTAAGGCTTTCATAGTTTAAATCGGAATTCGATCAATAAGAACAATAAACAAGTAAAGAAACAAAAAAGGGAAGAAGGTTTTATCCTTCTTCCCTTTTTGGGATAAACGAAGGTTACTCTTCGCTTTCTTCGTCCTGTCTTTCGTTCAATTCGTCGTCAATCATTTCATCATCGTAACCAGTTACATCGGTTTCGATAATGTCGCCGCCAACTTGGAATTCGATAGCGGCCATATAAGGCTCTAAATATTCCCGAACTTCTTGTTCGTTCGCCGCATCAATCAATGCTGGGCACTTGTAGAGAAGTTCAATCGGCACGTCGTTGCGTTCAAGTGATGCCTTGAACTTAATTTCGGACCCACCAGCCCAAGGTTCTTTAACGATAAAGTTCCCAGCGCCTTTGATTTCAATCCGGCCAGCGTCCAGCAAACAGGAGAGCAAGCCACTGATTGGATCAATTCCATAGTCAAAGAGGAGTCTAATATTCTCCGCTGAGACAAATGGACGATGAGTCTTGTTCTTTACATTTTTGACGCAGACATTGATCCCAAGGATTTTCTTCTTCTTGGCTGTCAAAGTCTTTTCGATTTTCTTTTGTGTACGAGTCTCAAGACGACAAGAGGCATAGAAAGGCAAAGCGTTACCACCACCAGCAGTTGTCTTAGGATTACCGTACATTACGCCGATCTTATCTCTGGTTTGATTTAAGATAATGACCGTGGCTTCGTGCTTCTCCATCACAGAATTCAATTTACGGAATTCTCTGGAACAAATCTTAGCACGTTCGCCGGGCTGTTCATTACCGCCCACGATCTTCTTGAATTGTTCCTTCGTGTATTTCTCAGGCAATTGCACTTCACGCAATTCACGAGCAGATGGGCTTACGCCAATCGAGTCGTAAACAATAGCGATCTGTGCGTCAGTGCCCTTCTTTTCACGAATATATTCAATGGATATGTACATCTTCTTGAATACGTCCTCAAGCGATTGAGGCGTATGGCGAACAATTTTCTGCAAGTCGCAGTGAGATGCTTTCTTGATGAATTCTTTATTCGCAGAATTTTCGCAATCTTCGAGTACAGGGACACCCTTCTTTCTCTGGCAACCAAACAAAATATTGGTGCCAATAAGAGATTTGCAAGAAGAGTTGGGGCCGTAAATCTCCGTGAGCTTACCACCCGGCACGCCGCCATCAATAAACTTACCACTGCAAATATAGTTGATAGCCAAACTGCCTGTATCAACGAAATATTTGACCGAATCTATCGCATCAAGAATATCGCCACCTGTTTCTTGGGCGAACTCTTGGAAAAAATCCAAATCATCTCCGTCGTTGTTGGCAACGACAGCTTTTTTTCTGGCCATAATTAAACTCCGATTTCTAAAAAAAAAGGGGATGGCTGCAACATTATATTACAGCCATCCCCTTGAGAGACAACCTTACACTGCGTCCAGTTCTTTCATGAAGTCATCGTCAGCAAGCAATTCTTGCTCTTCGGACGACCCAGAAGAACTCCCGGTGGTCTGCGTGACCAACTCTTCACGCACCGAGTCATCCCCTACAACTGCCGCAGCCGAATTGGATGAAACGCCAAGACCAGTAGCATTGCGGAACTCTTCAAGATCATTGTCTTGCTTCGTTTCGCCTTCCTGAACCATTCCAAGATGAACACGCAAAGCGTGCTTCAATTCCTCTTCAGTCTTCACCTTGCGGAGAGCTTGGAGGTCATGAATGCTTTCAAGCCATTTGTCCAAATCTTCGGACGATCCGACAGGAGATTCTGGCTCGAACTTGGAGAAGTCGTAATTCGGGAATTCACGGTTGCCGCTCTTGGTGATCTTTTTGACCACTTTAAAATCACGGCCATTTACCGGGTGAGTAATATCGCCCAAGGGAGCTTCACCAGCGTCCTTGTCGCCAACAATCGCACGCATAATCTTTGCGTGGACTTGCTTACCACAAGAATAAATCTTGGGGCCAACATTCTTGTGAACTTCACCCGTCTTCGAGTCTTTTTCCTGACGAACGATTACGTTGTAGTAATAGCGTTCAACAGGCTTAATGTCTCTGGCTTTGTTTTGAAGAGTTTCAGCTTCTTTGCCACTCAAGCCTTCGGACTTCTGCCAAAGGTCACTGTAATATTTGCAAATAATACAGTCGCCCTTCCATTGAGGAACCTGCTTGCCGTTCCGCTCAATGGTAGAAAGCTCTTTCGGGCAGTGATAGGCCCGCTTCTGCTTGGTGACGGGATTCGTCAAAGTGTGGGTGCGGGTCGCACAATAAAGTTTCGTGCCCTTTTTACGGGGCAAGAATCTCATCAACACGAAGCCCTCACGTTCGGGCATTCTCACGAATTTGGCAAGATATTCTTCGTTGTTGAATCCGGGTTCGGCGTTTACACGCTCGGACTCCATCATCACTTCGTTCATATCCAGCGCTTCATAGGCAGTACTCATTTTCAGTCTTCTCCATAGTAAAAGTAAAGTCTGGAACAAGTAATCGTTAACGTAACAATTTTCGTCAGCGTCTTGTCCACGGGTTTCAGTTATAATTTATATCGGCAACCCAGTCAATCGACTTTAGTTTATTTTTAGAGATTCCTAAAATTTGTAATATACAATCAAACTATCGATGAAATTTGTTATGTACATCCGACTCAAGCAACAAAGCAACAAGGGAGATAAGGTATTCTTCCCTATCACCCTTGTGGAATTTGAGATGTGCCTTAATTTTTTCTTTGGCCGTTACAAAGTCAGTATCATCAGACCAAAGGATATGTAAAAACTTCTTGTGGTCTTCGAGGCTCTTGCCCGAATTGAAAAATCGCATAATGCTCCCTTCCGTGGCAACATTATCTATTCTTCTGAGGGCTTTTCTCCCTCTTTCTGAGCTTGCATCGACAATGCTTTTTTATGAAGAGCGTCTAATTTATCCTTCATGTTCATATGACCTTCAGATTCCAAGTCTTCATTAACTTGCTGCCGTAGGGCTTGTTCTTTGTCATACTCTTCTTCGAGAGCCTTGAGTAATTCAAGGTTTTTCTCGATTTGTGCCTTGGCAGAATCAACACGAGCTTTCTCACGCATCTCTCGAACCAAAGGGTCATTTACAATCGGCATTTGCTTAGGAGATAACTCCCGCTCAAGCATTTCTTTCCTTTTGTCTTCTTTGCGAACAGCACGCATCTGCTCACGACGACGAAGAACACGCTCTTTCGCAACTTTTTCACGCTTCTTCTTCTTTTGAGCAATCTTCTGTTGTTTACTCGGCATATTTTATCTCCTAACAACGGGCATGGAATTATCCTCAATGGCTCCAGACCAATTGAGTTTCCCGCCGTCTCTTTCTTTTTGAGTTTCAGAAAATCCCAATTGTCGATCAGCTAACAATTTTACATTGGCTGGTATGAAATAAATATCGGAAACATTTTGCTGACGCCCAACATCATCAACGATTTTGAGTATTGAAACGGCACCTATCTGTTCCCGCCCATAGACAGGATACTTCTTATCAGGGGTAAGCCTCAAGCCCTTTTTCTTAATCTCTGGCATTTGTGGCAATTCCGGCGAGAATATCACCATGTCTATCGGTCGGCCCAAATCTCCCGTTGCGGCGGAATCTTGAACTTGTTGAATACGACGCTCTTGGGGAACAGCTACAGCATTTTCTGGTACTTCGACAACTTGTTGAACGATGAGGCTTGATGCTTGATCAAATAAGAATTTGCGATTTTTAATCACCACGCCGCCATTGGTTTCCTTAAAGCTAATTTGCTTGCGGGAAAGCTCAACAATATCTACATCGACAACAAATATGTCTCGCCGAGCAAGCTGCGCCATCACAGCTCCGGCCAATTTTTCCAGTGGGACTTCATCGAAAGGATCACCCACATTTTTCTTCAAAGACTTCAACTCTTCTTTATCGTAGCCGCCATCTTTTCGCTCATGATATTTGTAAGTAACTTCGTACCCCACGTTATTTTTCTCCTTCTGCATTTAATCTTGCTTGTATTGCGTCTTCCACATTTTTAATGCCATAGATTTGTCCAATTATTCTCCTTCATCTTCGTTGTAATCGAGTGTGTCTTCTACAAAATTAGACAAAGTAATCGAACCATAAAATGCCGCATTCGTAAGTTTTTTATTGTACCGAATCAGAATACCCTTTTCGGTCAAAGTGAAAGGCAAATAAGGTGAATAAATGTAACCAGTCACATAATGATTTTTGGGATTTTTGTAACCCAACAAAATCTTTTCTTGAGGCACATCAAATTCGTAAAGTTCCCAACGGTCCCCCACGAACGGTTTCAAAAGCTCGCAGACCTTCGGATGCGCTACAATCCATGTAGCCTCATTCGGCGTCTTCGTGCCGATATATGCACTCATTCCCTCAACCAAGGAAAATAGCTGCTCTGGGGTTTGATAAACACAATCCTTGTTATTACAAATTGACAATAAATCACCAACTATCTCTTTGTTGATTTCGTGGGTATACTCTTCAGAATAATTCGAGGTTGCTTCAGCCTCCGCATCAAGTCCCAACTTGTAAGTTTGACCTCTATATTCTAAAACCCGAATACGACCGTTTTCTACCTTCGTAGGCTTTGGACCGTCCCAAGGAAGAGCAACAAATCGAGTTCTTACCGACGATGGAGCAGAACGAACACGCATATCCTCATTGACAAAATAAACGAAATCTTCTGGTTTGCGTGTAGTCTGAATGGAAACCAAATTGAAACCCAAGAAATCTTGATTGAATACCCTACGGATTATAGGAATACTGCACCGCTTCCATTGAGCGGTTTGATAAGCATCGTCCTGATATTGTTCATTCAAAAGCCGCTGATTTTCAAGTATTTCTGAAACTTGCCGGGCGATAAAAGGGTCTTTGATCCCCCACAATAAACCTGTCACGCTCCACTTTTTGCAATTCTCGTAACAACCTTTAATGTATTCTTCTGCAAAATTCATATTGCGAAGCAAGGCCATCTCTTCTTTGATCAATTCATCCATATTATCCTCATTTTTGTAAAATGCCTGTGCCATACCGAGTTTCAAAGAACAAAGGTGGGTGATTCACACTTTCGCTAAAAGCAAAAAACGCATCGCTCGCAGATTCATCCCGCTTAACATACTCAGTCACAATAAAGCCATTCTCAGCTACAAAAGGCCACATATACTCCAAATGAGCCAAATGATCGTCATAAGTCATTTCTTCATTGATGATGACCATATCCCATTTAATTGGTGATATTTTCTCCACAAACTCGTTATCGTATACATTATTTATGTAGAAGTCTATACTTCCTTTATAATTCAATTTGATGTTGTGGAGGCCCATTCTGGGGGAATAGTATTCTTTGCTTTCGGGACGAAATGCTATGATATATTCTACGGTCTTGCAAGACTGTAGAAAACTGCCTTCGAGCAGCCCCAGCCCAAAATTAAGAGAAAGCATATTCTTGGGGGATAAGAATTTTCCTAAATGATAGTAAAAAGGTGCATATCTTGGATCAGAATAAGCCGGTGAGCGACGACAGGACTCATTCACCATCGCCATACGATCTAAAAGAACTTTGCCACCCACATATTCTTTATCTAAAAAAACAGAAATTTTTCTTTGAACATCCAATAAATCAATTTTTTCCATAATACTATAATAGAGTCAGGAAAGCGTTAAACATGAACAATCGTTTTGATTTCTTAGTTGTAGGGTCGGGATTTTTCGGAGCCTCATTTGCAAGAACAGTTAAAGACGCAGGAAAGACTTGTCTTGTAATCGAAAAAAAAGATCATATCGCTGGGGCCGCACACGACAAACAAGTGAATAACTATTTTGTTTCTTCGTATGGGGCACACATTTTCCACACCCATAGCAAAGAAATTTGGGACTTTATTCACCAATTTGGTAAATTTTTGCCCTTCACCAATCGCCCCAAAGTTGTAACCGGGGACCGCATCTTCTCCTTCCCAATCAACTTAATGACGCTCCATCAACTCTGGGGAGTCAAAACACCAGAGGAAGCTCGCCGCAAACTCCAAGAAGTAACCGCTCCCTATAAAGTCAATCACCCAAAAAACTTTGAAGAATGGGCATTGTCGATGGTAGGCGAAGAAATATACAAGACATTTTTCTATGGATACACAAAGAAACAATGGATGAAAGAACCAAAAGAACTCCCATCTTCCATTATCCAAAGATTGCCAATTCGTCTCACCTACGACGAGAATTATTTCACCACTCAATATCAAGGTATGCCTGCGGAAGGATACACCAAGATCGTTGAAAATATGCTTGACGGAATCCCCGTCGAAACAAACATAGATTTTCTAAATGATAAAGACAAATGGTTTAATCTTGCAAAAATGATAGTTTACACTGGCCCCGTGGACGCATTATTCAATTACGAGTACGGGGAATTAGAATACAACACACTAATGTTCAAACAAGAAAAAAAATACGGGGACGTTCAAGGGAACGCAGTGTTAAACCACGTCTCCGAAGATGTACCTTACATCCGATCAATTGAATACCGTCACTTCTACAAGCAAGGTGAAGCAACCAAACACTATAACCTAAATTTGGACACAGAACTAAGCATTATCTCTTACGATTACCCAATTTCTTACAAAGATAATCCCGACCCTTTATACCCAATTCGAGACGACAGAAACTCTGAGATTTATGAAAAGTATGCTAACTTAAAAAAGAATCAACCCAACCTGATTCTGGGTGGCAGGCTGGGAGAATACAAATATTTAGACATTGACCAATCAATGGCGTCGGCAATCACTAAAGCTAAAAAGGCAATACAATGTATGACGTAGAATTTCACATAATGTGTTCTGAGAAAGAAGCCTTCAAATACAGACTAGAAAACTTTCTCAATTATGGCATTCACAACTGTAATAAATTCAAAGTTAAAATGGTCTTGCTTTTACAAAAACCAATCGGCGAATTGGAAGAAGAAATCAAAAAATTTCAAAAAGACAATTTACACTTTGAAATAATACGATTCAACCATGATGATCCTTCTTTCAAGAAATTCACTTATCTGTCGGAAATAGTCCCTAAGCGATTGGAAGAAGCACGATGGTTCATCGGCATGGACGAGGACACAATTACAGATATTGATGCCCTAATTGAACATCTCGATGAAGATTATGATTGGCAGGAAAAACACTATGTTTCTACCAAACCCATGAATAATGTCCAG
>Ga0194120_10003116_pt1 | contig 27493 bp, 32 predicted proteins | sample TA2MahCa65mmetaG_FD_148642 | JGI IMG/M metagenome (GOLD analysis project Ga0194120, IMG submission 148642) | Freshwater microbial communities from Lake Tanganyika, Tanzania - TA2015019 Mahale Deep Cast 65m | ecosystem: Environmental > Aquatic > Freshwater > Lake | place: Tanzania: Lake... | reverse complement strand
CGTTTGTACTCCACTGAAAACTTCCGTCGTGCTCTCATGACACCCCTCCTGGCCCATTATGGGCCTTAAGTGAGGTGTCCGTAAAATCGGGGCAGAACCCTCTCCTGCCTTCCCCCGTGACTGAACCCTCCCCTGCATGCCAGACGGAATGAATCCAATCTTCAGTTCATGGCTCTAACGTCCCTCATGGTTTCCTTGACAAGCGTCGAGCGCCTTTGTTACGTTGGCAAAATCCCTAATCTCTAGGCCAACTTGGGAGAATTCATGCAGGTCAAAATCAATGGAAAATCCGAGGACGTACCGGGTGGAACGGTCCTCGACTTGCTCAAGAGTAAGAAGATCGAACCCCAGATGGTGGCCGTCGAGGTGAACGACAAAGTGTTGGACCGTGACCACCTCGCGACGACAGCCCTCAACGAAGGAGACCAGGTCGAGTTCCTCTTCTACATGGGAGGAGGCCGGTGACGATGGTATTGCACAAAGAAATCACTGAGTTGATCGGTAAGACCCCGCTTGTTCGGCTCAATAAGCTTTCACATCCCGGCGCCGCGACGATCTACGGGAAGGTTGAATTTTTCAATCCGGGCGGCAGTGTGAAGGACCGTATCTGCCTCAACATGATCAATGAGGCGGAGCGTCAAGGCAAGCTCAAGCCGGGCGGGACCATTGTCGAACCAACGAGCGGAAACACCGGTATTGGTCTGGCCCTGGTCGCTGCCGTGCGCGGTTATAAGCTGATTCTCGTCATGCCGGAAAGCATGAGCATGGAACGGGCCAGCCTGCTGTCCTCATACGGTGCGCAATTGGTACTGACGCCCGCCTGGGAAGGCATGAAGGGTTCGATCAAGGAAGCGGAGAGTATTCTGGCTCAGAATCCGTCGTATTTCATGCCGGATCAGTTTTCCAATCCGGCCAATCCGGCCATGCACAAGATGACGACGGCCGTGGAAATCTGGGACGCCCTGGACGGAAAAATTGATGCCCTGGTCGCAGCGGTGGGAACCGGTGGCACGATCACTGGATGCGGTGAGTTCTTCAAGGAAAAGAATCCAAAGATCAGCATCATTGCCGTTGAACCGGCCACGTCCCCGGTATTGTCCGGCGGCGATCCTGGCCCACATAAGATCCAAGGTATCGGCGCAGGCTTCGTGCCCAGGGTCCTGAATCGCAAGATTCTCGACCGCGTCGTCACCGTGACCGACGATGAGGCCTATCAGACGGCGAAACTGCTCTCCAAGAAAGAGGGCTTGCTGGTGGGAATCTCAGCCGGTGCCAATGTCTTCGCCGCCCAAAAGGTTGCGGAAGAACTGGGCCCCGGCAAGAACGTCGTGACGATACTCTGTGACACCGGCGAGCGGTATATCAGCATTGAGAAGTATTTTAACATCTAGTGATCGGTGATGAGTGAAGGGTGATGGGCACCGAACGAGTTGCTGACCTGCTCATCACACATCACTGATCACGCATCACAGGCTGACAATGGAATTCACCGACGAGCAAATCAACCGCTACAGCCGGCATATCCTGTTGCCTGAAGTCGGCGGCAAGGGACAGAAGAAGATTGCCAAGTCGCGCATTCTTCTCGTCGGAGCCGGCGGTCTTGGGTCACCGGCTGCGTTGTATCTGGCTGCGGCTGGTGTGGGCACTATCGGATTGATCGACAGCGATGTGGTGGATCTGACCAATCTCCAACGTCAGGTGCTGCACCATACCCCCGACGTGGGACGCCCCAAGGTGGTGTCGGGGAAAGAAAAAATCCTGGCGTTGAATCCAGATGTGAACGTGTCGATGTATGAAGAACGGTTGACGGCCGGCAATGCGCTGAAGATTTTCAACGACTACGATGTGGTGATCGACGGCGTCGACAATTTCACGGCGAAATTCCTCATCAACGACGCCTGCTTTTTTTCCGGCAAACCGTTGGTGCATGGCGGCATTCTGCGTTTCGACGGCCGGGTGACGACGATCGTCCCCAAACAGTCGGCCTGCTATCGCTGTGTGTTCAAGACCCCGCCGCCGCCCGGTCTGGTCGCCTCCTGTCAGGAGGCCGGCGTCATCGGAGTCCTCGCCGGCATTATCGGGACCATCCAAGCAACGGAGGCGTTGAAACTCGTCCTGGGCATCGGCAAGCCGCTGACCAATCGCATGCTCGACTTCGACGCGCGCAAGACGCAGTTCCGTGAAATCAAAGTCCGACGCAATCCCAATTGTGCCCTCTGCGGTGACCATCCAACGATCACCGAGCTGTTCGACGATGGGGACCCCTATGCGGGCTGTGCCGTACGGCCGTCAGCATAGGATTTGAGAAGGTGGTGTGACGATGAGCAAAATGAAAGCGCTGGTATGCCGCGAGTGCGGCAAAGAATATCCGACCAAGGCCATCCACGTGTGCGAGATGTGCTTCGGCCCGCTTGAGGTCAAGTACAACTACGATGAGATCAAACACGTCATCTCGCGCAAGAAGATCGCGGATGGCCCGAACAGCATGTGGCGCTACCTTGACCTGCTCCCGGTCGAAGGCACGAACTTCGTCGGCCCGCATGCCGGGTTTACGCCATTGGTGCGCGCGAAAAATCTCGGCGCCTATCTGGGATTGGACGAGCTGTACATCAAGAACGATACGGTGAATCATCCCACCCTGTCCTTCAAGGATCGTGTGGTGGCCGTTGCCTTGACCCGCGCCCGCGAACTCGGATTCGAAACCGTGGCCTGCGCCTCAACGGGCAACCTGGCCAATTCGGTGTCGGCGCACGCGGCGGCAGCCAATCTCCATTGCTACGTCTTCATCCCCGGTGACCTGGAAGCCGCCAAGGTGCTGGGCAATCTGATCTACAAGCCGCACGTGGTCGAAGTGGAAGGCAATTACGACGACGTCAACCGCCTGTGCAGCGAAATTGCCGGCGAACACGGCTGGGCCTTTGTGAATATCAATATTCGCCCCTACTATGCCGAAGGGTCCAAGACCCTCGCCTTCGAGACGGTGGAACAGCTGGGGTGGAAAACCCCGGATCAAGTCGTGATCCCCATGGCCTCCGGCTCGCTCTTGACCAAAATCTGGAAGGGCTTGCACGAAATGAAGTACGTGGGCTTGATCGACCAGGTCCGCACCAAGATCAACGGCGCCCAGGCCGAAGGCTGCTCCCCGATTTCCACCGCCTTCAAGGGTGGCCGCGACTTCTTCAAGCCGGTGAAGCCAAAGACCATCGCCAAATCGCTCGCGATCGGCAACCCGGCGGATGGCTACTACGCGCTCAAGGCCACGGCTGAGAGTCACGGAGCCATGGACATGGTGACCGATGAGGAAGTCGTGGAAGGCATTCAGCTGCTGGCACAAACCGAAGGCATCTTCGCGGAAACAGCGGGCGGCGTCACCATCGGCGTGCTCAAGAAGCTGGTCAAGCAAGGCATCATCAAGAAGAACGAAGTCACAGTGGCCTACATTACGGGCAACGGATTGAAAACGCAGGAAGCGGTCATCGATGCCGTCGGGCGGCCGACCCGCATTCAACCGAGCCTCGTGGCTTTTGAGAAAACCTTTAAGCTCGGGAAAAATGGTGGTGGTGACGCATGATTAAAGTCCGCATTCCAACTCCGCTGAGACCCTTGACAAAAAACCAGGGCGAAGTCGACGTGACCGCCGGCTCCATCGCTGACCTCGTGAACACACTCGAGGCCTCTTATCCCGGCATCAAAGCGCGCCTCTGCGACGACAGCGGCGAGCTGCGCCGGTTCGTCAACATCTACGTCAACGAAGAAGACATCCGTTTCCTCAAAGGCAAAGACACCGCCTTGAAATCCGGCGACGAAGTGTCGATCGTGCCGGCGATCGCGGGAGGCTGATCATGGCGCACACGTCACACTTGCGATTCCATATCCGTTTCCCGGAAGACACGATTCGACAGCCGATCATCTATCAGATCGGACGTGAATATAACGTGGTGACGGATGTCAGACGCGCCGATGTGCGGGACACCACGGGCTGGGCGGATGTTGAATTCTCCGGCGAGACGGCGGAAATCGAGCGTGCGCTCGAAGGCCTGCGCAAAAAGGGCTGCGTCGTCGATCCGATTGAACTGAATGTGGTGGAGTAAGAACTGGTAAAACGTGAGAAGTAAGAAGTAAAAGGTAGCAGTGGGCAGCCAATATAACCTTTCACTTTTTACCTTTTACTTTTAATTGAATGGTCATGGAACTCACCGAATCAGAAATCCAACGCTACAGCCGTCACATCATTCTTCAGGACGTCGGCGGCAAGGGCCAACTCAAGCTGAAGCGCGCCAAGGTACTGTTGATCGGCGCCGGCGGTCTCGGCTCGCCAGCTGGTCTCTACCTGGCTGCCGCCGGCATCGGCACGATCGGCCTCGTCGACGGCGATGTCGTCGACCTTTCCAATTTGCAGCGGCAGATCATGCACTCGACGGCCACACTGGGAAAACCCAAGGTCGAATCCGGCAAGAAAACGCTCTCGGCGATCAATCCTGAAATTACGATCAATGCCTATCACCAACTGGTCGATGCCGAGAATATTCTTCCTCTCGTCTCCCAATACGACATCGTGCTCGATGGATCGGATAACTTTACGACGCGGTTTCTCGTAAACGATGCCTGTTTCTTCGCCAAGAAGACGTTGATCTCGGCCAGCATGTTCCGATTCGAAGGGCAGCTGACCACGATCAAGCCCCATGCCGGCTACCCGTGCTATCGATGCCTGTATCCAGAACCGCCTCCGGCCGGCTTGGTTCCGAATTGCCAGGAGGCCGGCGTCCTGGGCGTGTTGGCCGGTACAATGGGGATTCTACAAGCCTCCGAAGCCATCAAAGAAATTCTCGGCACCGGCGAAACCATCGCAGATAAACTGCTGATTTACGACGCGCTCGACATGAAGTTCCGGAAAGTCGGACGCCCCAAGGATCCCGCCTGCCCTCTCTGCGGGTCGAATCCGAAAATCAAAGATCTCAGCATGGATTACACCGTCAGCTGCACGATCTGACAAACACGTGAAGCGCCACTCGTGAAGCGTGAAGCGCTGGACAGAATGGAAAGAAGCTTCCCGTGAACGAACTCGTGATTCCTCAAATCATTCTCGACGATATGATCGCCCATGCACGCGAGCTGGCGCCGCACGAATGTTGCGGCCTTCTTGCCGGAAACAATGGGGTGGTGAGCCGCATGTACCGAATCACCAATATCGTCGCCATGGAGGGTGCGCAAAATCTTTCGTCATTCGACCCAGCCAAAGTTGCGCACCTGGAGCGGCTGTCGCCGGCTGAACGGGCCGAGATTGCCTTCGTCATGGACATGCAGGATTTTTCAACCGCCAAGAAAGACATGCGCAATCACGGACTCGACCTGCAAGTCGTCTATCATTCGCATCCCCACGACCCGGCCCGTCCTTCCATCACCGACATCAAAATTGCCACTGACTATGAAGAGATCTGGCCAAAGATCAACCTGCCGATCCCATCCTATCTCCTCATCTCGCTCATGCATACCACGCCGGATATCAAGAACTATTGGATCAAGTCCGGCCAGGTTTCGAACGCCTCCTTTATCGTGCGTTGAGCCTACTCTGGGGCTACCTTCTTCCAACTATGAATGCGATCATGCTACCCTCTTCCGGCTGGCTCGATGGAGCGATCATGCGCATCATTCTTCTCGTCCTCATCCTCACTCTCGGCCACAGCGGCATCGGCCTTGCCGCTGATAAGAGCTATTACAGCCCTGTCATCCATATTGACGTCGAAAACCATCGCATCTTGATCTCTGAACTCGGCGGCGTGTTCTACATCGACGTCCCGGACATCGCGCGCCCCCATATGGACAAATTGCCGATCTCCGGCCTGGTGGATTTTGTGGTGGAAGTACGCGGCGAGAACGAAATGCCTGTCCTCAAGACATGGAAGGTGAAGTCCGGCGAATCGACATGCATGTACTTCAACGGGAAAGAGTGCAAGTAACCGTGCGATCAGCTGCCCGATGATGACCTCCCGCTGGATGCATGTGAGTGCGGCGTTCCTGTTTCTGGTCATCGCCGGATGCAGCGCCGGCCCGAGCCTGAGTCCGGTTTCCCCTGCTCCCTCTATCAGTCCCCCGAGCGACCCCGTCGTTCCGCGCATCCATCACCATCTTCGAGAATGGTTCCAATCTGCGTTTTCGGAAAACCAGGCGAAAATTATCCAGGCCCATGAAGCCATCGACACCTTTCCTGGCCGCTATAAACATCGGTTAGCCGTTCAACCGTTGCGCGACCCGTGGCACGGTTTGGCTCATCTCGAATCCAGGGCCCTGCTGGTCGCCAAGGCCGTCAGCAGTGGGGGGTCGAATCTCAACCGTGTGCTGGATGTTCTTCAGTCAAGCTGGGAAGGCTCATCCACCCTCGACCATGAAGTTCCGTTTCCCTCAAGCCACGCGCCCCACGAGCTCCTTGAATTTATGGTCACGAGTTTGGATCAGGCGGCTTCATATCGGAGCCAGGCCCTGGCCGCCCTGACGGAATCGGACCGCCGATTCTTATTCAGGCACAGTGCGGTCCTCGCGAATGACTTCACGCCGCAAGTGTCTCGCTTCACCACAGAGAAGGTCGCATCCATTGAAGCCACCGCCCAGTTCGCCACGCTGTTCAAAGAACGAGTGGACTATCGCGCACTGGTCGCCTCGGCACAGACATTGGTGCGTCTTGCGGATGAACGATGGCTGAGCCGGCTGCTGGATGCCTTTCCCACACCACTACCTTCTTCGGCCATCCCCTCTGGTCTTACGGGAGACGTGAGATTGATTCACCACACGACGCATGGCCTCATCGTGATTGGTGGGCCAGGCCCCAACACCTATGACATGGATCAGCCGGTAGCGCTGATCATCGACCTTGGCGGTGACGACCTGTATCGCGGGCTGATCGGCGCATCGAGTGACGAGGATCATGGCAATGCCGCAGTCATCGATCTGTCGGGAAACGATACCTATGAAGCCGCACCGCTCGGACTTGCGACAGGACGACTCGGCGTCGGTCTTGTCGTCGACCATTGCCGGCAACGATGTGTACCGGCTCCAGATTGGAGGAGGCGGCGGCGCCTTCGCCGGTATCGGTATTCTGCTCGACACACAGGGAAACGACATCTATACGGGAGCGCGCTTGACCCAGGGAGCTGCATTGCAGGACTGGGGCTCTTGTTGGACCTGGAAGGACACGATCGCTATGACGCTCAAGGTTTCGCCATCGGATTCGGCGGCCCCTTGGGAGTTGGCGCCGCCATCGATGCTGGGGGTGATGACCGGTATCAATGCGTCAACGGATTACCGAGCGCGTACAACGCGTCGGAAGCCCCTCAAGCCAAACCAGGAGATCCATCGTTTCAGTACGACTGTTTTGGCCTCGGCACGGGTGCGGGATTCCGCGTATTTTCTAAGCAGCGCGCACACCAGGCGATGAGTCTCGCCGGTGGCTGGGGGCTGCTCCTCGACTTGGGAGGCCGGGATCATTACCAGAGCGCCAATTTCTCCCAGGGGATGGGATATTTTTGGGGAATCGGCACCTTTCTTGACCTCGACGGTGATGACGAGTACCAGGCCGCGCGATATGGCCAGGGAGCCTCCGCTCATTACGGCGTCGGCATGCAACTCGACTATCAAGGAAACGATCAGTACCGCTCCATCGGTCCGTACTACAATAAGGGCGTATCCTGGGATCATGGGGTCAGCCTCGCAATTGATGGGGGGACCGGCAACGATCTCTATGCCCTCGATGCGACCAACGGCCTTGGAAAAGCCAACCACATGGGATGGGCGATCATGGTCGATGAGGGAGGGCAGGACCGGTACACCACTCAATCGCGGTTTGGTGAGGCAGCAGAGGAAAGCCTCGCAGGATTTTTTGACTTGGCCGGCAGCGATACCTATTCCATCTTGGCGGCGACGCCTGTTCAACTCTCGAATGGCAGCACGATTCCTCGAAGTCCAGGAGGCCTCTTTGTCGACCGGTGACACGGGAGCCTGCTCTGACCAGTCGAGCACACACCCATGGCATATTCATCAGACGATGGGCACCAATTCTCAATTCTCCGCGTACGAGCCAACCAGCTTGATTTTACAGTAGCCGCAGCGGGATCAGGCGATCGATTGGTATTGTGTCTGCACGGATTTCCCGAGTCCTCTCTCTCCTGGCGGCACCACATCGCACCCCTTGCACAAGCCGGTTATCGAGTGTGGGCACCGGATCTCCGAGGCTACGGGGGAACGACCAAGCCTGACAGCCTCGAGGCCTATCATCTTGAAGTATTGCTGGAAGACGTGGCCGCACTGATCGAAGCGTCGAACACCAGCCGAGTTATCGTAATCGGACACGATTGGGGAGGCATCATTGCCTGGTACTACGCGATGCGCCGTCCGGAGAAGCTAGCGGGACTCATCATCTTAAATGCGCCCCACCCGGCTTGCTTCGAACGTGAGATACGACACTGGAGGCAATTTCGCCGGTCGTGGTATATGGCCGTCTTTCAGATTCCCTGGCTTCCGGAAACCGTGCTGGCAGCAGGTGGGGCACACCTCATCGGAGCCATCTTTGAGCGCATGCGGGTGAACTCGAAATACCTGCCGAACGACATCGTACGCCGTTACCGGCAGCAGGCCTGCGAACCAGGCGCCCTGACTGCAATGCTCAATTACTATCGCGCGGCTATCCGAGGCGGCGGAGTTGCTCGCCAACGATTGCTGGGATATCCAGCCATCGATCTTCCGACTCTTGTCATGTGGGGGCTTCGAGATCACGCCCTGGCGAAACAGAATCTGGATGGTCTGGCCCGTTATGCAACCGACTTAACCATCGTGAGGCTTGAACGGGCAGGACACTTCGTGCATCAAGACGAACCGCAGCGTGTGACTGAAGAAATTCTCGGCTGGCTGCAACATCGTTGACGGGCCGAGGCCTGACGCACCATTCGCCGGAAAAGGAGATGTTCACCATGCCGGATAGGCCCTTGCGAGTCATTGCTCGCGTCATTGCCAAACCAGACGACGTGAATCACGTTCGGACCATTCTCGTCACGCTCGTTGAGGCAACACGCAAGGAGCCGGGATGCCTCAGCTATCAGCTACTCCAGAACCAATCTGAACCAACCGACTTTACATTTATCGAAGAATGGGCGAGCGTCGCGGCTGAGCAGGCTCATTTCACGACCGCCCATGTCTCAGACGCTATCCGACGACTTACCGGGCTGCTGGCAATCGAACCGGACATTCGTCGCTATATCGTTGTGCAATGAATGGATCGCGATGCTCCCGGCTACAACAGAACCTCGCCGAGACCGCAATGTTCTTATTAAGTTGAGCGAGCCTGTCCGATCTTGCTTTCCGTCCCCTTCCACAGCCGTTCGATATTCCCCTTGTGCTTAAGCACGATCAGCCCACTGATGATAAGGGAGAAGAGAATAAATCCGCTTGTCGGACGAACAAAGACCGCAATGACCGGAAAGAGCGCGAAGGCCGCAAGTGCGCCGCCGGAAGAGTACCGCCAGATCGCAACGGCTCCAATCCACGTCAGCAGCAAGAGGAGGCCGATGAGCGGCGCCACCCCGAGCACGGAACCGAGCGCCGTCGCGACACCCTTGCCGCCTGTGAATCTCAAAAATGGAGAATAGAGATGGCCGATAAACGGCGCGATGGCCACAAGCAGAATAGCCCACTCGGTCTGGTTAATCTGGGTGGCGATATACCCCATGACCCACCCCTTCCCCATATCGCCGATCAGGGTGAGGATACCGGCTGTCTTGCCGGAAACGCGCAGCATATTGGTAAAGCCGACGTTCTTGCTCCCGACCGTGCGTGGATCTGGAAAACCCATGGCCTTCGACACGACGACACCGAACGGTATCCCTCCCACGAGATAGCCGATCAGCACCAATACACCGGTAAGACCTGACAGATCCATCATCTTTGACTTCTATCTCGTGAAGGGAAACCCTACTGAAACTTCTCCGGATGTGACAAGAACTCGATCAGCACACGATTGAAATTTGGCCAATCTCGATGGCCACCGCTGCCTTCGCAGTACAGCGTGGCCCCGCCTGCGGCGCACTGTTGATAGGCCAGACACCCGCCCTCCAGCGATTGCTTTTTCGCGCGATCACACCGGTTGCAACCTGCCCACCAGGCCGCTGTTTGAGCTCCCCAACCGGGAAACAACGTATCGTGCCGATTGTGCATAATCAGGACCGGGAGAGGCGCCCGACATTGATAGGCCTCAAGGTCCTTGCCGTTCCATCCGGCTGCGCTTGGCGCGATGGCCGCCGGCACCTGCTTGGTCTGCTCAAGTACGGCAAGGGCCATTGCCACGGTTCCACCATCCGAATGGCCCGTGACAGAAACTCGCTTCTCATCGATGCACCATTTCTTGGCAACCGCCCCTGGAATAGTTCCGAGTTGCTCGATGGAAGACATACCGAGCGGGCGATGATCGGCATACACCACCACGAATCCTGCCCCGGTCGCTGCGGTCGTCAGTGCGGTTGTACGCTCAGACGCCAGGCCGGTCTGGCCCGCTGCAGCGTAGACCATCACGAGAGGATGCGCGAACGTCGGATCGTAATTGGATGGAGTACGCACGTGAAAACGAACGCCATCGCCGGCTGCTTCGCCATCACTGATGCCGGCTTGACCGGCTCGTGCGCCTGCCTCACACCGGCCCTTTACGGTGGCGTTGGCATAGTCGTACTCCGCCAGTGATGGCGGCCCAGCATCGCGACAGGCCGTAAGCGGGAACAACAGACTACTCCAGACGAGGACACGAAGAACGAAGGTGGTGGTGCCCACAGCGGTGAGGTTGATTCAGTGAGCTCTCAGATCCCTTTGGCCACGACCTGCTTCCAAAAGCTCCAGACATACTGTCCGCCGGATATATACCCAAGCACCAAAGACAAGTAGAGGGTCGCCGTGCCCGCCAAATGCAGATTGCCAAACTCCGCCAAGTCAGTCCCTTCGAGAATGAGCAAGACGATTGCCACGACTTGCAAGGCCATCTTGTACTTGCCCGTGGTCTCCGCCGCAATGATGAGCCGTTCACCGGCAGCAATCGCACGGATCCCCGTCACGGCCAGTTCCCGTGCGATGATCAAAAGCGCCACCACGGCGGTCACACGATCGATATTGACCAAGAGAATGAGCGCCGACAGGACCAGCAGCTTGTCCGCAATCGGATCAAGGAGCTTGCCGAGCTTGGTGACCTGCCCGGTTCGTCTGGCGATATAGCCGTCCAGCAAGTCCGTCACCGCCGCCACCGTAAAGATGACGGCAGCCATCAAAGACCGATTCGGTGTTGGCGCCAGAAAGACGACGACGAAGACCGGAATCAGGCAAATACGGACCAGCGTCAGAAAATTCGGCAGATTGAGGGAGTCCTGCCCGATTTCCTTCCAGGTTTCCAGTACGCGATTCATCGTCCGCGATGTCCTCTAGACGATACCGTTCTTGAGCAAATCATGCAGATGGACCACCCCTAAAGTGGTGCGGCCATCTTCAGTCACTACCAGCGTCGTAATAGAAAACCGTTCCATCATTTCCACGGCTTTCGCCGCCAGATCATCCGGACCGATGGTTTTGGCATGCTGCGTCGCCAGTTCTCTCGCCGTGGCGGCCGCAAAATCCGTCCCTCGCTGGATGAATCGGCGTACATCCCCGTCCGTAATGACGCCCATAAGATTTCCGTCCTGATCGACCACCGTCGTCATCCCGAGCTTCTTGGCCGTCATTTCGAGCATGGCCGCCATGCCACCGACAGTTTCCGACACCACCGGAATTTCCGGTCCGGCGTGCATAAGGTCTTTGACTTTCACCAGTAGCCGGCGTCCTAATGTGCCGCCGGGATGGAACAAGGCAAAATCTTCCTCCTTGAACCCCCGCTTCTGCAACAAGGCCACCGCCAAGGCGTCACCGAGTGCCAGTGCTGCCGTCGTACTTGCAGTCGGGGCTAGCCCCAACGGACAGGCTTCTTCTGTGACCGACACGTCCAGCGCAATATCGGAGTTCTTTCCCAGCGTGGAATCCATTCGGCCAGTCAGGGCGATCACTGGGATGCCCATACGCTCCACAGAGGGAAGCAATTGCAACAATTCCTGCGTCTCTCCACTGTTGGAGATTGCGATCAGCAAATCGCGGCGGGCCAACATCCCGAGATCGCCATGCACCCCTTCTGCGGGATGAAGAAAAAACGACGACGTGCCGGTGCTGGCGAGCGTTGCGGCAATCTTCTGCCCGATCAGGCCGGACTTGCCCATCCCCGACACAACCACTTTCCCCTTGCACCGCACCAGGAGGTCCACCGCCTTGGAGAATTTCTCATCCAACCGGTCGATCAAAGCCATGACCGCACGTGCTTCAATTTCAAGGACACGCTTTCCGTCGTTGAGACTGTCCAGCCCCTTGACGGCCTTGGACGTAGACGGAACGGAGAGCTTCATCTTTTCGTTTTTGTCGCGTCGCATATGCGCAAGATCCGTTCGAGCAAGGATTTCAATTGAGCCAACGGTACCATGTTCGGCCCATCGGACAAAGCCTCATCAGGATTCGGATGGACTTCCATGAAAAATCCATCGACGCCGGCACCGGCCGCCGCACAGGCCAGCGGCTCAACAAACTCACGCTGCCCGCTTGACTTGGTGCCTCCCCCGCCAGGCAACTGCACACTATGGGTCGCGTCGAACACAACGGGATACCCAAAACTTCGCATGATCGGAAACGACCGCATGTCCACGACCAGATTATTATACCCGAACGACGAGCCTCGCTCAGTCAGGACAATCCGTCTGCTGCCGCACTCCTCAACTTTCTTCACGGCTTGACCCATTTCCGTCGGCGAAAGAAACTGGCCTTTTTTCACATTCACAACCTTCCCGGTATTCGCCGCTGCAATCAACAAGTCCGTCTGCCGGCAGAGGAACGCCGGGATCTGGAGCATATCCACCACCGTTCCCGCTTCCGTCGCCTGCGCTTCCGTATGCACGTCGGTCAGAACAGGGATGCCGATCTGGGCCTTCACTTTGGCCAAAATCTCAAGTCCTTGCGTGATACCAGGACCACGGAATGACGTAATCGACGTTCGATTCGCCTTGTCGAACGACGACTTGAATACATACGGCATATTGAGCGATTTCGCGATTTCTGCAATGCGCCCCGCCGTCTCCATAACCAATTGCTCGTTCTCGATCACACAGGGGCCGGCAATCAAAAATGGGGGCTGCCCCTGGCCGGCTTTGAAGGACCCGATGTCGACAAGCTGCGCCATAGGTTTCGCTTCTCTCAGTGTCCCAGTTTTTTCCGCAGCGCCGCTCCCACAAACCCGCTAAACAGCGGGTGAGGCCGGTGCGGGCGGGAACAGTATTCTGGATGAAACTGCGTGCCGAGAAACCAGGGGTGGTCCTTGAGTTCTACAATCTCGACTAACCGGCCGTCCGGAGACAGTCCGCTCAACACCAGGCCCTTGGCCGTCAACTGCTCACGATACACATTGTTAAATTCGAACCGATGCCGGTGGCGTTCACGGACCTCACTCACCCCGTACATTTTCTGGGCGAGCGTGCCTTCACCAAGCCTGCAGAGATACGACCCAAGCCGCATCGTACCGCCTTTCTCGCTCACACCATGCTGATCAGGCATCAAATGAATCACCGGATGGGGCGAGGATTCGTCGAACTCTGCACTGTTGGCTCCAGCTAACCCCGCGACGTGCCGCGCGAACTCAATCGTCGCACACTGCATGCCCAAACACAGTCCAAGAAACGGCACCTGCCGCTCCCGCGCATATCGGATCGTGGCGATCTTGCCTTCGATCCCCCGCGCCCCAAACCCGCCGGGAATGAGGATGCCGTCGGCTTCTCGCAAGATCCGCTCGGTGCCCTGCCGTTCCACGTCCTCGGATTCGATCCAGCTGACATTCACCTTGGTTTCATGGTCGATTCCGCCATGGACAAGCGCCTCACCAAGACTCTTGTAACATTCCTTGAGCCCGGCATATTTCCCAACCAGTGCCACGGAGATTTCATGTTTGGGCCGCTTGATTTTCTGCACCATCGCGTCCCATTCGCGTAAATTCGGCTGACCGGCCTCCAAATGCAGCTGCCGCACGATCAGTTCGTCCAAGCCTTCCTTCCGAAAGACAATCGGCACCTCGTAAATCGTATCGACGTCTTTCGCCGTCACGACGGCATCCTTCTCCACGTTGCAGAACATGGCGATCTTGCCCTTGAGTTCAGGGGGCAGATAACGGTCGGTACGGCACAGGAGAATATTCGGCTGAATGCCGATCTCACGAAGCTTGTTGACCGAATGTTGCGTCGGTTTGGTCTTCAATTCTCCGGCCGCGCCGATATAGGGAACCAACGTCAGATGGACGTACAGCACATTGTCGCGCCCCACGTCGTAGGGCATTTGCCTGATCGCTTCGAGAAACGGGAGACTTTCTATGTCGCCCACCGTACCGCCGATCTCGACGATCGTGACGTCCATGCCCTTGGAAATGCGCATGATGGCTTGCTTGATCTCATCCGTCACATGAGGAACCACTTGCACGGTTCCTCCCAAATAGTCTCCGCGCCGCTCTTTCGTAATGACGGAGTGGTAGATCCGTCCGGTCGTGTAGTTGTTTTCCTTCGTCAGAGACAAGGAGGTAAACCGTTCATAGTGCCCAAGGTCAAGATCCGTTTCAGCCCCGTCGTCCGTGACATACACTTCGCCGTGCTGATAGGGATTCATCGTGCCGGGATCGACGTTGATATAGGGATCCAGCTTGAGAAATGTGATCTTCAAGCCGCGGCTTTCGAGCAAGTTCCCAATAGACGCCGAGGCCAGCCCCTTCCCTAGTGACGACACGACTCCGCCCGTGACGAAGATGAACTTGCTCATGGGTGCCTCCACAATCCGAGGTCTGACGACTCTGATCCGCATGCCGTCCTCATCGAGCGACGACAACCCCTTTGAGTTCACGTTTGACGACGTCAAATTGGCGCAGTTTCTCAGCCACACCCGCCACGTCCTCCGGCTGATCAACGCGCAACGAGGCGTGTGAAGTTTCCCAGACCTTGATCCGAGTGCCGTGCTCCAAAGCGCGGAGCTGTTCCAGCTTCTCGGCGTTTTCCAAGGGACTGGTCGGCAACGCCGTGTATTTCAGCAGCGTCTCTTTCGTAAACATGTAGATGCCCAGATGAATATAATGCAGCCCTCCGACAGCGTGTCGGTCAGGATCGTCGCGAACCAGCGGAATCGGCGCTCTGGAGAAGTACAGGGCATGGCCCTCGACGTCCGTCACCACTTTGACCACAGCTGGATTGTGCAGATCCGCGGTCGTGTCGATGACCCGCTTGAGAGTTCCCATTTTTGCGCTGCTCTTAATGAATGGCTCAATCAGATCATCCAACAACTGCGGATTCAGCGGAATCTCATCACCTTGCAAATTAAGGAACAGCTCGCCGGTAAACATACGCGCGACGGCCGCCACCCGGTCGGTTCCCGTTCGATAGTCCCCCGTGACCTTCACGACCCGGCCGCCGAATTGCTCGACCGCCTGCTTGATCCGATCGTCGTCCGTCGCGACCAAGACCGCCGACACAGATTTGCACGCCTCGGCCTGCTCGTACACATGCTGAATCATCGGCTTACCGTTGATCAGAATCAGCGGCTTGCCGGGAAAGCGGGATGAGCCGTAGCGGGCCGGAATGACCACGGTGACGTCATGTGATCCATTACCCATGCCCTAACACCTCCGACAACTGTTCAGGAGACACGGTCGCCGTACCGACCATGCCCACCACGATGCCGGCCGCATGATTGGCCAAGATCGCGCCGTCCTTCATGGTCGCACCAGCTGAGAGCGCCAACGCCAATGTGCCGATGACGGTATCACCGGCGCCGGTAACGTCATACACCTGCCGTGCTTGGGTCGGGAGATGCCAGGACGCGCCGTCAGCCTCATACAAACTCATGCCCTTTTCACCGCGCGTGATGAGCACGGATTGGCATCCCAGGCGCTGGCGAATCATGGCGCCCGCTTCATTGATCGTTTGGTCGTCGTCCCCATGCACGCCGGACGCCTGCGCCGCTTCCAGATGGTTCGGCGTAATGACCGTCACACCTTTGTAGTAACCGAAATGCTCGACTTTGGGATCGACAATGACGGGAACCTTTCGCAGTGCGGCCAGCCTGGTCAATTCAGACATCAAACTTGCGGAGATGACGCCTTTGGCATAGTCGGACACCACCACGCAGGTCAATTCTCGCAGACGCGATTCGACATAGTGGAGAATACGCCGTTGCAAGGTCGCCTTGAGTTCCTGCCGTCCCTCGACATCGTACCGGACGATTTGTTGATGATGCGCGATCACCCGACTTTTCCTGGTCGTGGGGCGATCGTGATCGATCACCACTCCGCCGCGCCCCGACCGTTTTGCCCCCAACTCTTTCATCAAGAGCCGGCCGCTTTCGTCCGCACCGATCACCCCACAGAGATCGGCCTTCCCGCCCAGCGCCAGAATGTTGTTGAAGACATTGGCCGCGCCGCCAAGCCGCAGTGACTCAGACTCGACGTGCACCACGGGGACCGGTGCTTCCGGAGAAATCCGGCTCACCTTGCCCATGACATAGTGGTCAAGAATCAAGTCCCCCACGACCAGCACGGACGCCTGGGGAAACCGCTGCACACATTGCCGGAGCGTCTCTGCGGACACGGGCGTATCCCGATCGCGTTTGTCCCGTACAGACATGGAGGCCTTCGCGTGTTTTTTCATTGGATAGCCTTCCCGAACCGTTCCCATCGGACCCACTCCGTCCAATTCCCCTGCCCGCTCCAGGACCAGTATATTCGGAACGCCTTGCCGCGGATTTTTTCTTCCCGCACGTATCCCCAGAACCGGCTGTCCAGGCTCTGATCGCGATTGTCCCCCATGACAAAGTATGAGTCCTCCGGCACCGTGACCGGGCCGAAATTATCGCGTGGACTGATGGTCCCATCGATCATGCCCGGATCGACGCGTTGTGTAAAGGCTTTGTCGTCGAGCGGCTCCCCGTTGACCAATATGACTTTGTTGCGCACCTGCACCGTATCGCCCGGTGTGCCGACGATGCGCTTGATGAAATCCTTTTCCTCATCTTCGGGAAACCGGAATACGACGATGTCGCCGCGCTGTGGCTTCCCGAACTCAACCACGGTGCGGGACGTATAACAATTGACCGGGGAAAAGTTCCATTGCAATCTGCAATCCGCCGGCCACTGCAACCCATAGGTCAGCTTGCTGACCAAAATATGGTCCCCGATCTGCAGCGTGGGGATCATCGAGCCGGAGGGAATCTTGAAGGCTTGCACGACAAACACACGGATCGCAAAGGCCAGCAGCAGCGCCACGATAATCGCTTCGGAATATTCGCGAATGATCGATTTCGCTCCCGCCCGGCCCGTGCCCTGCTCCGACACCTTCGTCTCGGGTTCAGCAGTCGGCGGGCCACCACCGGGGGAACCGGAAAGCTTATCGAGGTTTGCCTGATTGGGGTCGAGACTCATTCTTCACCGACCTTGAGAATCGCGAGAAACGCTTCCTGGGGAACTTCAACGCTGCCAACGGCCTTCATCCGCTTCTTGCCTTCTTTTTGTTTTTCGAGGAGCTTGCGTTTGCGGGTAATGTCACCCCCGTAGCATTTGGCCGTGACGTTTTTCTTCATCGCCCCAATCGTCTCGCGCGCGACAATCTTGGTGCCGATAGCCGCCTGAATGGCGATCTCGAACATCTGCCGGGGGATCAATTCTTTCATTTTCTCAGCCAATTGACGCCCACGCGGATAGGAGCGCTCACGATGAGTAATGAATGACAGCGCGTCCACGGCTTCACCATTCAACAAAATATCGAGCCTCACCAGGTCAGACTCCCGATAGCCCAGCAATTCATAGTCTAACGACGCATACCCTTGCGTCCGCGACTTCAACTTGTCGTAAAAATCGAGGATGACTTCATTCAACGGCATTTCATAGCTGATCATCACACGGGTCGGATCGAGGAACTGAATGCTGCGCTGAATCCCCCGGCGTTCCTGGCATAACTGAAGAATCGCGCCCATATACCGTTCCGGCGTGATGACCGTCGTCAGAATAAATGGCTCCTCGAACTGCTCAATGCTGTTGGGCGGAGGCAGTTCGGCCGGATTGTCGATCTCCAGCACCTCTCCTTTGGTCGTGGTCACCCGGTAGACCACGGTCGGAGCCGTCGTGATGAGGGTCAGCCCATATTCACGCTCCAGCCGCTCCTGGATAATTTCCATGTGCAATAAACCCAGAAACCCACAGCGAAAACCGAATCCGAGGGCGAGTGATGTTTCCGGCTCATAGACGAACGATGAGTCGTTGAGCCGCAGCTTCACCAGCGCGTCACGGAGATCTTCATATTTCGCGGTGTCGGTCGAATAGAGCCCGCAAAACACCAGGGGCTTTACCTCTTTGTAGCCAGGGAACGGCTCGCTCGTCGACTGCACCGCATCGGTGATGGTGTCGCCGATCTTCACATCCGCGACTTCTTTCATGTTGGCGCAGAGATACCCAACCTCACCGGTCAACAACTCCGTACGCTTGACCCGCTTGGGCGTAAACTGGCCGACCTCCATCACTTCAAAGAGTCGGCCGTTCGACATCACCTTAATCTTCATGCCCGGACGTACGGCGCCATCGACGACACGGATCAAGACGATCACACCTTGGTAGTTATCAAACCAGGAATCGAAAATCAGGGCCTTCAGCGGGGCCTGCGGATTTCCGGACGGCGCAGGAATCCGTTCGATAATCGCCTCCAGCACTTCCGGAACGCCGCGTCCTTCCTTGGCACTGATGGGCATCGCGTCGGTGTCATCCAGCATCAGCACTTCGGCCATGGATTGCTTGGTGCCCTCGACGTCCGCGCTGGCCAGGTCGATCTTGTTGATGACCGGAATGATCACGTGCTTGTTGGCCATCGCCAGATTGACGTTGGCAATGGTCTGCGCTTGCACGCCCTGTGTCGCATCGACCAGCAACAGCGATCCCTCGCAGGCGGCCAAACTTCTGGACACTTCGTAGGTGAAATCGACGTGGCCCGGCGTATCGATCAAATGCAAGGCATAGACCTTCCCATCTTTGGCCTTGTACCGGATCGCCACCGCATGAGCCTTGATCGTAATGCCACGTTCCCGTTCAAGGTCCATGGCATCGAGAATCTGCTCTTTGGCCTCTCGGGCCGTGACTGCGCCTGTGGCTTCGAGGAACCGGTCAGCGAGGGTTGATTTGCCGTGATCGATATGCGCGATAATCGAGAAATTGCGTATAAGGCTTTGCAAATCCTAGCTCATTTCTGAAAATCGGGTCATTATAGTAACTGCCCTCCAGGTTGTCAAAGAAATCGCCCACGGACGGCGCGAAGAGCGTATAGCTAATGGCGTATGGCGCAGGCGGCAAAGCCAGTCCGCCTCCCTGCTTGTTTCTGTCATCCGCGATACGCTATAAGCCAGCAGCTTTCTGGAACGTGACTCATCGTGGCGCGCAAGTCAATCACTCAACAACTGGCCGACTGGGACCGTCGGTACCTCTGGCACCCCTTTACCCAGATGCAAGAATGGGAACAGGAGACACCGCTGATCATCGATCGCGGCAAAGGATCCTACCTCATTGACACCGAAGGGACACGCTACCTTGACGGAACTTCGTCGATCTGGGTCAATCTGCACGGACACCGGCATCCGACCTTAAACCGAGCCCTCACAACGCAACTCGAACATATTGCGCACTCAACGTTCCTGGGCCTTTCGAATCCACCAGCCATTGAGCTCGCCCGTGCGTTGATACGGATCGCTCCAAAAGGGCTCGGCCGCGTCTTCTATTCAGACAACGGCTCAACCGCCGTGGAGATCGCCTTGAAGATGGCCGTCCAATACTGGCAGCAACGGCATCCGAAGGCTGGCCGGAAAAACACGTTTCTCCATCTCAAACTCGCGTATCACGGAGATACGATCGGGGCTGTCAGTGTGGGAAATATCCAGCTCTTTCACGAACGTTTCAAACCCCTTCTGTTTCCCACAGTGGAAGCCGAACCGCCGTATTGCTACCGTTGCCCCTTGAAACTAAACTACCCGTCTTGCCGCATCGCGTGCCTGGATCCCATCGAAGCGATACTCAAGACTCGCCATCAGGAATTGGCAGGGTTCGTCATTGAACCACTGATGCAGGCCGCTGCCGGCATGGTTGCCCATCCACCGGGCTACCTGAAACGCATCCGCGAGCTCTGCACGAGATACCAGGTCCTCTTAATCGCCGATGAAGTCGCTACCGGATTCGGACGCACAGGCAGGATGTTTGCCTGTGAACACGAGGGGGTAACGCCGGATCTCATGGCCATCAGTAAGGGCCTGACCGGCGGCTACATGCCGCTTGCCGCCACGCTCACAACCGAGGAGATCTATTCGGCATTCCTCGGAAAGTATGAGGAGTTCAAAACGTTCTTCCATGGCCACAGCTACACCGGCAATCAGCTGGGCTGCGCCGTGGCGTTGGCCAATCTGGAAGTTTTTCGAAAGGAACGGACGCTCACTCGGCTGCGTCCCAAGATCGCGGCTTTCTCCCGCCTCCTTCGCCCCTTTGCCAACATGGAGCACGTAGGAGACATTCGGCAGCAAGGTTTCTTGGTGGGGATTGAGCTGGTCAAAAACCGTGCGTCCAAAGAGCCCTACCCGCCGAAGGCCAGAATCGGCCATCGCGTGGCGGCCGCGGCGCGAACCAGAGGCCTGCTCATCAGACCGATAGGAAATGTGGTCGTGCTGATCCCACCGCTGTCCACTTCGTTGGCGGAATTGCGCAAAATGGTGCAGGCATTACACGTTTCCATTGAGGATGTCTTACCCGAATAATTCATTGAGATCGCGGCATACTGGAAAACCTTCGTGAGTTTGAGTAGACTGCCCCGCGAATCGTGACGCTCATTTGTTTGCACCCCAGGAGATGGCATGGGTCTTCTTGGTCGGATTCTCGGCATTCCGTCGTTTGCAGGATCCACCAACGCCCTCTTGGTTGAACTGACCTTGCCGACACTCACGGATCCTCAGCGTGCAGAATTGAAGATCCGTGCGATCCAATTCATGCAAAACATCAGTTCGCCCGGCATGTCTACGGAAACGGCCTTGGCCGGCCTGAACCATGCCTCACGCATGACCCAGCTGAATGTGCTGGCTCTGGCCATGAAAGAATTGGGGTACAAACCTGCGCTGGCATCGGAACGCCTCAGAAGAGTCCAGGACCCCTTTGCTTCAGACCTTGTGAATGAGCAAGCATTGCGGGCGGTCGCTCGACGATTAAAGTGGAAATACGGCGTCGAGGCCTCCCTCAGCGTTGAATCCATTACCTTTGATGCATGGTAGCCGTTTGCTTGACAGACCAGCACTGCACGGCTATTCTGTCGAGGTTCGTCTTTCACCTACAGTCGTAGAAGGAGTGTCCATGCGAATCGCTGTACTGCGGATGGTGCGTGTTGCGTCGTTGACTGCCTTGATGCTCGGGCTGTGTTCACTACCCGGGTATGCGTCCGACTCGTTCAAGATGGGCGTCGTGGACCCTCAGATCGTCTTGGAAAAATCGAAGGCTGGAAAGCGGGCGCTCGACGGACTGAAAGAATATGTCAACGTTCGGCAGAAACTCCTGGCAAAAGACGAAGAAGACCTGCGCAACTACGAAAAACAGATCAAAGATCAATTGCCGAAAATGAGCGAGGCGGAAAAGAAAGAAAAAAGCACGCAGTTTCAGACGAAGGTGCAGGACTTCCAAAAGCGCGCACAGGATTTCAACCAGGAACTCCAGAAGAAGCAGAAAGAACTTGTTGACGAATACATGAAGAAAATCATGACGGCCACGCAAGCCACGGCTGAAAAAGGCGGCTTCGCCCTTGTCGTCGACAAAGGCAGTGAACAGACGGTTAAAATCGTCATCTATAATAAGGATACGCTCGACCTGACCAAACAGGTCATTGAGGAGTTCGACAAGACGAACAAATAGAGCCACCGGCTATTCCAGAGGATAGCCGGCCTCCCGCCAAGCTCGTATGCCCCCCGTCATCGAGATCACACGACGATAGCCCATCTGCTGAAGAGTATCCGCCGCCAGAACCGACCTGAACCCGCCACCGCAGTACAGGATGATCGGAGCCTCCTTGTCCGGGATCACCGTCTCAATGTCACGCTCGATGATGCCCTTGCCGAGATGCCGCGCCCCCTTCGCATGATCCGTGGCAAACTCCGCATCCTCACGCACATCGAGAAAATGGACCGGCTCTCCCCGATCGAGCCGCCCCTTGACCTCCCCCACTGTTTGTTCTGACACACGCACCTTTGCCTGTTCGACCAGCTGTAAAAATCCCGGATTGTGCTTCATCATCTCTCCCCATTAAACAAGGACGTTTGCTCACTCAACGGGCGCCGAAAGGACTGAGGAATATCCCTCCTATCTGTTTCGGGAAATCCCTTTCTGCGCTTGGCCAGAGCGAACAGCTGCTCGATAACCTCACCGTAAGGCCCCTGTCCAGTTTGCCGCCTAAAAAATCGAGCCTCTGTGAGCACTCCGCCTCGCACCTCACGCAGTCGATTGACGATTTTCCCGATACGATCTGGGAATGCCTCTCGCATTCGATCGATAAACACCGATTCCAAACTCCCGGACAGTCTCAACACACTGTAGGTAGCACTAACGGCCCCCGCACGTCTCGCACGATCCAGCAATTCAGGGATATCGCCCTCGTTCAGCCCCGGAATGACGGGGGCGATGGAGATTCCCGTAGCGATCCCTGCATCGGCCAGAACCTCCATCGTCTCAAACCGTTTGGCAATCGACGGCACATGCGGCTCAATTTTTCGTGCAACATCATCCGATGCAAATGGAATACTGAAGTAGACCTGCACCCACGCCTCATGACTGAGTTGTTTCAACACGTCGATGTCCCTCAGTACCAACGCGCCCTTCGTAATTACTCCCACAGGATTGCGGTACTCCGCACAGACGGACAGACACTCCCGCGTCAGGCCATAGGTGGCCTCCAGCGGCTGATAGCAGTCTGTGTTGCCTGAAAAGACGATCAGCTCTCCGCTCCACGACTGCCGGTCAAAGGCCTGTCGTAACAACCGCGGTGCATTGTCTTTGACGATGATTTTACTCTCAAAATCCGTTCCTGCTCCGAACCCCCAGTACTCATGCGACGGCCGAGCATAACAATAGGCACAGCCATGAAAACATCCCCGGTAAGGATTCACGCTCCATCGAAAAGGCAGATCCGGACTGTCGTTACGGCTCAAAATCTCGCGCGTCTCGTCTTCATAGACCGTCAATTTGGCCAGACGAGACGGCTCCAGGAGTTCACGGTACTGGGATTCAAACGGATTGGGTGGGTTGGACACGGTACGCATGAGCCATCCTGTTCCTTGTCCCTACTCCCTGTCAATTCGCCCACGGTGGATGTATCCATCATCCGGACGAACAGAGCGCAAGTTTCGTTGACTCTCCATACCTCGAATGCTAGATTCCACACGCTTTTACAAGGATACGCCATGCACGACCCCAAATATCTCCGTGACAACTTGGACGTGGTCCGCACCGCTTTGGGACGGCGCGGGCAGGACGTTCCCTGGGACATCATCCAAAAGCTCAGCGACGAACGGCGGACGCTGACCACACAGGTCGAGCAACTGCGCCATGAGCTCAAGAAGGGCTCCGACGACGTGGCGCGCCGCCGCCGCGCCAAAGAACCTGCCGACGAAGCCATCGAGGCCATGAAGCAGGTGGGAGAACGTATCAAGGACATTGAAGGGACTCTGCGCGAAACGGAAGAAACATTGAACGGCCTCGCGTTGCGTATTCCCAATCTTCCTCATCACACAGTTCCACAGGGCACCGACTCCTCGCAAAATGTCGAAGTACGCCGGTGGGGCACCATCCCTTCCTTCTCCGCTCCCCCCAAATCTCATTGGGAGATTGGGGAGGCCTTGGGGATTCTCGATTTCGACCGAGCCGCGAAAATCGCCGGAGCTCGCTTTGCGGTGCTCAGCGGGGCTGGCGCCAGGATGGAGCGCGCGTTGATCGATTATATGCTCGATCTCCATACCACCCGACACGGCTACCGCGAGATCCTTTCTCCCGTCTTGGTCAATCGGCAGACGATGACCGGAACCGGCCAGCTGCCCAAATTCGAGGATGACCTGTTTCGGTTGCGTGACGAGGACTGGTTTCTGATCCCCACTGCCGAAGTGCCGGTGACCAACCTCCACCGCGATGAAATACTCAGCGAGGATCGTCTGCCCATCCGCTACACAGCCTGTACCCCTTGTTTCAGACGAGAGGCAGGGTCGTACGGCAAAGATACCCGAGGCCTTATCCGCCTACACCAATTCAACAAGGTGGAACTCGTGGCCTTCACCACCCCCGAGGGTTCGCATGACGAGCTTGAACGATTGACCGGGCATGCCGAGGCGATCTTGCAAACCTTGAATTTACCCTATCGTGTCGTCACCTTGTGCACCGGCGACCTCGGATTTTCGGCCGCGAAGACCTATGACATCGAAGTCTGGCTCCCGTCTCAGGACCAGTACCGGGAAATTTCATCCTGCAGCAATTTTGAATCGTTTCAGGCCAGACGGGCCACCATTAAGTACCGCCCCAGTGGAGGGAAGAAAGAGGCCAAACCAGATTTCGTCCATACGCTGAACGGGTCAGGCCTTGCGGTGGGCCGAACCCTGGTGGCAATACTTGAAAACTATCAACAGCCAGACGGGTCCGTCTTGATTCCTGATGCGCTGAGACCATACATGGGTGGAAAAGAACGCATTGTGAACGAGTGACCTGCGGGTCAACCGAAGGTTGGTTTACTTCGGATCGGGGCAAAAGCGCATTCGATGGTGTTTATCCGCTCGCCTCAAATACGATACAGCGATAATTAGCGAGCGGGTCAACCGAAGGTCGGTATGGAGGGGTGCCGGAGCGGCCGAACGGACCGGTCTTGAAAACCGGAGATGGGGTAACTCATCCGCGAGTTCAAATCTCGCCCCCTCCGCCATAGTTCACGTTCTATGCGACTATTCTTGTCATAGCTCCTCACGGTAGCATACGGTCCTGCCGGTCTCTCTCGGAGCATAGTTGCATGAACATCCTGCAGAAACTCTGGCAATGGTTTTGGCAGCAAAGCTGGCTGAATAAGATCATCATCCTCGGGCTGTTCGCCGTACTCGTGCCGTTTGTACTCCCGACAGTCGTCGCCTGGTTCAGACCCACTATCATCAAGGTGGGGGTCGCCTTTTATACCGACGAGCGTGCTTCCGCATCAGAGGGAAATGTTCAACGATATTTTTTCGAGAGGCGGAACCTTGTCACCAACTGCAGCCTCAGGACGATTGAAGAACCCCTGCCAACCGGTCTGGCCACCCCACCTCCCTCACAATCCTGGGTCGTCATTAAGCTCCTGCTAGAAAACACCTCCGATCAGAACATTGCCAACCTCCACCTCGGCGTCAGATCTCCCGCCCTGAGTCCGGCAACCCAACTGCTGACTGCACCACGAACAGACACAACAGGCCGCATGGAAACCCCTGCACGGGACACCCGGCGATTCTATCTCGTGTCTATTCCTGCCATTGCCGCAGGAAGTTCCCTGGTTTTAAGCTTGAAGACTCCGATAGATGAGACGTTGCGAAAGTTCATCTATGTGGACCACCGCCCGGTGACTATCCAGGTGCCGTTTGTGTCGGCCGACCAGTTTCGAGAGTACCCTCCGATCGTGTCACGAACCAATGCGGTGAAAATTCTCAACCGGGAAGGGCTTTTGCGAACCGCTACGGAAAAGGCCGCGGATGAAACCCTTCTCTTCGCAAGGCTCGACGTCGATGAATCAGCCCCTCTAAAACAAGCCGCTCCCTATCAATTACTTCCAAAATCAAAGTCATGCCCAGAAGGAGAAGCCGGGCTGTGGTAATCCCTGCGGTATCTTAAATTGTACGGAGATCTTGCCGGTAGGACTACGCGTATACCACTTTCGGTGGAGCTCCTCCCCGACTAGGGTAGTGGAAAATGCCCCGCAAGTTGTACTATCCTCTGCCCATTCGTCGCATGCCTCCAAGGAGAGTCTATGCCGACCTCACCGCTTTCTCAGATGTTGATCAATTGCATTCTCAAACGCAGCCAGACTGGCCTCGAAGGGGAAGGCTGTCTCTACGAATTGTCGGCGCCAAACCGAGAAGTGTCTGCCCCTGACAAGCTCCGGACTGGGGATTATGTCAAGATTCGTTTCTGGCTCCCCGATGAGGATGCGCACATTGCCGTTGATTTGGCCGAAGTCGAATGGGTCGAAAGCCACTGGATCAAAGTCGACCTGCTCTCAGTGTCTCCGGAAAATCAGGCCCGGCTCAATCAGTTCAAATCCGTACAGCGCACCTCCTCACGAGCACCTCGGACCAGCGAACAGATTCTCATTCGGTTCTAACCTCCCACTTTCCCGGAACACCTGATTGGCCTTCCAGTACCGCGCACCCCCTCTTTCGTCTAATCGCCGCTACCTCTACGGTATTTTCAGCACTCGTGTTCAGGGCTATCCTGCTCGCAGCTGACTCTAAACCGTCCGGACTCTTGAGAAGGAGCCCCTATCCTATGGAGAAACAGCTGGGCAAGATCGGAAGCATTAGACGAGACGTGCACGGGAAACCCTGCCCTTTCTGTGGCGGATACACCTACCAACTTGTGCTTCGAAGTTCATCGGCCATCGAAGGGGCCGGGATCCTCGCTCGATGTTCCCACTGCCGCCACCCGAGAAAATTCGATGAGGATTTCTGCCACGTATTATGGATGCAATGTAACTGAGAGCAGGGAGACTTCCAATGTCTTTGACATCCTGGCGCGCCCGGCGGCTACAGGCACAGCAAAAACGGAAAGCGCTGCAAATGCTCGCCCTCAGCGGGGTAGTCCGTCCGAGTGACGTGGAACTGCGTTTTCCAACGCCTCTTGTGACAATCAGCCCCTCGCATTCCGACTCTGACACTCCATCGTCTTCCAACGAATCCGTCGCCGCACATGTTCCAGAATCCTCTGCTCAGTCTGAGAGACGGGACCTACCCCTGTCTACATGGTTGCGTGAGGAGATGACACCCTCGTCCTAACCAATCTCACGCATACATCCCAATCCCTTGTGCCTACCCTAGAGGCTGAGGTATGATCACGCCTCGTCGGCGGTGATCCCACCTCACGACGTTGTCCGCCAAAACTGCGGACCTGATCCCCATCCCAGCAATCTGACGTGGAGAGGTGGCCGAGTGGCCGAAGGCAGCGGTTTGCTAAACCGCCGTAGGGACAAAATCTCTACCGAGGGTTCAAATCCCTCCCTCTCCGCCAGTTTTTTAGGACTCAGGGTTCCTCCATCGGGTTTCTTCATTGCGGCTCAGGTGACGAGCCCACACACTTGACCATCACTCAGCAGCAGGAGATTTCTCT
>Ga0194120_10003111_pt1 | contig 27499 bp, 29 predicted proteins | sample TA2MahCa65mmetaG_FD_148642 | JGI IMG/M metagenome (GOLD analysis project Ga0194120, IMG submission 148642) | Freshwater microbial communities from Lake Tanganyika, Tanzania - TA2015019 Mahale Deep Cast 65m | ecosystem: Environmental > Aquatic > Freshwater > Lake | place: Tanzania: Lake... | reverse complement strand
ACCTGCACCGGGGTGGTATCCGGGAAGGCGTCGATGGGCAGTTGCCGCAGGGCCTGCCCGCCGAGGAAGACCAGGAGCAAAGCCAGGACACAGACCAGCCCCCGGTGTTGCAGCGAGATTTCGATGGTGCGGGTCAGCATGGGTCTCCTTCAGGCGTCGGCGGAGCCACAGCGGGGCTTTTAGAGCGCCTAGCAAAATGCCCTTTGGGCGTCGCGCGGCTGCGAGGCGCAGCGGACGGCGATGCCCTCATTCGGCGTATCTATGATTCGATACGCCTGCTTCAGGCGCCTTGCCGCTGCGCCCCTCGCTCGCGCTTGGGCCGACAAACCTCATTCTATATGTGCAAAGTCAAGGGTGAAGTTGAGGTCGAGGATGATGGGCGGCACGGTGTTCCTCTGCGTTTAGAGGGGTAAGAGTCCTTTTTCAGGGTGTAGTCCCCCTGATTTTGGGCGTAGAGATCCAGCGACTGGGACGCCCGGTTTTTTCGCGCTGGAGTGGACTCCCCTAGTTCTCGCTTGCGATCCCAACTTATATGCGCCGCCAGGCGGCCGATGTTCTGATCCGATCCGTCAAGTAACGGGGAGGGCCTGCCCATCTGTTATACGGCGCGTCGCGAACGACCGCTCTTTCCGGTTTCGGCAGGCCACTCAAACGGTGGTGGTGCTGGTCGCAGGTTCGCTAGTCCAACAAGGGCGGTGCGGTCAAAGATCGAGCGGTGCTGGCGGTGCGCGGTTCAGGCGGCCGCTCGCCGTTTGGCAGCGGCCTTCTTCTCGGTGTAGGCTTGTTCCAAAGGCGCCAATTGTCGGTTCCACTTCCGCACCGGCTGGTAGCTCCGGTTCTCTTTGATCAGGGCAAGAATCAATCGCAGCAGCTGGCTGGAAACGGCGATGATACTTTTGCGGTAGGCCCCCTTTTTGAGCTGACGTTGAAGAAACTGCCGTCGGACCTGGGGCACGACCTTGGCGGTCTGCACGGTCATCAGGAAGAGCACCTTCCGCAGGCGGCGATTGCCCAGGCGACTGATGCGTCGAGGTCCGTTGTAGTTTCCTGAATCGGCCAGGCGCAGATTGGTGCCGGCGAATTTCTCGATCTGTTTGTAGTGGGTGTTGGCATCGAGGCCGCGGCACTCGGCGATGAAGAGGGCCACCAGCCACGGGGCCAGGTTGGGAATCGAGACCAGGAGTTGGAAGACCGGCAGCGACTGGGCCTGCCGGATCAGCACCTTTTGCAGCTGGGCGATCTGGGCGTGCAGGGTGCGCAACTGCGCGAGCCAACCGTCCAGCACCAGTCGCAGCGCTTCTTCCCGGGGACGGGCCGGGACCCCGATCGAGGTGGCGGCCCAGGCCTGTATTCGCTGCAGGGTCTTCAGGCCGTGCTTCTGCCGGGAGTGAGCGCAGATCTGTCGGGCTTCAGTCTGCAGATCCATTTCCAGGAAGTGGTGCGGCAGAAACGCACGTTCGAGCAGGTAGAGCGAGGTCTGGCTCTCAAGATCAAAGGCTTGCAGGTATTCGGGGATATACATCTCCATCAACGAACGCAGCCGCTAGCGGATCCGCTGTTTGTCCTTGGCCAGTTTGTAATAAGCCAGGCTGAGCCGGTGCATGGTTTCAAGCTGATCGTCGAACACCCGGTAGGCATCGAAGTGGCCCCGGTAGGCCTGCTCAGCGATCAGGAAGGCATCGCGGGGATCGGTGTGGGAGAAATCATGGTTGTGCAGCGGCCGGGCGTGATGGGTGGTCAACGGGCTGACCAGCAGCACGGTATACCCCTGGCCGTGCAGGTAGGCGGCCAGGGTATTCCTTAGCTTTCAGGCCGTCTCGATGGCGACCACCAAATGCGTCGGATCAAAGGCCGGCAACCGGGCGGCCAACTCTTTCCACAGGGTCTCGGTGTAGCCACTGTGGCTCACCGGCACCGTGAAGGCTTTACCCAGGGGCAACCCCTCGGGGTTGAGCAGGTGGCCCACGTGCTTCTCCTTCCCCGGATCGAGGCCCAACACCGCGCGGCCAGCCACCAGCGCGCGTTTTTGAACGTAGCCAATACGATGCATATCTTACCTCCGTTGGTTGAGGGGGGGTGCGTCTGGCGATACTCGCACGGTACCACCAGACAAGATACCTCAACTCAACCAACGCCTTTTTCAAGATAGACATCGTTAGGCGCTCTTAGTCATCGACACAGCCGGCACCCAGGCGCGAGGCCAGGAGCTGCGACTTGAGGCTGAAGCCGCGGCGGACCACCACCTGGTCGCCACCTTCCAGGCCGTCGAGCACCTCGCGGGCATCCCCGTGTACAGCGCCCAGGCGCACGGCGCGGGCCTTGCACAGATCCTCTTCGAGCTTGACGAAGACCAGGGGCTGGCCCTCCACCTCGGCGATGGCCTGTTGGGGCACCGTGATGCCCTCGCCACGCCGGCGCACCAGGATGCGGGCCCTGGCGAACATCCGCGCCTTGAGCTGGCCACCGGGGTTGGGCACCTCGGCGCGGGCGCGGGCCAGGCGGGTGCGGCCGTCGATCTCGGCGGCGATCCAGGTCAGCCGGCCGGCAAAGGTCTGGCCGGGCAGGGCATCCACCTGCAATTCGACGGTCTGGCCCACCTGCACCTGGTCGAGGTGGGCTTCGGGGATGCTCAGCATCGCCCACATGGTGGAGCGGTCGGCGAGGGTGAAGAGCGGCTGGCCGGCCTCGACGAAGGTGCCCAGCACCGCCTGGCGCTCGACCACTTCGCCGGCAAAGGGGGCGCGCAGCCCCATCAGCACCGGCTCCTCCGGGCGGGACGCCAACCGCGCCACCTCCTCCTCGCCGAAGCCCAGGGCGCTGGCCTGCTGCGAGCGGGCGTGGTATTCGGCCTCGGCTTCCTGCAGAGCCTTGGCCGGCGAGATGCCCTTGGCGCGCAACTGGCGTTCCCGATCCAGGGTCTGGTGCGAGAGCGCCGCCTGGGCCACCACCTCGGCCAGTTGCGCCGACCAGAGTCGGGCCACGACCTGGCCACCCTCGGCCAGGTCGCCCAGATCGGCGCGCACCTCGCGAATTACCCCGCTGACCGGGGCGCTCAACTGGGCGTAGCGGTTGTGGTTGAAGGACAGTTCGGCGTAACACTCCACGGCCTCGACGATCTGGCCTGCCCCGGCAGGAGCGGTTTCGATGCCGACCAGGGCGGCCGACTCCGGGGAGGGCAGGCGCACCTTCACGGATTCGCCCGGTTCGAGGCGGGCGGCCAGTTCAGGATGGCAGATACCGCACTCGGCCTCAGCAACCCCGTGTTCCAAACACATCAGTTCAATCATGCCGGCATCCACCTGTTCCTTGCCCTTGTCCTTCAGTTCGGGATGGCACAGCCAGCAGCGGTCCTCGTAGCGGGCGTGTTCCTTGCACCAGAGCCTTCCCGGTTCGCGCAGGGCCGGGTCGCAGATGAAGCACCACGCCGCAGGCGCCTGGTGGGCGGCGCACTGTGCCCCGGCTGGTTTGGCAGCGTCGCCGCCGGCCGCATGGTTGTGCTGGTCATCGCGGTGGTCTTCGGCCCGGCCGCAGCCGGTTAGGAGGGCCATGGCGGTGAGCAGGGGGATCAGGTGTTTCATAGGGCGTCTCCTCTGAGGTCGGGGGCGTTCAGTGGGGTTGCCGCCCATGACCCGGTTCAACGTGGTCGGCGCAAGATGATGACTGCGGATCGGAAGGCCTGGGGTCGCAGATGCATGGAGGACCCCCGCTTGAGGGACCAGGCGCCGCAAATCCTGTGGGACCGGCAACAGGGCCGGGTGGGAGACTCAGATCAGCAGGACAGTGGCGCGGTACAAATGGGAGGCAGGCAGCGACTTGGATAGAGAAAGACAGGAGGCGAGAATGGCGGGGTTGGTGGACGGGAGGTTGGCCAGCGCAGGATGGCGGCAAACCGGGAACGAGCCATGGTCGGCGGCAAAGAGACGGCCCGTTGGGCGATCTGAAGTGGTTGCCTCGGGCAGGATCAGGTCGGCGCAAGGTCCGCAGCATCCGTCCCCCAGCGCCATCCTCAAGGAGAGCGCTGGTAAAGGCGAGGCGTGAGCCGGGCTGGGGCAGGGCTGGACCCCGCCGGGTAGTCCCACCCCGAGGTAGCCGTCGTCCCTCAGGCAGAGCACCGCTCCAGGAGAAAAACTTTGGCCGGCCAGGTGGAAAATCGCGGTCCAGACCGAGAACAGGCAGAAGGTTCTGAAGAGGGGTTTGGGGATCGCCATCAACGGCTCACAGGGCAGATATTGTCAAGCGAATAAATCGCCCTGCGTATCCCTCAGCAACCCCACGGGGAATGTGGCATCTTGCCGGCTGCAACACCGGTTCCCCCAAGGAGTAGGCTCAGCGCCGCAGCCTCTCCAGGCTATCCAGCGGCGCCAGGGTGTAGGTGTCCTCGTTGATCGAGACGAGATTCTGGCCAAAGATGACCACCTGCGAGTAGGTGGCCGGCTCCTGAGGCACCATCTGGTCGGTGCGAAAACTCCAGCCCGCCCCTTCCTGGCGCTCAAAGACATACAGGGCGTCCCTGCCGTCGGTGCTGTCCAGCCAGTACTGCCCGGCAGCCCAGTATAGGAGGTTGTGGTTCGGCGGCACCTGGGAACTGGGGTGCGGCCCGATCAGGCGTTCGTAGCGCCACACGCCATCGTCGAAGGTCCATATCGCCAGCTCGTCCACTACCAGGGGGTTGCCTTGCAGGTCGGGGATGTTCAGGGTGTGCCGCGCATAGGCGAGCTGGGCGTCGAGGGAAGGCAGTTTGTCCGATTCCGTGGGCGCAGTGTCGCAGCCGCTGAGCATGGTCACCATCATCGCCAGTCGCCAAAGTACGCTCATTGGGCCCTCCTCCGGGCGTGAAGCGTGGGGGTTGTCTTGTCGTATCCTGGCAGCAGAACCCTATCCCTGCCCCCAATCGAATACCGCCCCCAGGAATTCCTCCTTTTTGCCGATGAGCCCGTCGTAGATCTGCTGGCACTGGTCCGGGGTCGCCAGGTGGGTCAGCAGCGGGGCCACCTGCAGCCGTCCCCCGCTGATCCACTGGGCGAGCATTCGGTAGTTGGCGGTCAGGTCGCGGACCCGCTCGGTTCCGTGCTGGGGCCAGCGCCATTCCAAGGCCCCGATCATACGAATGGCCTCCAAGTGCAAGCGCAGCAGCATGGGGGTGGCGTCGAAGGTGGCCTTGGCCCGGGGGCTGCCCAGGAGGATCACCTCCCCGTAGCGGCGGGTCAACATCACCGCCTGGGCGATCACCTCACTGCGGCCGATGGCCTCGACCACCACATGCGCGCCCTTGCCGCCGGTCCACGCCTTTACCGCCTCCTCCAGGTTCTCCTTGGACGCGTTGACCACCCGGCCGATGCCGCAGGCTTTGGCCTTGTCGAGGCGGAACTGGGCCAGGTCCACGGCCATCACCTCGGCCCCGGCCTGCTGGAAAAGCTGGGCGGCGAAGTTGCCCACCAGCCCCATGCCGATCACCACCACCGTGTCCCCCGGCTGCACGATGGAGGAGCGCAGGGCGGCGATGCTCACCCCGGCCATGCGGGTGAAGACCAGGTGCTGGCCTGGGTCCTTGGCTGAGACCGGCAGGGCCATGCGGCCGGCATCGGCTTTTACGAGGGAGGCGTGGCGCGAGAAGCTGAGCACCCGGTCGCCGGGCTTGCACATGCTCACTCCGGAGCCCACGCTCAGCACCCGGCCCAGGTTGCCGTACCCGGTGGTGCGCGGATACTGGCCAGCATCCCCGAAGGGCATCTCCTTCACCAGGCCGGTGAAGCCGGCTCCCTCGGTGCCGGCGCTGACGATGGTGTACTCGCTTTGTACCAAGGCCTCGTTGGGTTTGAGGTTTTCGTCGAGTTCCAGTGCCTGCACTTCGATGCGGCCGGGTTCGACCACGACCAGTTGCCAGCCGTTCATGGTCCCTCGCTTCTTGTGGGGTGGTTGCGGATATTCTACACTCTAAGGCACCGGGTCACAAGGGCCGGGGAGAAGTCGGTGAAGGTCACCGAAAATTCATCTGGACGCCACCTGTCTGTTGCAGAAAAGTTATCCGCTTGAAGATCGACTGCGTCGAGGCCATCAACCTGCGCTTTTAGTACCCCGGAGGATATGGGTTCAGAGGGGGGGAGGGGTATGCACCGCCCGCGTCACCACCCTGGTGACCGTCCACACCGATACTGGCCAGGTGGGGATCGGCTCGGTTTATTCCCACCCGGCGCTGGTGTACCTGGTGGTGCGCGACCAACTCGACCCCCTTGCTGCGCGGGGCAGATCCCTCCCAGGTCGAGGCTCCGTGGAAGCGGATGTACGGCCTGAGCCGCTGGTACGGCCGCAAGGGTGCGGCCCTTTCGGCCCAAGGGGGAGTGGAGATGGCCCTGTGGGACCTGCGCGGCAAGGCCCAGGACAACCCCCTGTGGGAATTGCTGGGGGGAAGCCGGCTCTCCTGCCCGGTATACGCCAGCGGGCTCTTGTGGGACGAATACGAGAGTCTGGCCACCGAGGCGGCGCGGCATCTGGACCAGGGTTTCCGCCGCATGAAGATGCGCCTGGGCCGCAGCGAGGAGTACGACGGGGAAGCGGTGCGGGCGGTGCGCCGGGCCATCGGCCCCAACCACGACCTGATGGCCGACGCCTCCATGCGCTACCCCCTGGACCTGGCCTGCCGCATGGGGAGGTTCCTGGGAGAACAAAAGGTTTTCTGGTACGGGGAGCCCTTTATTCCATAGGACATTGATTCCCATTCCGCCCTGCGCGGCAGCGTGCCGGTGCCGGTGGCCGCCGGGGAAAACGAGTTCGGGTTCCAGGGCTTCAGGGAGCTGATCCGCGCCAAGGCCGTGGACATCGTCCAGACCGACGCCTGCCGCTGTGGCGGCATCGGGCAACTCTTGCAGGTGGCCCGCCTGGCCGGCGAGCATGGGCTGCGGGTGGCGCATCACACCTGGAGCGCCGCAGTGGCCATCATGGCCAATATCCAGGTGGTGGGCGTTTTGCCCAACGGGATCACCGTGGAGATGGATCGCACCGGCAACCCCTTCATCGCGGAATTGCTGGTCGAGCCCTTTCAAGTGCGGGACGGGCAGCTGCAGCTGAGTCGGGCCCCAGGGTTGGGTATAGCGTTGGACCCGAAGGGAGTGGATCGCCTGCGCCTGCCCGACCCGCACCACTTTCCGGAGGGAGCCTATTCGGACATGGCCTTCGGCGCGCAGTACTTCACCCAGGCCCCGCCTTACGAAGGAACCCCGTGAGCCAGCCACCGCGAATTGCCCTCGGCGGCATCCTCACCGAGTGCAACGAATTGGGCGGCCCGCCCATAGACCTGGACTGGTTCGCCCGCTACGATCTGCGGCGGGGGGAGGAGATCCTGGAGATGGAGGGCGGGGCCGTGGGCGGGATGCTCTCGGTGCTGGACCAGGCCGGGGCAGAGCCCGTGCCCCTGCTCTACGCCAGCACTTGTCCGGGCGGATATCTGACGGCTTCCTGCTACGACCAACTCAAGGGTGAGTTGCTCCAGAGGCTGCAGGAGGCGCTGCCGGTGGAGGGGGTCTTGCTGCCCCTGCACGGCTCGGCCGTGGCCGAACAGACCGGGGATCTGGAGGGGGACCTGATCGCCGCGGTGCGCCAGATGGTGGGGCCGGCGGTGCCCATCGTCGCCACCCTGGACCTGCACGCCCACATCACTCCCCAGATGGTGCGCCATGCCGACGCCCTGGTGGCCTGGGAGACATATCCCCACCGCGATGCCCTGGGCACGGGCCAGCGCGGGGCGCGGTTGCTGTTCGACACGGTAGCCGGCCGCTGCCGGCCGACGATGGCGATGGCCAAGGTGCCGGCCGTCACCAGCGGGGTGCGCGGCTCTACCGAGTGGGGCGATCCCTTCGGCCGGATCATGGCCGCAACCAAGGCCCTTGAAGGGCATTCGGGCATCCTGTCCACCAGCGCGATCATGGTGCATCCGTATTTGGATCAGCCCGACATGGGCAGTGGGGCCCTGGTAGTCACCGACGGGGACCTGGCCAAGGCCAGGGCCCTGGCCCTGGGGCTGGCCCGGCAGTACTGGGAACTGCGCTCGGAGTTGGAGCCTCAGGTCCACACCCCCGCCGAAGCCGTGGCCGCGGGCCTGAAGTTGGAGGGCGGCCCGGTGGTCCTGGTGGAGACCTCGGACTGCTGCGGGGGCGGGGCGGCCGGCGACAGCGTGGCCACTCTCAAGGCGCTGCTAAAGGTGAAACTGCCCGGCCCGGCCCTGGTGCCGGTGGTGGACCCCCAGGGGGCGGCGGCCTGCCATAAAGCCGGGGTGAGCGCCCAGGTGGAGTTGGAACTGGGTCATCGCCTCGATCCGCACTGGGGCACACCCGTACGGGTGAAAGGCCGGGTGCTGCGCCTGAGCGATGGTCGGTTTCGCTATCTGGGTGGAATCTGGGGGGGCACCGAGGGGAACATGGGGCCGGCGGCGGTGTTGGAGGTAGGGCAGATCCAGGTCCTCCTGGCCACCCATCCCACCTACGACTGGCTGGACGAGCAGTTCACCTCCCTGGGCATGGAACCTAGGACCGCCAGTTTCGTGGTCGCCAAGAATCCGATGAACTACCGCCAGACATACGGGGATTTTGCCCGAGGGGTTTTTGTCCTTGACACGCCTGGACCCACGCCGCCCACGGTGCGCCAGGTGCAGTACAAGCGCATGAAACGGCCCTATTTCCCGGTGGACGTGGAGATCCCGGGTCTGGAGCCGGTGGTATTGTCGAAGGAGGACTAGTTCTGGCAGCGGCGATGAGTTCAAGTTCGAGGTCAAATTCCGGGTCGGGGTCGAGGTCGTCGGGGGCAGGCTGGTACTCGACCTCGAAGTGGCGCACGGTCTCTAACTGCTGCTCGAATAGGAGCCGGTCGATCTCCTCCTGGAGCTGGAGGGGGTGTTCAGGGCAGATGCCGTGTGAGTAGTTGCGGTAGGCGGTGTTTTTCTCGAAAGCCAGCCATTGCTGAGGCCCCCACTTTCCCAGCCGGTGCATGGAGCAGGTGGGTTCCCAATAGACAGTCACCAGTTCGCCGCGGTCGATTGTGCGCTCAAGCTGTAGACGAGGGTTTTTCATGTCGGGGTCCCTCGGTAGTAGGGATGGACCCAGTACTTACCACCGGCAGGAAGGGTTTTTTCTCCACTGCTTTTTTGTCTGCGATCAAAGCGCGGAGGTGAGATGCGGTTAAAGGCTCTGTTCTGCTGGGTGGTGGCCCTGTACCTGGTCACAGCGATGGGATGCGCCAAAGCCCGGCCGGGCAAGGTCATCCTCTTCGTGGGGGATGGCATGGGCCTGGCCCAGCGCGAAGCCGCGCGGGTGGCCGGTTTCGGACCTGCAGGGCGGCTGGCCATGGACCAACTCGAACAGATCAGCCTGGTCACCACCTACTCGGCCAGCGGCTACACTACCGACTCGGCCGCTGGGGCCACGGCCTGGTCCGCCGGCTGCAAGACTAACAACAGGTTTTTGGCCATGAGCCCGGACAGCACCGCGGTGCGGACCATCCTGGAATACGCCCGCGACGCCGGGTATAGCACCGGCCTGGTGACTACTACCACCCTCACCCATGCCACCCCGGCGGCCTTTGCTGCCCACATTAGCGATCGCGGGGCCGAGGCCCAGATCGCCGAGCAGATGCTGGCCACCGGCCCTGACGTGATGCTGGGCGGCGGCAGAAGTTTCTGGATGCCCAAATCCCAGACCGGCTCCAAGCGGGAGGACGAACGCGACCTGCGGGCCGAGGCCCGGAGCGCCGGGTACGAGGTGGTGCAGAGCGCCGGGGAACTGTCCCGGCTAGACCTGAGCCGACCCCGCCGGTTGCTGGGCCTCTTTGCCGAGGGCCACCTGCCCTATCGGTACGACTGGCAGGACGAGCAGGTGCCCGAGCTGGCGGCCCTGACCCGGACCGCCTTAGAGCTGCTCGACCACAACGAGCGGGGGTTTTTCCTGATGGTGGAGGGCGGGCGTATCGACCACGCCTGCCACAACAACGACGCCAACCGCGCCGTGTGGGAGGCCATCGCCTTTGACCAGGCCGTGGCCGAGGGCATCCAGTACGCCCGCCGTTGGAACGATACCCTGGTGATCGTGGTGGCCGACCACGAGACCGGCGGGATGTCGGTGGGCACGGGCTGCTACTCGGGCTTTGCCCAGATTCCCCGACAGGGCGCCTTTCCCGAACACGGCGTCCAACTCGACAGCCTGCTGTGCATAAGCTGGACCACCAAGAGCCACAGCGCCATCCCGGTAATCGCCGGGGCCCTGGGGCCGGGGTCCGGGCATTTCCGCGGCCTCGTGGACAACACCGCCCTCTTCCCGGTCATGATGGAAACCCTGGGATTGAGGCCATAGGAGGTTGGATGAACGGGAAGGTGAGGTGGTCTTCGAGTACGACTTCGAGATCTACCTGGGCCGGCTGGGTTAATCACACTTAATGGGCGGTTCCGTACCTGCCCTGCTCGTGGGCGGGGATGGGGCCGGCCACCTGCAACTTGAGTTCCCCGTTTTCCTCAGCAAAGGGGTGGGCCAGGAATTTTGGCTTTCCTCCCAGATAGACCGGCACCGAGTCGGCGGTCCGCTCCGGCAGGCGCAGGATGTCGCCTACCTGTAAACTCCTCACTTCCGCCAGCGCCACCTGCACCCGCCCCAGTTCGGCCACCAATGGCAGTTGCAGCGGCCCCAGGCACAGGCGGTTGTCGCTCACCAGGGCTGCGGTTTTTTCTGCAGCGCGGCGCACCCGGCACTTCCCGAGAAGGGGCAGCAGGGGCTTGAGGGTGAAGAAGGGGTAGCACAGCCTGGTCAGACCGCTAGCCTGGGGCATGTTCACCTCGAAGGCCAGCACGATGACGATGTCCTGCGCGGCGACCACCTGGACGACCTCGGGGTTGGTCTCCAGTTCGACTTCGCTGATCGCCACCGGCAGCAGGGGTTGCCAGGTGGCCTCCAGGTCCGCGAGCATGTGCTTGAAGATGCGGTTAATCACCCGCATCTCAATGGCGGTAGGTTGCCCGGTCTCGATCCCTGCGGACGATCCTCTGCCGCCAAAGGCTCCGTCCACGGCGGCGAAGACCAAGGGCATGGCCACATCGACCACCGCGCGTCCGGCGGTGGGCCCCGGGGTGAACTCGTAAATGCAGTAGGGGTTGGACAGGGACATGATGAACTCGGAATAGGCGGTCTGTTCGACGAAGGCGGTCTTCACCTCTACCACCTGGCGCATGGCCCCCGACAGGGTGGAGGCCAACAGGCGGGCGAAGTTGTCGTGCAGGCCCTTCAGCGTGCGGAGCTGGTCTTTGTTGATCTGGGCCGGATGCTTGAAGTCATAGGGAGAGGCAAGAGACGGATCGACTGGCGGCGAGTGTGGGGGATGTATCTCCCTCAGCCTGGCATTGATCTCTTCCTGGGATCTGATCGTCAGTGAGAGCATCCATTCACACAAAGTCATCTGGATTAGTGCCGTGCACCAGGTGAGCTGTCCCTTTTTCTTCCAGTTGCCGCACCCGATGGACGATGCGCAACTGTAGTTCCTCCGCCTCGGTCAGGCGCATGGGGCCGAGGAACTCCATCTAGTCGGTGATGAAGATGTGCACCTGTTCGGACATGTTTTTGAGGATCTTTGCCTTGAGGTCCTCATCAGCGGCCTTGAGGGCGATCACCAGATCCTTCTGGTCTACCTCGCGCAGCAGGGTCTCGATCTTGCGGTCGGTCAGTTTGACGATGTCGGCGAAGACAAACATCATATTGCGCACCGCCTCGGCCACCTGCGGGCCCTGGGCGTCCATCTGGTCCAGCACCTTTTTCTCGACGCTGGCGCCAGAGAGGTTGAGGATGTCGGCCACCACCGTGGGACCGCCCACCTCCAGCTCGGTTCGCAGCACCTCAAAGGCGGGGGAGGTCTCCATGGTGGCGATGCGGAAGGCCACGGCGGCCTGGAACCGTTCGGGCAGGTGGTGGAGCAGACCGGCAGCCTTGGCCGGCTCCAGCTGCGAGAGGATCACGGCGATGGTCTGCGGAATCTCGTGGGCCAGCAGCGGGGCCACCTGCTGGGCCGGGGCCTGGGCGAGCCGCTTCCAGACATCGGGCGGGGGCATGGAAGGCAGGGCCTGGGCGGCGGCTTTGGCGAGGGGCTGCCAGGGTTCCACGGATACCGGACCCTTCAGGCGGGCCAGGCAGCCGACTATGCGCCCAGGCTTGGGCTGGGTAGTCTGGCACCACCTGCGGGTTGGCCAGCCGAGCGAGGAGGATGAGGCGCCAGGCCAGGACCTCGCCGTGGACCGTGGTTTCGGCTTCTCTAAGCAGGGCGCCGTGGAGCCACAGCTCGAAGGCTTCGCGCCGCCAGTTTGGGCAGCACCACCACCGAACCGGGCCGTAACGCCAGGGCCTCGCGCAGTTTCAGGGTCGGGCCTCCCCACGCACACCACTCCTGCTACCGCGATATCCCCCAGGTGGGCCAGGTTGGCCTTTTTGCGGATCGCCTCAGGGCTGTCCATCTCGACCTCCCGCGAAGATCTCGGTGATCTGCACCCCGAAGGTCTCGGCCACGGTCACCACCTCGCTGCGGGCAAAGGGTATGCCGTTGGGCTTCAGCTCTACCGGCTCGCCGTTCATCCTGTCCAGCTCGAAGATCGACTGTTCGCCCAGGGTCAGGGCCTGGTCCAGGGTGAGGGTGTGCCGGCCCAGTTCAACTGAGAGCTCCACCTCTACCTCGACCAGGGGATCGGCAGGGGGGTGGGCCGGCGGGGAGGGCACGGCCGGCGGGGGTGTCGCGGGGGCAGGGGATTTCTTCTTGGCAGCCATGATCTGTTCTCCGGCAAGGGGAGATGCAGGAACGGCGGCGCAGTCTTTCGATGTAGGATTCGCGCGGCTGGCCCGGGACAAAGGGGTTGGCGCGCACCCGGATGCCCTGGCGCGGCGGCTCTGGTTCGGCGATGTTGGCGAGGTCTTGTCGGATTTCGTCCACGCTGCGCTGCAGGTCCTGGACGTGGCCGGCCAGGCCGGCCAGCATCAGGGCCAGATTCTCCAGCCGCACCCCAGCGGGGCCGAGCGGCGATGCCCTCCCACAGGGTCTTCGGCGCCGGGCCGCTTTGCGCCAGGTGGGCCGCTTCCCACACCGCCTGGTGGGCCTCGAACTCGGTGCGGCAGCGCGGGCAGGCGTCGCATTGGTGCTCGATTTCGCGGCGGGTCTCCAGAGACAGCTCGTCGTCGATATAGGCGGACAGGTGGCGCCCCTGCTGGCGGGCTCGGTGCAGGCGCATCTTCACTGCCTCCTCGGAGCAGCCGGCGATCTGGGCCACCTCGCGGTAGGGCATCTACAACTGGGCACCCAGCACCAAGAGCAGGCGCTGGTTCTCGAGCAGGGCCGCGATGGCCGCCTGTACCCTTTTGCCCAGCTCCTTGCGCATAAGCTGGTCCTCGGGGGTGGAACCGGCGGGCAGGCGAAGTCCCTCGTCGAGGGGCACGAAGGCGGCCCGGTGCTTTCTCAGGGCCCTGAGGTAGCAGTTGGCAGCCATGCGCAAGAGCCAGGTGGCGAACGCGGATTCCCCCCGGAAGGTCTGGATGCGGCCAAAGGCCTGGACAAAGCTCTCCTGGGCTAAGTCTTCGGCGTCCTGGTGGTTGCCGGCCATGTGCGAGCACAGGCGGTAAACCCGTTCCCGGTTGAGGTCAAAGACCTGGCGGAACGCCGCCGCGTCGCCCTGCTGGCAGGCGGCGATCAGCCCCAGATCGGTCTGCTTGTCCACATGCGCTCCTCGTGTTGCGCCTCCCTTCTTTAGACGCGGGTTCCGGCGAAAGGTAACACCATGCGCAGGGGCAGAGCGGCAAAACCCGCTATGGCCTTTCCCAAGGCGCGTCCTTCCCACCCTACTCGCTATGCTCCGCTCTCTCTGCAACCTTTCCCGCGGACTTCCCTGCCCGACCACTCCCCTGGGAATGGCGTCCGGGGTCATCCCCCTCCGCTCAGGGACTCGCACCCTTCCGATCTGGTATGTCCCTCTTGCTTTTGCCTGTCCCTGCCGATATATTTTGTTATACTGGATGCCAAAATCCCAAAGCCCTTGTAGATAAGATGACCCTCACCGGCTCCAAGTCCAAGCCCAATACTGAGCGGGACAGTAATAAGCGCACCGCTAAAGGTGGATGGCAACGGCCGGCTGAATCGTAACTGAACTGAGAACCCCAACTCAACCCGCTGTCGAATCCCCTCGGCAGCGGGTTTTCTTTTTGCGGAAAGGAGCAAGTGATGGGCAAACTGCGCGCGGGCATCCTGGGTGCCACCGGCATGGTGGGCCAGAAATTTGTCAAGCACCTGGCTGAGCATCCCTGGTTCGAGGTGGTGAGTGTGGCGGCCAGCGCCCGCTCGGCCGGCCGCACCTACGCCGAGTCGGTGGTTGACCGCTGGACCATGGACATCCCAATCCCGATAGGTATTGGTAAGCTGATGGTCAAAGAGGTGGAGAAGGACATCGATGCCATCGGCAAAGAGGTGGACCTGGTCTTCTGCGCCTTAGATATGGACAAGGACGCCACCCGCAAGCTCGAAGACGAGTACGCCCGGCGCGAGGTGGTGGTGGTCTCGGCCAACTCGGCCCACCGCTGGACCCCGGACGTGCCCATGCTCATCCCCGAGATCAACGCCGAACATCTGCAGATCATCCCGGTGCAGCGCCGGCGCCTGGGCACCCGCTACGGCTTTGTGACGGTGAAGCCCAACTGCTCGCTCCAGCCCTACGTGCCGGCCATCGAAGCCCTGGCTGAGTTTGTGCCGCTGAGGGCTTCGGTATGCACCTACCAGGCCATCTCTGGGGCGGGCAAGACATTCAGGACCTGGCCGGAGATGGAGGACAACATCATCCCCTTCATCGGCGGGGAGGAGGACAAGAGCGTGCGGGAGCCGCTCAAGATCTGGGGCCGCATCGAGGGGGAGCGCATCGTCGAGGCCAGCGGGCCGGTAATCTCGGCCCAGTGTTTGCGGGTGCCGGTGTCGGACGGGCACCTAGCCGCCGTCTCGGTGTCCTTCGGTAAGAAGCCGCCGAAGGACGGGATCCTCAGCCGCTGGGCGGCCTTCACGGGCAAGCCGCAGGAGCTGCAACTGCCCTCGGCCCCCACCCCTTTCCTGCGCTACTTCGCCGAGGATAACCGGCCCCAGACCCGCCTCGACCGCGACGCGGGCAACGGCATGGCCGTGACCCTAGGCCGGCTGCGGGAGGACAATCTCTTCGATTACAAGTTCGTGGCCCTCAGCCACAACACCGTGCGCGGGGCGGCCGGCGGGGCCATCCTCACCGCCGAGTTGCTGAAAGCGGAGGGGTATCTGGACAGGACCTGATGCATCCCATGATCCAGACCATCCTCATGGAAACCTGCGGTTTCGACCCGCGCTGGGCCGAGAAGCGGGCAGCGCTCTTTTCCAGCAGGGGAAATACGTACCCCCACACCTTCTCGCTCATCCATCGGATCGGCGAGGTGCGGGCGCAGGCTGACCAGACTCCCGAGATAGCGGTGAGGCTCGCCGACCGCATCTGGGCGCGACGCGGGATGGGCAGGGCCCTGTTCATGGAACTGCAGGACCACACCGGCCAGGTCCAGCTCTATTGCATCCGACAGGCGCTGGGGGAGGGGAGGGAGGCGCTCTCCTTGCTCGACCTTGGAAACATTCTCGTCGCCGAAGGAACGGTTTTTCGCACCCGCACCGGAGAGTTATCGGTAGCAGGTGCGCGCCTGCACCTTGCTGGCCAAGGTCCTGGTGCCCATCCCCATCGGTAAAGAAGCGGGGGATACCACCTATTACCGGGTGACAGACCCGGAGGTGAAGTACTAAGAGCGCTACCTGCGCTGGCTGCTGGATAAGACCGACCGCGACCGGCCCTAACTGCGGAGCCGGATCACTAGCGCGATGCGTCGCCGGATGGAAGGGGAGGGGTTTTTGGAGGTCTCCACGCCGACCATCACCCGGCAGGACGGCGGGGCCGAGGCCCGGCCCTTTACGACCTCGGTATGGGCGATGGACCACCAGAAGCAGTTCCTGTGCATCTATCCGGAACTACATCTGAAAGGCCTGGTGGTGGCCAACTTCGAGAAGGTCTTCACCATCTGCCAGAACTTCTGCAACGAGGGCATCGACCGCTCCCATAATCCGGAAATCATTAGGATGGGGTGGTACGAAACCTTTACCAATTACGAGGACCAGATGCGCTGCTTCGCGGAGTTACTGGCCGGCGTGTGTGTGGAAGCCTGCGGCTTGACTTCGGTAGACTACCAGGGAAAGGAGATAGACTATTCGATACCTTCGCGACGCATGAGTATGCTAGCCGCCCCGCGCCAGTACGCCGGCGTAGACGCCGAGACCATGAGCGGGGAGGAACTACAGCAAGAAATAGGGCGGCACACCGCTGAACCTCCGGAGCTGCTTTCCTGGGGGCTGGCCGTGCCCCAACTCTTTGAGGCCACCTGCGAGAAGCATCTGGTGCAGCCGACCTTTGTGCTAGACCATCCGCTGGGGATCAGTCCTTTGGCCAGGGCCAGGCGCGGAGACGCCAGGCTAACAAAGCGCTTCGAGGTGTACGTCTGCGGGATGGAGTTGGCGAATGCCTATTCTAAGTTGACGGACCCGCTGGAGCAATTGGACCGTTTCTTGCCCCAGCGCCGGGTGCAGGAGGAGGAGGCGTACCCGCTTGACATGGATTTTGTGCGCGCCCTGGGTTGTGGTATGCCGCCCACGGGTGGGGTGGGTCTGGGCATCGACCGCCTGGTCATGCTTCTCCCCGGCGCGGCGAGTATCCCCGACGTGATCCCCTTTTCGCATGGTCAAGGCGCGCCCGCCGGTCATTGAGCAGGGCACTCCCGCTACAGACCGCGATCAGGACTACAACAATTATCAGGACAACAATAACCGGACCTCCAGAGGAGGGAAGGCGCCGACCCGCTGAGCTGCACCTCTGTCACCACACCGACCCGCTGCCGCAGCCCAGGGCAGCGGGTGTCTTTTTTTGCCCACGAAAGGAGGAAGCCATGCATCCCTATCGCTCCCATACCTGCGGCGAACTGCGGCCGCACCACGCCGACGACACCGTCCGGCTCTCCGGTTGGGCCCACCGCAAGCGCGACCACTACGGCCTCACGCAGGTGGTGTTAGCGCCAGGGCCGGGCCGCGAATCCGTGGTCACCGCCACCGGGCAGGTGCGCCTGCGGCCCGCCGAAGCGGTGAATCCCGAGCTGCCCACCGGCCAGATCGAGGTCCACCGCAGTGGAACTGGCCCTGCTCAGCGCCGCCGGACCCCTGCCCTTTGCCGTGGCCGTGGAGCCGCCCGTGGCCGAGACCCTGCGCTGCCAGTACCGCTTTCTCGACCTGCGCCGGCGCATCGTTCTGCGGGTGACAGTGATCCCCAGCATCCCCAAGCGCATGAATGCGATGGGATTCAGCGAGTCCTAGACCCCCATCCTCACCACCAGGTCGCCCGAGAAGGGGTACGACTTTCTGGTCCCCAGCCGCCTGCACCCGGGGCAATTCTACGGCCTGCCCCCAGGCTCCGCAGCAGTTCAAGCAATTGCTAATGGTGGCCGGCTTCGACCGCTATTTCCAGGGCGCCCCCTACTTCTGGGACGAGGACGCCCGCGCCGATCGCTCGCCTGGGGAGTTCTATCAGTTAGACGTGGAGATGTCCTTGGTCGAGCAGGAGGAGGTCTTCGCGGCGATGGAGGAACTTTTCTGCCGGCGCGCCGGGGAGTTCAGTGAATGGGAAGTCAGCCCGGCGCCCTTCCTCCGCATTCCCTACGCCGGGGCTCTGTGCCGCTTCGGCACGGACAAGCCGGACCTGCACTTTGGGCTGGAGATCGAGGAGGTCTCAGGGTTTTTCGCCAACTCGTCCTTCCGCCTCTTCCGCCAAGTGGTGGAGGAGGGCGGGGTGGTGCGGGTGCTATGCGTCCCTGCGTTGGCGCAAAAACCGCACAGTTTCCTCGACAGCCTGGACCGGTTTGTCCGCAGCCTGGTCGGCAAAGGGATGGCGTATCTGATCTTCACGGAAGAAGGGGCGGAGGACCCTATCGCCAGCGCATTGAGCCGGGAGGAGGTCGAAGGGTTGCGGGGACTGAGCGGAGCAGAGGCCTGCAGCGCCCTCTTGCTGCTCGCCGGCCAGACCTCAGAGGACGGCACCCTGGCGGGCAAACTGCGCCTGCACCTGGCCGACCTGCTGGGCCTGCGCCAGGAACGGGCCTACCGCTTCTGCTGGATCGTGGATTTCCCCATGTACGAGTGGGAAGAGGAGCGGGGTCGGGTGGCCTTCTCGCACAACTCCTTCTCCATGCCCCAGGTCGGGATGGAGGGCCTGGAGAGAAAGCCACCCTCAGAGATCCTGGCCCACCAGTACGATATCTTCTGCAACGGCATGGATCTCTCCAGCGGGGCCATCCTCAACCACCGGCCGAAGGATATGAACAAAGCGTTCGAGGTAGCCGGATCGTCGCGGGAAGTAGTAGATGAGAAGTTCGGGGGGATGTTCCGCGCCTTCCAGTGCGGGGCTCCACACCACGGCGGCATCGCGCCCGGCATCGACCGGATCGTCATGCTCCTAGCTGACGAGCCCAATATCCGCGAGGTGATCGCCTTTCCGCTCAACCAGCAGGGCCAGGATCTCTTGGTGGGCGCGCCAAGCCCGGCGTCGGCGAGACAGGTAGAGGAATTGTATTTGTCAGTGACAACTCGCTTTGTAGGTGTCGGGAAAGGGCTCACTTCGCTCATTCTCGCCTGCCATCCCTGGCAGGCTGCGAGGCCCGACTCCTCTGGCCTTTCGTCCTTTGGCCAGAGGAGTCGGGAATCCGCTCAGAGAGCCTTTCCCCGGCACTGGCTATAGTGACAGATCACTTGGGCCCCTTCTTGATGAACATGTCGCGTTGGTGGTCTCCAGGTAGATGAGATTGCCGCCGCCGTTGGCCTCCTCCTTGCCGGTGAGCAACTTGGTGCCCTCGCCCTGGATGGCGACGGGAAAATCGGAGTAGATGCGGTAGTCGCGGCCCCCCCTTGCGCTCGCTGTGGAGCCGGGCATCGATAGTGGCCAGCAACTCGGCGGGCAGGTACAGGGTCAGGTCGCCCCTGTCGGTCTTGAGGGAGCAGTGGCCGGCGGCCGCCATGTGCGCCAGGGCCAGCTGGGCCTCGATACCGCCCCCGGCGGTCTCGGCGCGGATATCGCGCCCGCTGGCAATGCTGCTGGAGCCCCTACCGGTCTGGGCGTCGATCCCTACTCGGGTTGGCCCGATGTTGATACTGCCGCCCGCCGTCTCAACATCCAACAAGCCGCTCTTCACCGCCCCAACCGAGATGCTGCCGCCGGCGGTGCGGGCCACGATCCAGCCATCGAGGCCCTCGCCGATCTCAATGCTGCCTCCGGAGGTTTTCAGGTCGAGGCTGTGGGTCGGAGGCACAACGAAGCTGAATTCCAGCTCCAAGTCATCCCAGTCCTCATCCCCTTTGGCTTCGGCGCGCACGCGCACGTTTCTGCCCATGGTTTCGATGTACACCAAGCAATCGGCGAAAAGCTCGCTGGCGCTGCCCTCGGTAACGGCATCAGCCTTCTTCACCACCTCCACCTGCACCTCATCTTCCTTATTCCCGGTTTTCACCGCCACCCTTTCTTTGTGGGTGGACAGGTAGCGGGTGCCGCGCTTGTCTGGCAGCTTGGGTCGGTCGACCGATACGGTCTTATCGTTGTGCTCGACAAAGCCCAGGCCCTCCCGGTGTATTTCGCCCCTTTCCTGAGCGCCGGCGGTTCCCGCCAATACCAATCCGCCTTCAGCAGGCAATTAATTATCCGTTTCATGGTCGCGCTCCTTTCAGAGTTGTTCACCTGCGGACTTGCGTCCTTCTTGCAGGGCGCGCGCCGCTTCGCTGCCTATGTAGGTGTTTGCATTGCTCCGGCTCTGCTGCTCCAGCACCTGGAGGGTAGCCGGGTTGCTGAAGTGCTTGAGGGTTTCGCCCGCCTCCACCCGCACCCCGGGGTTGAGGTCGCGCTCAGGGCCTGGCGCACCTCTTCGTCGCTGGCCAGATCCCTGAGGGCCTCGATGGCCTTACGCAGTAACCCGGGATTGTCGTCGTGGGCCAGCGTGTGGATCAGGGCCTCGCGGATGCGTTCGCTGCCGGCCTGGTGCCGGGCCAGGTCCGGGGCCTGGAGGCGGGTGCCCGGCTCCATGTCGCCCTGCAGGGCGGTGGGTAGCGCCGTCTGCACCGCCGGGGCGGCCGCCATTCCCGCGGACCAGGCCAGGGGCGCGGGGATGGACTGGACCCGGGCGCGCAGGAGCAGGCGGCACTCCTGGAGCAGGGCCTCGGGGGCCTGGCGGCCGTGGCTCACTGGCAGGAGCTGGTCGAAGCGCTGCTCGGCGTACAGCAGGACCTTGAGCCCGGGGTCGCGTTTGAGGTCAGCCTCAAAGGCGGCCCACTCGGCTTGGTCCAGGTCTCCGTACAGGTAGCGCAGTACCTGCTGGCGGGGGGCTTCGCTACTCATCTCGGCCTCATTTCTCCATAAATCCAACTACCGGGCGCCGAAGTCTTTCCCGGCCGCAAAAAAGGTAGCTCTTCACTGACCCGGTGGAGCACTCCATCAGTTCGGCGGCCTCCTCGATTCTGAAGCCCTGGTGGTGGCACAGGCCAAAAGCCAGGCGCTCCTGGGCTGAGGGCCCGTCTAAGGCTTGGTGGATTCGGCTGTGGAACTCCCCGCGCAGGGCCAGTTGCTCGGGGGTGGGATGGTCGGCGTGCTCGGGCCACCACTCCTCCGGAGGGGAGGCGCCGCTGCCACCGCGAGCGGAAGCGCAGGGCCTGGTTGAGGGCGATCCGGTAGAGCCAGGTGCAGAACCGGCTGTCCATCCTGAACGTGGGCAGGGCCCGGTACGCGGCGATCAGGGTTTCCTGGTAGATGTCCGGGGCGTCCTCGGTGTTGCCGGTTATATCTAAGGCTAGGCTGAGGATGCGGCGCTCGCAGCCGGCCCTCAGGGCGGCAAAGGCCCGGTGGTCGCCCTCGCGGGCGCTCAGGAGCAGGGTGCGTTGGTCGTCGCTCATGCCGGCCTCATTCTACATCATTAGAGCCTGGCAGCGAGGGGATAGTTGGCAGGCGCCTCATGGCAGTGCCGCCAACCAGGGTGTTCAGGGCCACCATCGAGGTCGAAGTAGCCACATCACTCAGGAAGTGGTCATTGACCCCGACGCGCGCCAGGGCGATGAAAGGGGGCGCCGCCAGGAGCGACCAGCGCCAGCGCGGGAAAAGGCAGGCCAGGGGGAGGAAAAGCCCGATATAAAAGCCCACGTGCCCGGAGGGAAAGGAGCTACCCTCTGCCCACCACGCCTGGTCCCGGGCGCCGCTGTCCAGCAACTCATAGGGCCTCAACCGGCTAAAGAGGTTCTTGCTGACCCCGTAGGCCAGGGTGCTGAGGAGCTGCATCAGCCCGATGAAGAGCAGCGAAACCCCCTGGGGCCGGCTCCGCGCCACGGCCACCTGGGCCAGCCCGACTCCGATCAGGGCAGAGCCGAGCAGGAACTTGCAGGCCTCCTTGCCAGTTACCAGGTCCAGCAGGGCCGTGCCCTGGTGGAACAGGGCAGGATCCTCGTAGCCCGGGGCACGGATGAACTCGGCCAGGGGTTTGTTTAGAAAGAGGATGGCCAGCAGGGAGAATGCAGCAGCAACTGCTGCCAGGGTCAAAAGTCCGGTCTTGTTCACGAAAACCTCCCGCCCATGCAGGTACCGGCCTCATCCTACCGGGTACTGTTATTAGAATCAGGCAGGGGGGAAAGGGTTGGCAGGAATGTGGAGCCGTCGGGTTGCGACCCCGCCGCTACGAGGCCAGCCACTCCAGAATGGCATCGCGGTGAGCCGTCAAACCTTTGTAAATCAAAGTTTCAGGGGTCATGGAGAGGAGGGCCAGGCGGAGTTGGGTGCGCTCACCGGGGGAGAGGCGGTCGCAGTCGCGGAAGTAGGTGCGGATGGTGAAAAGGGCGGCCTCCTCCTGGGTAAAGCCCCGTAGGACCTGGCGCTCCAGGCGCAGGAAGAGGCGGGGGTGTTCGGGATCGAAGTAACGGCCCTGCCAGTTTTCCGGGGGGATGCCGCGGGGGCTCTGGATGGTGGTTGAGGCGGGTGTCGGTGCCCAGACCCCAGGCGAAGCGCACGTACGGCCCGCGCTCGATCATGGCCCGGACCAGGTCACTGCTGCGCTGGTTGAGGGGGCCCATGCCGGCCACGGGGGCGTGGACCTGGGCGAAGGGGCGGCCGACCTTCTCCTCGGCGGCCCAGTGGTTGGGGGAGCAGAGGTGGACGGTGGCGAGCCAGTCGCCCCCGTCGGGCCGGCGGCAGACCACGGCGAGGTCTTCGCAGACCTGGCAGGCGAGTGCGTCGAAGATATCGGCGTAGGGGGGCTTCGGGGAGTGCCCCACTTCGATCCTTCCCAAGGCGCGCCCTTCCCCCTCGCTCGCTCTGGCTCCGCTACCCGACCCCTCGCCACGCGGTCTTCCCCCCTCATCCCCTCCCCGGGAAAGATCTCCAGGGGTGCCCCCCGCCGCCTGGACCTCGCGTAGTTGGTACTCGCAGTCAAAGGAAAGCATTTCTCCGGTGAGGGCACAGTGGAGGTGGGGGCCGGCGCTGTCCTCCTCAAATTGGAAATAGTCAGGGTGCTCCTGGGCCAGGCGGTGGATGAGGAAGCGGGCCACGGCGCTGGCTACTGCGGGAGGGTAGTCGGCGGTCTGATAGTACTTGGCGAGGTGTTCGGCGCGGGCCTGGAGCTTGGCCTGGCGGAAGAGGGGGAAGCTCTGGTCGAATTGGAATACCTGGGCGTCAGCAGGGCCGTTGCCCAGGTCCTGGCCCAGGCGGATGAAGCCGGGTTTGACTTGGTACACCCCCTCAACGGGCGGAAAATACCGCGGCGCGTCGGTTAGATCTTCGGCTGGAGGGGTTTCTATAGGTAGGTCCATAGTTGCATCCAGGGCTTAACTCGCCTAAGATAACTTTCGGCAACTTCGTTTAATACCACAAGGAGCATAGATGATCCAATCCACCGAAACCCTGCCTACCTGGGATCTTTCCGATCTGTACGCCGGGGTGTATGACCCGCGCCTCGACGCGGACATGCAGGCCGGCAAAGGGCAGGCTGAGGCATTCGCCCGGCGCTTCAAAGGTACGATCGCCTCGGCAACCGTGACCGCGCCGCATCTGCGCACAGCCCTCGACGAGTACGAGTCCCTGTTGCGCATCCAGTACCGACCCCAGGCATTCGCCTCGCTGCTCTTCTCCACCAACACCCAGGACCCGGCGCGGGGGGCCCTCTTGCAGAAGAGCCGGGAGTTCGGCAGCGCGGCGGGCACCCTGCTGGTCTTCTTCGACCTGGAGATCGGGCAGATCCCCGCTTCCACCTACGAGAGGATCAGCCAGAGCCAGGAATTGGCACCCTACCGCCACTACCTCGATCACCAGCGCAAACTGGCGGCCCATAACCTCAGTGAGCCGGAGGAGAAGATCCTGGTGGAAACCGCCAATGTGCGCGGCCAGGCTCTCTCCCGGTTGTCCACTGAGATCAGCACCCGCACCCGGTACCGCCTGGAGCGCGGCGGCCAGATGCAGGAACTGACCCAGAGCCAGGTGCTGGCACTGCTCCATGACCCGGACCGCGAGGTGCGCCGGGCCGCGGCCGAATCGGTCACGGCGGCCCTCAAGCAGAACACCTACTTGGCCACCTTTATCTACAACACCCTGCTACACGAGAAGGACGTGCTCGATCGGTTGCGCCGGTACGAGGCGCCGGCTTCCAGCCGCCACCTCGACAACGAACTGAGCGGCGAGGTGGTGGAGGTAATGAGCCAGGTCTGCGCCGACAACTTCGGCATCGTCGCCGAGTACTACCAGCTCAAGCGGCGACTCCTGGGCCTGGACGAGCTGACCCATTACGACCGCTACGCGCCTATCGCCGCCGGGGAGGAGCCCATCTCCTTCGCCCAGGCTCAGGGCATGGTGCTGGAGGCTTTCGGCGGTTTCTCGCCGCGCCTGGCCCAGATGGCTGAGCCCTTTTTCAGCAAGCGCTGGATCGACGCAGCCCTCGGCGAGGGGAAGAGGGGTGGGGCCTTTTGCGCCGGGGTCACGCCGGACCTTCATCCGTACGTGCTGCTCAACTACACCAGCCAGCCGCGTGACGTGATGACCCTGGCCCACGAATTGGGCCACGGCATCCACGACATCCTGGCCAGCCGCAACCATCTGCTCGATTACTACCCGGTGCTGCCCATGGCCGAGACGGCTAGCACCTTTGGTGAGATCCTGGTTTTCGATCATCTAAAAAAACGCTTCTCCTCATCCCAGGACCGGCTGGCGCTCTTGTGTCACAAGATCGAGGATACTTTTGCCACGGTCTTCCGCCAGATCGCCATGTACCGCTTTGAGCAGGAGGCCCACCAGGCGCGGCGCACCCAGGGGGAACTTTCTTCCGACAGATTCGGTGGGCTTTGGCAAAAGCACATGCAGGCGATGTTCGGGGAGGCGCTGAAACTGGGCGACGGCCACGCCTGTTGGTGGAGCTACATCCCCCATATCGTTAGCACGCCTTTCTACGTGTACGCCTATGCCTTTGGCGAGTTGTTGGTGCTGGCTCTGTACGCCTGTTACCAGCGCGAGGGGCAGGACTTTGTGGAGAAGTACTTCGAGTTGCTGGCCGCCGGGGGTTCGCGCGCGCCGGGCGAACTGGTGGGCGCGATGGGCTTCGACATCACCAGCCGCGACTTCTGGCAGGGGGGCTGCGACGTGATCCGGCAGCGGGTGGAGGAGGCGGTGAAACTAGCGGGGTGACGCGGCACGGAATGACCCATTCCGGTCTCTCTCAAGGCGCGGACTTTTCGCGCCGCTCGCTAACCCCGCGCTGTTGCCCAACCCCCGCAACGTCCCATACATTGGGGCGTTGCGGCTTCGCTCTCCCCTCAACACTTCCCGCGTCCTTCCCTTCCCTGCCTCTCCCCGCGAGAGACCTCCAGGGCGATTTCCCTGTCGCTGGCTGTGCCTGCAAAGGAGTATGAAATGCAACAAGAAAAGTTGAAGTTGACCTGCCAACGGTCAAGTCCAGCAGTTTCTGTAAAAAGGTGTCCCGAGTGGTTGGCTCACTGGTTCAATAGTTCAAGGTCAAGATGCCTCTTTCCGGTGGTCCACTCCTCGGCCCACTCCATACAGGCCAGCAGCGCCTCGCGATGGGTTTCCAGCTTGTGGACCAGGGACGGATAGGAACTGTCATAGCTGTGGACCAGGGTGTCGAAGAGGCGATCCGCCTGGGGCCGATCCACGGCCTGGAGGAATCCCCGCAGTTGGCTGGCCTCCTGGGTGCGGTGGGTTTTGGGTACCTCGGCCAGCACTGTGCGTTGAAAGTGGACCTGGCAATACTGCCAGGCAGCCTGATCGAAGTACCGGCGGATGGCCTGCACCAGGCCCTTGTGCTCGTCGGAGGTGACCAACTGCACCCCGGTCAGACCTCGATCGATCAGCCCACTGAAGAGCTGGCCCCAACTGGCCTGGCTCTCGGTGGGGGCAATGGCCACCGTCAGCAGGTCGCGATGCCCGTCCTGGCCGAAGCCCTGGACCAGCACCCACCCCTTGGAGACCACCCGATGCTTTTCCCGCACCTGCTCATAGCGGGCGTGGACCATCAGGTAGGGGTAGGGCTGGGTCAGCGGGCGCTGTAGCCAGGCCTGGATCTCGGGGTCCAGTTGCTGGCAGACCCTGGAGACCAGCGACTTGGAGAAATGGGTGCCACACCGCTTCGGTGATCGCCTTGACCTTGCGGGTCGACACCCCCGGCAGATACGACTGCTGCAGGGCCAGTAACAACGCCCTCTCCGAGCGCTGATAGCGGGCGAATAACTCGCTGTGGAACCGCCCTTCCCGATCCTGGGGCAGGGCCAGTTCCAGCCGACCCCCCCCCGCGTGGTCAGTTGCCGCGGCTTGTAGCCGTTGCGATAGCCCTGCCGCTCCCCCGTCCGTTCGTAGGGGGCGGCCTGGAGAAAGTGGCTGATCTCCTCGTCGAGAAACTGCTGCAGATACCGCTGTAGCGCACCACGCAGAAACTCCGGGTCTTCCAGCAGCCCCTCTTGCTCACAGGGGGCGGCTTCACTACGTTGCCTGCGGGCCATTGTTGCCTCCAGGTGTAGGTGTGGTTAGGAGTTAGCGGTAACCCCTAGTATACACCCACTCGGGACAGCAGTGGCCTTTTACTTTTTACAGAAATCTACGGACACGACCCTGCCAACGGGAGCAACAATTTGAGGAGGAAGGATTATTTTTGGTGGAGGAAGCCCTCAGCCCGGGAGAGATTGAAGAACTGCTGTCGGTCATCGATGAGCTGTAGGCGCGCTACCAACGCGAGCGCAACCTGGGGCCGCACGATCCTTTCCGGATGCGCAACGTCATCACGCTACATCCGGTTTTTATGAAGATCGTGGAACACCCAGGAATGCTGCCGTTGGTGGTGGACCTTATGGGTTTCGATATCCAGTTGCGCACGTCGCACATGGACGTGCGGCCGCCGCAGCCGGCCAGTATCGCTGAAAAGACCCTGGGCTCGCCCGAGAGCTTCTTCCCCTGGCACGCCGACCAGCCCGACTACGGCTGGCCCCTGGTCAGCGGGTCGACCCCCTTTATGGAGATGAAGATCAGCTATTACCTGACCTATCTTACCCAGCGCCACAGCGGAGCCATCTGCGTGGTGCGCGGCAGCCATCACACCCCGCCCTGGCTTGGCGGCGATCAGAACAACGGGGCGGACCTGGAGCGCATGGCCGAGGTCATCGTGAGACCGGGCACTGCCCTGGTCTGGCACACGGCCATGTGGGACTGCGTCACTTCCAATCTGTCGGGCGATGCCCGCAAATGCCTGTACTACGGGTATCACCCCCGCTGGATCAGGCTCGCGGACTTCGAGCACCAGGAGCCGCAAGTGGTGGCGGGGTGCACCCCCATTCAATTGCACTTGCTGGGGGAATTGGGCACGGGCAGGAGGAACTACGCTGGCGACGACACAGCGCAGCCGGTGTCGCGCCACTGGCGGCCCAAGGACGAGGACATCCCGCTTAAGGGCTGGGCCGAAGCGCAGCGCCACCGCTGATGCCCTGGCACTTGTACGTGATCCGCACGGTCGATCACACCCTTTACGCCGGGGTGACCACGGACGTGGCGCGGCGTTTCCGGGAGCACCTGCGCCAGGGGCACAAGACCGCCCGGTACCTGCGGGCGCACAAACCGAAAGAGCTGGTTTTCGCTCAGGAGATCGGGGATCAGTCAATGGCCTTGAAGGCGGAATACTGGTTCAAGCGGCTGTCGCGATCGCGCAAGGAGCGGGTGATCCGGGCAGGCCGGCTGGACCTGGTGGCAGGCGCAGGCTGGGCCAAGGCGAGGGAGGCATCGGGTTGGGATTTAGAGTGTGCTTGTAATTGCCGCTGCAGCGCGTTATCGTTTTGCTGAAGCCTTGCTTCTTCGTCGAGGTCCTGCGCCAAACGTATTCGCGATTGTCCTGGCGTAGCCTCT
>Ga0194120_10003108_pt1 | contig 27514 bp, 34 predicted proteins | sample TA2MahCa65mmetaG_FD_148642 | JGI IMG/M metagenome (GOLD analysis project Ga0194120, IMG submission 148642) | Freshwater microbial communities from Lake Tanganyika, Tanzania - TA2015019 Mahale Deep Cast 65m | ecosystem: Environmental > Aquatic > Freshwater > Lake | place: Tanzania: Lake... | reverse complement strand
CCCAGCGGCGCTCGACCTGGCCGGCCGCACCAGCCTGCTGGACCTGGCCACGCTCGCGCGCGGCGCAGCGCTGGCGATCGGCAACGACAGCGGCCCCATGCACCTGGCCGCGGCCGTCGGCTGCCCGTCGCTGGTGCTGTTCTCGGCCGCGTCGGACCCGGCGCTCACCGCCCCGCGCGGTGCCCATGTGCGCGTGCTGCGCGAGGCCAGTCTGACCGACCTGACGGTCGAGCGCGTCGTGGCCGCCGGGCTTGACAGCGGGCTCGTTCGCGCCGAGGTTCCCGGCCCTTGACAATTCCTTAACCACGCCGACGCCAGAAGGACCCGGAAAGGACCGACCATGCCCGCCGCCGCGCCGCGACCGATCGCCATCACCCTGCCCGACGGCAGCGTGCAGACGTTCGAGGGCGCGACCACGGGCGCCGCGATCGCGGCCGCCATCGGGCCGGGCCTCGCCAAGGCGGCGCTGGCGGTGCGCGTGGACGGCGAACTGCGCGACCTGGGCCGGCCGATCGAGCGGGATGCGCGCGTCGCCATCGTCACCCTGAAGGACGAAAAGGACGCGCTGGACCTGATCCGCCACGACGCCGCGCACGTGCTGGCCGAGGCGGCGAAGGAGCTCTACCCCGACGTGCAGGTCACCATCGGCCCGGTCATTGAGGACGGCTTCTACTACGACTTCGCGCGCGAGCGCCCGTTCACGCCCGACGACTTGGCGGCGCTGGAGGAACGCATGCGCGCGATCGTCGCGCGCGACGAGCCGGTCGAGCGCGACGTCTGGCCGCGCGACAAGGCGATTGCCTACTTCGAGGGCATCGGCGAGTGCTACAAGGCCGAGATCATCCGCGACCTGCCGGCGGGCGAGGAGATCCGCATCTACAGCCAGGGCAAGTTCGTCGACCTGTGCCGCGGCCCGCACCTGTCGACCACCGGCAAGCTGCCGGTGGCGTTCAAGCTGATGAAGGTGGCCGGCGCCTACTGGCGCGGCGATTCGCGCAACCCGATGCTGCAGCGGGTCTACGGCACGGCTTGGCGCACCGAGAAGGAACTCAACGAGTACCTGCACCGCCTGGAGGAGGCCGAGCGGCGCGACCACCGCAAGCTCGGCCGCGAGATGGACCTCTTCCACATCCAGGAGGAGGCGGTCGGCGCGGTCTTCTGGCACCCGAAGGGCTGGACGCTTTACCGCGCCTGCGTCGAGCACGTGCGCCGGCGCGTCGCCCAGGACGGCTATGTCGAGGTCAACACGCCGATCGTCGTCGACCGCTCGCTGTGGGAGGCCTCGGGCCACTGGGAGAAGTTCCGCGAGCACATGTTCACCACGGCGGCGGAGGAGCGCACGCTGGCGCTGAAGCCGATGAACTGCCCGTGCCACGTGCAGATCTTCCGCCAGGGCATCAAGAGCTATCGCGACCTGCCGATCCGCATGGCCGAGTTCGGCGCCTGCCACCGCAACGAGCCGTCGGGCGCGCTGCACGGCATCATGCGGGTGCGCGCCTTCGTCCAGGACGACGCCCACATCTTCTGCACCGAGGACCAGATCACCGACGAGGCGATCCGGTTCTGCCGGCTGCTGCGCCAGATCTACGCCGACTTCGGCTTTGACGAGATCATCGTCAAGCTGGCCGACCGGCCCAAGGTCAGGGCCGGCGAGGACGCGGTGTGGGACAAGGCTGAGACCAAGCTGGCGGCAGCGGTCGAGGCCGCCGGCATGCCCTACACGCTGAACCCCGGCGAGGGTGCCTTCTACGGGCCCAAGCTGGAGTTTCACCTGAAGGACGCGATCGGGCGCACCTGGCAGTGCGGCACGCTGCAGTTCGACTTCGTGCTGCCCGAACGGCTGGATGCCGCCTACATCGGCGAGGACGGCAAGGAGCACCGCCCGGTCATGCTGCACAGGGCGATCCTGGGTTCGCTCGAGCGCTTCGTCGGCATCCTGATCGAGAACTACGCCGGCCGGCTGCCGCTGTGGCTGGCGCCGGTGCAGGGCGTGGTCGCGACCATCACCAACGACAGCGATGCCTACGCCGCCGAGGTGCAGAAGGCGCTGGCGGATGCCGGCCTGCGCGTCGTGCTCGACGCCGGGTCGGACAAGATCGGATACAAGGTGCGCGAGCACACCCTGGCCAAGGTGCCGCTGCTGCTGGCCGTGGGGCGGCGCGAGGCAGAGGGCCGTACGGTCGCGCTGCGTCGGCTGGGCGCCGAGGACCGGCATGAAGTCCTTGCGCTTGATCAGGCCGTGGCTAGACTCGTCCTGGAGGCGCGCCCGCCGGCCTGATCGGCTGGCGCATCCTTAAGGTGCGACATGGTATCCCAGGGCGCGGCCCGGGACGTTGGCAATGGAGGATCGTTCATAGCTCGGTTACAGACCGGATCCGCTCCGTCCCGCGACGGACCACGGGTCAACGAACAGATCAACGCGTACAACGTGCGCTTGATCGATCATCGCGGCGAGCAGGTCGGCGTCGTCAGCCGCAACCAAGCCCTCAACATGGCCCTGGACGTCGGGTTGGATCTGGTCGAGATCTCGCCCAACGCGGACCCGCCCGTCTGCAAGCTGCTCGACTACGGCAAGTTTAAGTACGAGGCGCAGAAGAAGGCGGCCCAGGCGCGCAAGCGCCAAAAGACCATCGACGTCAAGGAGATCAAGCTGCGCCCGGCGATCGACGACCACGACTACGACGTCAAGATGCGCGCGGTGAAGCGCTTCATCGAGGAAGGCGACAGGGTCAAGGTCACGCTGCGCTTCCGCGGCCGCGAACTCGCCCACCAGGAGCTCGGGCTCAAGGTGCTCGACCGCGTGCGCGCCGAGCTGGCGGAGCAGACCAAGGTCGAGCAGGAGCCCAAGATGGAAGGGCGCCAGATGGTCATGGTGCTGGCGCCGAGGTAAGCGCGGCGGTTGCATCACGGAATCCCTTCAAGCGTCGGCGTTCCCCCCTCACCCTCCCACCAGGGGAGAGGGGGATCAGGCGCGCCGTGGATCGTCGGCTACCCTTCGGTTCCCTCGTAGACTTCGCGCCGGAAGTTTTCGCTGAGCGCGGCGGCGAGGGCGCCGGGGGCGGGCGGGTTGGCTTCGTCGACAGGCGGGGCGAGGGCGCGGATGCGCGCCAGACGGGCGGCCAAGGCCGGCGGCGCGCCCCGGCTCGTGACGTGGAAGGCCTGGGAGGCGATGACGGCCGTGATCGCGAGCGCGCGTTCGAGCGCGCGGCCCACGGCCTCCTGCTTGCGCCAAGCGGGGAAGACGGGGGAGACGACGTCGTCCTGGCCGAAGCCGCCGCCCTCCGCGCCCGGCAGCAGCGTCGTCAATGCGGCGGCCCGCGCGGTCTCCAGCACGCCGACCGAGGCCATCGGCAAATAGGCCACCGACCCGGCGCCGCCCGCAGTCGCGGCCGGATTGAGGAGCAGCTTGTCGGGCAGGCCCGAGACGGCGCCGTCCAAGAGCTTCGTCGCGTGGCGCTCGGCGATCAGGCAGAGGTCGGCGCCGTCGGCCGCGAGCGCGTCCAGCGCCGGCACGGCGTGGCTGTCGTGATAGCCCCCGGTCGAGAACGAGCGCCCGTCGGGATGGTCCACATCGGGCGGGATGTAGACCGGGTTGTCGGTGACGGCGGGAAGGATCGCATCGGCCGTCTCGGCCGCGACGCGCGCCGAGCGGAGCGCGCGGCCCAGCACGCGCGGCAGGATGCGGAAGCTGACCGGGGCCTGATAGGCGCGGCGCGGCGCCTCCCCACCCGCGAGGAGCCGCCCCAGCCGGTCGAGCGCGGCGCCGGCGTCCCCGTCATTCCAGAGCGCGGCCAAGGCAGGATCGAGCGAAGTCCTCGGCGCGCGCAAGGCCTCGAAGGAGAGCGCGAAGACCTCGAAGGCTAGGTCGAGCCGACGACGGGCTGCGAGCGCGCCGTCCGCCAGCAGCGCGGCGGCGCACGGCGCGCCGTTGACCAGCCCGCCCTTCTCCTTGACCTCGAAGTCGAAGGCGGCCGAGAGCGGCGCGAACAGGTGATAGAGCGCGAGGATCTCGCCCGCGCTGCCGTTGCCCTCGCCCGGCACCTCGGGCACGGGGCGCGTGCCGTTCAGCATGTCGATGACGGCGACGACGACGCGGGGGCTCGTCGCGCTATGGCCGTCGACGAAGTTCGCGAGGCGGGCGAACAGGATGCCGCGCACGACGCGGTTGGGGAGCGGATCGCCGAAGGAGGCCGCGCCGATGGCGAGCGGGCGGTTGTCGAAGGCCTTCTGCTCGTCTGGCCGGATGCGGCGCTTCGCGTTGAAGCCCCAACCGGTGTTCACGCCGTAGACGCCGCCCTCGGGGCTGTTGGCGAGATAGCGGAGGAAGCCCTCGCGCGCGCGCTCGATCGCGGTCATCGCCATGTCGCCGAGCGCGACCTTTTCGCCCCGCCACGCGGCGCGGGCATAGGCCTCGAGCGTCAGGTCGCGCCGCCCCTCAATCGTGATCGTCACGCTTCACCCTTTCAGTCGTCGTCGAGCTGGAGCTTCACGCGCTCCAGGACATCGGCAGGCGGCCGGGCGAATTCCGACCGGCTGTCGGGCGCGCCGTCGCCGGGGCGCGTCGTCGCGATCATGGCGATCTTGGTCACGACCAGATCCTCGTGCAGCGGGTCGCACCTGTCGGCCTTCATGCCAGGCAGCACGATCAGGTCCTCGTGCCCCCGGAAGCGCGCGGCGAGCGACCATTCGACCTGGCGCGGGTCCTCGGGGTCGATGTCCTCGTCGACCACGATGACGAGCTTCAGGAGGTTGACCTGGCCCATGGCGAGGATGGCGGCGCGCTTTGCTTTCGCCAAGCCTGGGCCGCGCCATCACGATCACCGCGTGAAGCCGGCCCATGCCGCCCTCGGTCACGAACACGCCGACAACGGCGGGGATGACGCGTTGGAGGTCGCGCGTCAACGTGGCCCCGATCGCGACCGCGCCGAGGAGCGCGTGCTCGGCGCCGAGCCCGGGCAGCACCGCCTGGTAGATCGCGTCCTTTCTGTGCGTGAGGCAGCGGATGTCGACCGCGACGCCCGGCCCGTAGCGGACGTAGAAACCGGGAAACTCCGAGACCGGGCCCTCCTCGATCGGCTGATCCGGGTTCAGGATGCCCTCCAGCGCGATCTCGGCGTGCGCCGGCACCTCCAGATCGACCGCGAGGCAGCGGGCGAGCGCGACCGGCTCGCGCAGGAGCCCGCCCGCGATGTCTAATTCGTCATCGCCGAGCGCGACATACATTTGCGAGGCGAGCAGCACGGCGGCGTGGTTGCCGATGGCGACCGCGATCTCCAGGGGCCGCCCGAGCGCCTTCGCCTTCCGGCCCAGGATCGCCAGATGGTGGTTGGCGGCTATGCCGGCCATGAGCCGCGCGCCCCCTTCGAGCCGGAGCCTGGCGATCGAAACGTTGCGCCGGCCCGTTTCGGGGTTCTTGGCGATGATGACGCCGGCGGTGATGTAGGGCGCCGCCTCGCGCTCGAACCAATGGGGCACCGGCAGAAGGCGCCCGATGTCGATCCCATCCCGCTGCACGACCTCCTGGACCGGAGCGCTCGCGACGATGCGGGGCGGGATCGGGCGTTGCAGGGCGGCGAGGCACGCCGCGTCGAGCGCCGCGACGGGGCACCCGAGCGCGCGCGCGAAGCGCGCGCGGGCGTTGAAGACGTTGCCGACGACCGGCATGGCATGGCCCGAAACGCGTTCGAAGAGCTGTGCTGGGCCCCGATCCCTGAGCTTGAGCACCGCGCCGAGCTCATAGCGGGCATCGACGGCGCGCGTCACGCGCCCGAGTTCGCCCATGGCCTCGAGCACGCCCAGGAAGCCCCTCAGGCTCTGGTCCAAACCACCCCTCCCCGCCTACTTTTCGAAGGAAATCCGACCAGGAGGCCCCGAATCAAGACGGGGCCGCGCGCTTGCAATCGGCCCCATCGACGGTTATAACCCCCGCTTTCCGTGTCAGGAAACGCCCTGTCGTCATGTCCAAGCTCAAGTCCAAGAGCGGCGCCAAGAAGCGGTTTTCGCTGACCGGCACCGGCAAGATCAAGCGCAACCACGCCGGCAAGCGCCACAATATGCGCAACCGAGCGCCCCGGATGATCCGTTCGGCGCGCGGCACGACGCTGCTGGACAAGGCCGACGAGGGCCGCGTCCGCCGCTTCATTCCCTACGGCTGAGGGCTGAGCCATGGCTCGCGTCAAGCGTGGCGTCACGACGCACGCCCGCCACAAGAAGGTTCTGAAGCTCGCCAAGGGCTATCGCGGCCGGGCCAGCAAGGTCTATCGCGTAGCACTTGAGCGCGTCGAGCACGGGCTGCAGTACGCCTATCGCGACCGGCGCGTGAAGAAGCGCGAGTTTCGGGGCCTCTGGATCCAGCGCATCAACGCCGGCGCGCGCGCCCACGGCTTGACCTATTCCGAGTTGATGTGCGGAATCCGCCGCTCGGGCATCGCGGTGGACCGCAAGATGCTGGCGGACATCGCCGCGCTGGAACCCGAGGCGTTTAAGAGCCTGGTCGACCAGGCGCGCGGGGCGCTTGGCTCGGCCGGTTGAGGTGCCGGGCACCAACCATCGAGACGAAGGCCCCGCGAGGGGCCTTTCGCTTTTCTGGGAGCCGTGTTGACGCCATGACCGAGACCCTGGACGCCTTGAAGGAGCGCACGCTGGGCGCCATCGCCGGGGCCGCCGACCTGGCCGCGCTGGACCAGGTGCGCGTGGCGGCGCTGGGGCGCAAGGGTGCCATCACCGAGATGATGAAGGGCTTGGGCACGCTGGCGCTCGAGGCGCGGCGCGAGCAGGGCCAGCGGCTGAACGCACTGAAGGACGCCATCGCCGAGGCGATCGCGGCGCGTCAGGCCGCGCTGGAGGCCGCGTCGATCGACGCGCGGCTCTCCTCGGAGCGGCTCGACGTCACCCTGCCCGCGCGGCCCGAGCGCGAGGGCCGCGTGCACCCGGTCAGCCAGGTCACCGACGAACTGATCGCCGTGTTCGCCGAGATGGGCTTCGCCATCGCCGAGGGCCCGGACATCGAGGACGACTTCCATAACTTCGAGGCGCTGAATATCCCGCCCGAGCACCCGGCGCGCCAGGAGCACGACACGTTCTATTTCGAGCCGCGCGCCGACGGCTCGCGCCTGGTGCTGCGCACGCACACCTCGCCCGTGCAGATCCGCCACATGCTGAGCCACCGGCCGCCGCTGCGCGTGATCGCGCCGGGGCGCACCTACCGCTGCGACTCGGACATGACGCACACGCCCATGTTTCACCAGGTCGAAGGGCTGGTGATCGGCGAGGACATCCACATGGGGCACCTGAAGGGCTGCCTGCGCGATTTCTGCGAGGCTTTCTTCGAGGTCGCCGACCTGCCCATGCGCTTCCGCCCCAGCTACTTCCCGTTCACCTCGCCCTCGGCCGAGGTCGACATCGGCTGCTCGCGCTCGGGCGGCCAGTTGAAGATCGGCGCCGGCGACGACTGGCTCGAGATCCTGGGCTGCGGCATGGTGCACCCGAAGGTGCTGCGCAACGGTGGCATCGACCCCGAACGCTGGCAGGGCTTCGCCTTCGGCATGGGAATCGACCGCATCGCCATGCTGAAGTACGGCATCCCGGATCTTCGCAGCTTCTTCGACGCGGATCTGCGCTGGATCGACCACTACGGCTTCGGCGCGCTGGACGTGCCGACCCTGTTCGGGGGGCTGGCGCGATGAAGCTGACGCTCGACTGGCTGCGCCAGCACCTGGCGACCGACGCCGGGTTGGAGGTCATCGCCGCGCGGCTCGTGGCGCTCGGCCACGAGGTCGAGGGCATCGTCGACCGCGCGGCCGCGCTGGCGCCCTTCACCGTCGCCTACGTGATCGAGGCGAAGCCGCACCCCAACGCCGACCGCCTGCGCGTCTGCCGGGTGCAGACCGGCGCCGGCGAGGTTGAGGTGGTGTGCGGCGCGCCCAACGCGCGCACCGGCATGAAGGGCGTGTTCGCGCCCGTGGGGACGGTCATCCCCGGCACCGGCGTCAAGCTTAAGAAGAGTGCGATCCGCGGCGTCGAAAGCAACGGCATGCTGTGCTCGGAACGCGAGATGGGGCTCGGCCAGGACCACGACGGCATCATCGAGCTGGCGGCGGACGCCCCCGTGGGCGAGCCCTTCGCGCGCGTCATGGGGCTCGACGACCCGCTGCTCGACGTCAAGGTCACGGCCGACCGGGGCGATTGCTTGGGCGTGCGCGGCTTGGCGCGCGACCTGGCGGCCTCGGGGCTGGGTACGCTCGTGGCCCTGGACACGACGCCGGTGCCCGGCCGCTTCACGAGCCCGATCGGCGTGACCATCCAGCCGGATGCCGCGGCCACCTGCCCGCTCTATGTCGGCCGGCTGGTGCGCGGCGTGAGGAACGGCCCGAGTCCGCGCTGGCTGGCCGACAAGCTGGTCGCCGTCGGCCTGCGCCCGATCTCGACGCTGGTCGACATCACCAACTGGATGACCGTGGATCTTTGCCGTCCGGTCCACATGTTCGACGCCAACAAGCTCAAGGGCGGCATCCAGGTGCGCCTGGGCCGCGCCGGCGAGAGCTTCCTCGCGCTGAACGGCAAGACCTATCCGGCGGACGAAACCACGACCATGATCGCCGACGACGCGGGCCCGCTCGGCTTCGGCGGTATCATCGGCGGCGAGAGCTCGGGCTGCGACGAGGCGACCACCGCCGTCTTCATCGAGATCGCCCTGTTCGACGCGGTGCGCACCGCCGCCACCGGGCGCCGCCTGGCGATCGAGAGCGACGCGCGCCACCGCTTCGAGCGCGGCGTCGACCCGGCGTTCGCCGTGCCGGGCATGGAGATCACGACGCGCCTGATCCTGGAGTTGTGCGGCGGCGAGCCGAGCGAACTGGTGATCGCCGGCGACCCGACCGTCGCGGCCCGCGCGCTCGACGTGCGTCTTCCGCGGTTCAAGGCGCTGGGCGGCCTGGACGTCGCCCGCCCCGAGGCGCGCCGGTGGCTCGAGGCGCTGGGATGTCAGGTCGCGGACCAGGGCGAAGCCTGGCGCGTCACCGTGCCGACCTGGCGCCACGACCTGCAGATCGAGGCCGACATGGTCGAGGAGGTGCTGCGGCTGGGCGGCTTCGACGCGATCCCGCCGGTTTCGCTGCCACGCGCTAGCGCGCTCACGCGCCCGGTCCTGACCACCAGCCAGGCCCGCGCCCGCCTGGCGCGGTGCACGCTGGCCGCGCGCGGGCTGTCCGAGGCGGTGACTTGGTCGTTCGTCCCGGCCGCCCACGCCGCGCTGTTCAGCGGCGACAACCGCGCGAATCCCGAATTGCGGCTGGCCAACCCTATCAACGCCGAGCTCGATTGGATGCGCCCCTCGACCCTGCCGAACCTGATCGCCGCGCTGGGGCGCAACCGCGACCGAGGTACCGCCGACGCCGGCCTGTTCGAGGTCGGCCCGACCTACGGCGACGCCACACCGAAGGGCCAGGGCTTGGTGGCCGGCGCCGCGCGCGCCGGGCAGACCGGGCCGCGTCACTGGTCGGCGGCGCCGCGCGCCGTGGACGCCCTGGACGCCAAGGCCGACGCGCTGGCCGTGCTGGCCACGTGCGGCGTCGCCCTGGCCGCCGTGCAGACCGGCCAGGGCGGACCTGCCTGGTATCACCCTGGCCGCTCCGGCACGCTGCGCCTTGGCCCCACGACCGTCGCCACGTTCGGCGAGCTCAACCCACGCGTGCTGGCCGCCCTGGACGTGCCGGGGCCGCTGGTCGGCTGCGAGGTGCATCTCGACCGCCTGCCCGAGCCCAAGGCGCGGGCGAGCAGGGTGCGCGGACCGCTGGACGCGCCGCCGTTCCTGCCCGTGGTGCGCGATTTCGCCTTCGTGGTCGACGCTGCCGTCGCGGCCGAGGCGATCCTCCGGGCGGCGCGCGGGGCCGACCGCCAGCTCATCACCCACGCCACTGTGTTCGACGTCTATCGCGGCAAGGGCCTGCCGGACGGCAAGGTCTCGGTCGCCGTCGCGGTCACGTTGCAGCCGCGCGCGGCGACGCTCACGGACGCTGAAATCGAAGCCGCCGGAGCCAGGATCGTCGCCGCCGTCGCCAAGGCCACCGGCGCGACGCTCAGGTCGTAGGGCCTACGCCGCGCGGGCGCCGGTGCTGGTCGCGCGCGGCATGGCGTGGGCGCCAGTGGGCACGATCTTGTCGATCTCGGTCGAGGGGATGGCGTGGCCGCCGACATCCAGCGCGATCTCGGCGAGCGGGCGCCAGCCCTGGCGCGCGTAGAAGCCAATACCCATGGTTGAAGCGATCAGCACCGCGCGGCGCCAGCCGGCGGCGGCGATCGAAGCCTCGACGTGCTCGAGCATGCGCCGGCCAAGCCCGTGGCCCGCGCACACCGGATCGACGAACATGGCGCGCACGGTTGGCACCGGGTCGCCGTCGACCGCGACGGCCCCGATGGTGCGCGCGAAGCGCGGCGCGTCCATGCTCCAACCGCCCGAGGCAACCAGCCGGTTGCCCATCAGGCCGACGAAGCAAGTGCCGCCGGCGATCAGGCGTTCGTCCACGAAGTCGGCGCGCACGAGCCCTCGATCGCCGCTGGGCTCAGATGGCCGCGCCCGAGCCCGCGCAGCGAGCGTTCGTGCAGCACGCGCAAGGCCGGTAGTCGGCCGGGGTGGCGGGGCGGATCGTGACGGGGTTCATGGTCGTTCGGGGGGGCAAGGTGCGTATCGTTGCCCCCATTACGGCCCAGGCGGGCGGTTGGATCCCCACGGGAGTTCACATCGCGGTGATTTGTCGTTAGGTTGCGCGCGCCAAGCCTCCCGAACCGGTCATGACCCCGCTTTCGCGCATCCGTAACGTCGCGATCATCGCCCATATCGACCACGGCAAGTCGACGCTGGCCGACCGCCTGATCGAGCGCTGCGGCGCGCTGGACGCGCGCGAGATGCGGAGCCAGGTGCTCGATTCCATGGACATCGAGCGCGAGCGCGGCATCACCATCAAGGCGCAGACCGTGCGGCTGGCCTTCACGGCGAACGACGGCGAGGCCTACGAGATCAACCTGATGGACACGCCCGGCCACGTCGACTTCGGCTACGAGGTCAGCCGCAGCCTGGCCGCTTGCGAGGGCTCGATCCTGGTGGTCGATTCGACCCAGGGCGTCGAGGCCCAGACCCTGGCCAACGCCTATCTGGCGATCGACGCGAACCACGAGATCGTGCCGGTCATCAACAAGATCGACCTGCCGGCCGCCGACGTCGCCGGGGTCAGGACCCAGATCGAGGACGTGATTGGTCTGGAGGCCGGCGACGCGGTGCTCGTCTCGGCCAAGACCGGGCTGAACATCGAGGGCCTGCTGCAGGCGGTGGTCGACCGGCTGCCGGCACCCAAGGGCGAGGAGGCGGCCGCGCTGCGCGCGCTGCTGGTGGACAGCTGGTACGACCCGTACCTGGGCGTGGTGATACTGCTGCGCGTGTTCGACGGGCGCATCGCCAAGGGCCAGCGCATCCGCCTGATGGCGACCGGCGCGATCCACGAGGTCGAGCGCGTCGGCGTGTTCACGCCCAAGGCCGTGGTGGTCGACACGCTCGGCCCCGGCGAGGTCGGCTTCATCAACGCCGGCATCAAGACCATCTCGGAGTGCCAGGTCGGCGACACCATCACCGAGGACCGCCGGCCGGCGGCGCAGCCCCTGCCCGGCTTCAAGCCGAGCCAGCCCGTGGTGTTCTGCGGCCTCTACCCGGTGGATTCGGCCGACTTCGCCGACCTGCGCGAAAGCCTGGCCAAGCTCCGGCTCAATGATTCGAGCTTCCACTACGAGCCCGAGTCTTCGGCGGCGCTGGGGCTTGGCTTCCGCTGCGGCTTCCTGGGGCTGCTGCACCTGGAGATCGTGCAGGAGCGGCTGGAGCGCGAGTTCGACCTGGACCTGGTGGCGACGGCACCCAGCGTCATCTACCGCGTGACGACGCGCGACGGCGCCCTGCGCGAGATCCACAACCCGGCCGACCTGCCCGACGCCAACCACATCGCCCGCATCGACGAGCCGTGGATCCGCGCGACCATCATGGTGCCCGACGCCCATCTGGGCGGCGTGCTGGCGCTGTGCCAGGACAAGCGCGGCGTGCAGATCGACCTGACCCACACCGGCGAACGGTCGATGGTCGTCTACCGCCTGCCGCTGGCCGAGATCGTCTACGACTTCTACGACCGGCTGAAATCAGTGAGCCGCGGCTACGCCAGCTTCGACTACCACATGGACGGCTACGAAGAATCCGACGTGGTGAAGCTGTCGATCCTGATCAACGCCGAACCGGTGGACGCGCTGGCCCAGATCGTCCATCGCGCGCGGGCCGAAAGTCGCGGCCGCGCCGTGTGCAACAAGCTGAAGGACCTGATCCCGCGCCAGTTGTTCAAGATCGCGATCCAGGCGGCGATCGGCGGCAAGATCATCGCGCGCGAGACGGTGAGCGCGCTGCGCAAGGACGTGCTGGCCAAGTGCTACGGCGGCGACATCACGCGCAAGCGCAAGCTGCTGGACAAGCAGAAGAAGGGCAAGAAGCGCATGCGCGCCGTCGGCAACGTCGAGATCCCCCAGGAAGCATTCCTGGCGGCGCTCAAGTCCGACGGTCGGTAGCGGACCGCTCGACCTGACCTAACGGCGCAGCCCGAAGGTGCGGCGGCGACGCCGGCACAGCAGCAGCAACACCAAGCCGGGCGCGCCGAGGACGATCCACAACGACGTGGTGAGCAATGGCAGGCCGACGCGCAGCCACAAGTCCGGTGAAACTTGGTTCTCGATCAGGCTGCCGAAGCCGATCAGGCTGTTGGCGCTGACCCACGACCAAGCTTCGCCCAGCGTGTAGGTCTCCCACGCCCCGGCCAGGATCGAACGCACCAGTTCGGCCGCGCCGGCGGCGAGCGCCGCGGCGATCAGCATCCAGCCCAGCAATCGGCACAGCATCACGATCGGCCCGTACAGCAGCGCGACGCAGCCTAATCCCAACCACGCGCCGTGCCTACCGAAAGCGTGGTCTCCCCGCGCGGCCGTCATGGGTAGCGCGGTTGCGCGCGCCAGCGTCAAACCGGCATCCTGGACGCGCCACCAGGAGCCGCGACCCGATGCATCTGCGCGACGATTTCGCCCGGCGTGAGGCGATCGACACTACCGCCCTGCCCTGGGTCGCTTCGCCGGGCGGCCATGTGGAGCGGCGCATGCTCGACCGCACCGGGGCCGAGCGGGCGCGCGCCACCAGCCTCGTGCGCTACGCGGCAGCAAGCGGGTTTCCCGCCCACGAGCACGGCGGCGGCGAGGAGTTCCTGGTGCTGGCCGGCACGTTCTCCGACGACGACGGCGACTTTCCGGCGGGCTGGTACGTGCGCAACCCCGTGGGTTCGAGCCACGCGCCCCGTTCGGCGCCGGGCTGCCTCATCCTGGTCAAGCTGTGGTGGATGCACGCCAAGGATCAGACGTTCGTGCGCCTCGATACGGTCGGCGCCCGGCCGAAAGACGTCGGCCGCAACGTGGGCGTCGTGCCGCTGCACCGGTTCGGCGACGAGACCGCGGCGATCCTGCACCTGGCGCCCGGCGCGCTCGTGCCCGAGCGCGCGGTGCCCGGCGGCGAGGAGTTCCTGGTGCTGTCCGGCACCTGCCACGACGCGGACGGCACCTACACGCCCATGATCTGGTCGCGCCGGCCGCCCGGGCACGCGCCAGCGCTGACCAGTGCCACCGGCGCGCGGCTGTTCCTCAAGCGCGGCCATCTGGCGGACCCACCGGCCCCGCCAGCGTGAGCGGCCCTCCCGGGCCCTACGAACCCGCGCGCTTCTCTGCCGCGCCTTGACGTCGTGGTCAGACTCGCTCATAATATATTGCGAATAAGTCGTAATATAATTATTTGAGAATCGATCATGCGCCGCGACCCGCTCAAGACCGTCACCTTCGCTGCCGTGCACTTCGCAGTGGCGTTCTCGGTCGCCTACCTGCTCACAGGATCGGTGGCGATTGCTGGCGGCCTGGCGCTGCTCGAGCCCATGGTCAACACCGTCGCCTGCCTGCTGCACGAACGGGCGTAACGCGCGGCGCGGGCGTGACCGCGACACCGGCAGGGTTCCCTGGAATCGCCCCGCCGGCCGCCCTATAGTTTGCGGCCCCGCGACGCGGGGGTGCGGAGGGATGGCCGAGTGGTTTAAGGCGCACGCCTGGAAAGTGTGTTCACCGCAAGGTGTCGCGGGTTCGAATCCCGCTCCCTCCGCCACTTGCACATCGCAAACCCGAAATGAGGTTCCCCGCAGGGCCTTTTTTCTTTTTGTTTCAAAGGGGTTTAGCGAGGCCATCCGACTTTCGGAGACTGGCGCTCCGGCGGAAATCGGTCTCTGAATGCGCCGCGTCTCTTTCCATCCGCCCTTCACCCAAATCGAGACGGATTCAAAAAGTAAAGCATTTTCAGTAAGTTGGCGAAATCGAATTGCGCCGCAGTTGCAGCGAGATTGTCCGCTCTCGGTGCGAACAGAGACACCCGAAGGCGGCGTAGTCGTGCGGGGTGGCACGAAATTCAGCGCTGGGTCAGGCTTCTGGCCCTAGGTCGCAACGGGCGGACAGCGGTCGTTCGCATTTTCATTCTTGGTCGCAGGTATCAACTGAAGCGGACGTTCTCCTCAGGCCGGTTGCGAATGCACCATCGGCCGCGTTTTCAGCACTTCAAGGCTTTCCAGCAAAGCCTCGCGCGGCAGATCGCGGCCGATGATGACGACGCGGCTTCGGCGGTCTTCTCCCGTCCAGCGGGCCAGGCGGATGGGTGGGTCGATGATGTGCTGGACGCCGTGGATGACGAAGGGCGTGTCGAAGCCGTCGGCCCAGATCACCGCCTTCAGGCGCAAGATGTCGGGGCCGCGGGCGGCGATAAGGGTTTCCATCCAGATGTCCAGCATCATCGGATGGATCGGGTCACCGAAGACCATCGAGACCGAGGCGATGCGGTCATCATGGTGGGCCTCCGGGGCGATCGCGGTCATCAGGCTAGACCTCGGCGCCGGGGCCAACCCGAAGAGGCCATGGGTCGGGCCGGTGGCAAAGGGGGCAGGCGGGTTTGCTAAGGGCGGAAGCGGCAAGGATGAAAGTGCATAGGCCGGGGCGTTTACCCAAGCCTCGGCCTCTGGCAGCGCGCCGTTCATGTCGGGGGCCCCATGGCCGAAGAGTTCGGCAACGGGCACAGCCCCGCGTGTCGCGGTGACAATCCGCGCGCCGGGGGCAAGAGCCGCCAGCCGGGCGCGCAACCGCTCGGCCTGCGATGGCGTCACGAGGTCGGTCTTGGACAGCACCAGAACATCCGCCATCGCGACCTGCTGAACACTTTCAAACCCGGCATCGAGCGTGGCAGGGCCGTTTAAGGCATCGCAGACCGTGACCACCCCATCCAACCGCAGCGCGGCGCCAAGGCCGGGTGTCACGATCAGCGTATGCAGGATCGGCGCGGGATCGGCGAGGCCTGTCGTCTCGATGACGATGCGGTCGAAGTCCAGCTTCCCGGAACTGCGCTTCTCGAACAGGCCCTCCAGCGCCTGCACCAGATCGCCGCGCACCGTGCAGCACATGCAGCCGGAGGAGAGGAGCACCGTCTCCTCGGTCGTCTCGACGATCAGGTCGTGGTCAAGGCCCACGTCGCCAAACTCGTTGACGACAACGGCGATGCGGCCTGCCGAGGCATCGCGCAGGAGCGCATTGAGAAGCGTGGTCTTTCCGGCACCAAGGTAGCCGGTGATCAGGGTCAGGGGGATACGGGACATCATCGGCTTGTTCTGTGTTATACTATAACGTATATTTGCCATCGTCCCCCTGAAAGCAAGCCGCAATGACCGTTACCTTCGCCCTGCGCCTGTCAGTCCTCGATGTCGAGGAAGGGCTGGCCCTCGCTCCGCGCTTTCCGGCGGATGGCCTTTTGCCCTGCGTCACGACCGATGCCGCGGACGGCACGGTGCTGATGTTGGGCTGGATGAACGATCAGGCGCTACGACTGACGATTCAGACGGGCAAGGCGCATTACTTCAGCCGCACAAGGCAGGCGGTCTGGCAGAAGGGCGCGACCTCGGGCCTGACGCAGACCGTTGTCAGGATGCGGATCGACGACGATCAGGATGCGATTTGGCTAGCGGTGTCCGTCGCAGGGGTGGGCGCGTCTTGCCACGTCGGCTACCGTTCCTGCTTCTACCGCGAGGTGCCATTTGGCCCCGCTGCGGGTGGACCGCTGCGGTTCACCGAGGCCGAACGCCGGTTCGACCCCGTCGCGGTCTACGGCGATGCGCCGAACCCGACGATTTTGTGAGGCAGACATGGGCACAGCTTTGACCCCGAACGAGACCGAAGTGCTGGCCCTCTTGCGAGGGGCGAATGGTCCGATGACGGCCTATCAGCTGCTTGGCCGGATGCAGCGCAAGGGTGGTGCAGTGGCCCCACCCACGGTCTATCGCGCCCTGAAAGGGCTGGAAGAGGCCGGTGTTGTGCAACGGATCGAAACGCTGCGCGCCTGGGCCGTGGTCACCTCGCCCGTGCCGGGGGTGGTGGCGATCTGCGACGATTGCGGGTCCGTTCGAAGTGTAGAGGCGCCGAGCCTGTTTGAAAGCCTGCATCAGCGCCTCGCCGCCGAAGGATTTGCCGAGGCGCGCCAGACCATCGAGGTGCATGGCCGCTGCGGCGATTGCACGGGGGGCCGGGCATGAAGGACCTCCTCCTGTCCGGCGTGGTCCTACGGCTGACGCTGGTCCTTGGCCTCTCTGCCACCCTGTGGGCTGGCCTCTGGCTGGTGGTGGGCTGACATGGCTTTGCGCATCCGTGATCTGACACTGGGCTATGACCGCCATCCAGCGGTGCATCACCTTGATCTGGACCTGGCACCGGGCAGCCTGACTGCCGTGGTCGGGCCGAATGGTGCGGGGAAATCCACGCTCTTGAAGGGCCTGACCGGCGAGCTCGTTCCACTGGAGGGCCGGATCGACCGGGGTGTGGCGCGGCTGGCCTATCTGCCGCAACTGTCGGAAGTGGACCGGAGCTTTCCGATCGCTGTCGGGGCCTTTGTGGCCATGGGGCTGTGGCATCGCGTCGGTGCTTTTGGTCGGGTCGGCGGCAAGGATGCCGCACGGGTAGCTGAAGCGCTGGCGGCCGTGGGCCTGACGGGGTTTGCGCGCCGCCCGATCTCGGCCCTGTCCGGGGGGCAGGTGCAGCGCGTGATGTTCGCGCGGCTTCTGTTGCAGGACGCCGAGCTGATCCTGCTGGACGAACCCTTCACCGCGCTCGACACCAAGACCGCCGCCGATCTGCTGGCGGTCGTTCAGCTCTGGCATGGCGAGGGGCGCACCGTGCTCGCCGTTCTGCATGACATCGAGGCGGTGCGCCGGCATTTTCCCGAAACCCTGCTGCTCGCCCGCGAGAAGGTCGCGCATGGGGCGACCGGCACGGTCCTGACCGCGGAAAACCTCTTCCGTGCCCGCCAGATGTCCGAGGCCTTCGATGACAGAGCAAATGTTTGCGTGAAGGGGGCCGCATGAGCTGGCTGGTGGACCCCTTCGCCGACTTTGCCTTCATGCAGCGGGCGCTTCTGGGGTGCCTTGCGATCTCGCTGGGGGCGACGCCGGTGGGCGTGTTCCTTCTCCTGCGCCGGATGAGCTTGACGGGCGATGCCATGGCCCATGCGATCCTGCCCGGGGCGGCGGTGGGCTATCTGGTGGCCGGGCTGAACCTTGGGGCCATGACCATCGGCGGGGTGGTGGCGGGGCTAGTCGTCGCCATCCTGACCGGGGCTGTCGCCCGCTTTACCGCGCTACGCGAGGATGCCTCACTGGCGGCGTTCTATCTGATCTCGCTGGCCTTGGGCGTGCTGCTCGTCTCGCTCAAGGGGTCGAACGTCGACCTGATGCATGTGCTGTTCGGCACGGTGCTGGCGCTGGACAATGCGGCACTGACGCTGCTGTGCGCGATCACCACCTTCACACTGGTCACGCTGGCGCTCGTCTTCCGCCCGCTGGTGCTGGAATGCGCCGATCCGCGCTTTCTGGCGTCCGTCAGCCGGTGGAGCGGACCGGTGCATTTCCTCTTCCTCGGCCTTGTCGTCCTGAACCTTGTTGCAGGGTTTCAGGCACTTGGCACGCTGATGGCGGTGGGGATCATGATCCTGCCCGCCGCCGCCGCCCGGTTCTGGGCCACTTCCATCGGCGGGATGCTGGCGGTCGCCGCCACGGTTGCTGCCGTCTCCAACGTTGCGGGCCTGCTGGCCTCTTACCACGCAGGGCTCCCGTCCGGCCCCGCGATCATCCTCGCTGCCGGAACCCTTTACCTCCTGTCGCTCGCCTTCGGTCCCTCGGGCAGCCTTGCCGCCCGCTATTGGCCGCGCGCCCATCTTGAAGCCTGAAAGGATACAACCATGATCACCCGCCGCCTCCTGCTCGCCTCCGCCGCCGCATTGGCCTTTGCCGCTCCGGCATTGGCCGAAGACAAGCTGCGCGTCATCGCGACCTTTTCGATCCTCGGCGACATCTTTGCGAATGTCGGCGGTGACCGGGTCGCAGTGACCACACTGGTCGGCCCGGACGGTGACGCCCATGTGTTCCAGCCCGCGCCCGCCGATGCGCAGGCCATTGCGGGGGCGCAGGTCATTGTGGCCAACGGGCTGGGGTTCGAAGGCTGGATGGACCGGCTGATCGAGGCTTCGGGCACCAATGCTGCGCTGATTACGGCAGCGGATGGCGTAACGCCCATCGCCTTTGGCGAAGAGGAACACGCCGAGGAAGAAGGGCATGACCACGACCATGACCACGACCACGCCGAGGAGGAGGCTGGGCATGAGGGCCACGATCATGGGGCCTTCGATCCGCATGCCTGGCAAAGCGTGACCAATGTCGCGCTCTATGTCGGCAACATCGAACGCGGGCTGGCCGCCGCCGACCCCGCGGGGGCCGAGACCTATGCCGCCAATGCCGCCGCCTATCTGGCCGAGCTGGACGCGCTGGATGCCGAAATCCGCGCCGCAGTGGCCGCCCTGCCGAAAGATCACCGCACGGTCGTCACCTCGCATGATGCCTTTGGCTATTTCGCCGCCGACTACGGCCTGACCTTCGTCGCCCCGCAGGGTGTCTCGACAGAGGCAGAGGCCAGCGCACAGGATGTGGCCGCACTGATTACCCAGATCCGGGATGCCGGGATCGCGGCGGTCTTTGTCGAAAACATCGCCGACCGCCGCTTGCTCGACCAGATCGCCACCGAGACCGGCGCGGCCATTGGCGGCACGCTCTATTCCGACGCGCTGTCCGGTCCTGAAGGCCCCGCCGCCACCTATCTGGCCATGATGCGCCACAACCTGTCGCAGCTGACCGCTGCACTGACCAACTGAGGTAACCCCATGAACGCCCAAACACCCGTGACCGTGCTGACCGGCTTTCTTGGTGCCGGAAAGACCACGCTGCTGAACCGCATCCTGACCGAGCCGCATGGCAAGAAATACGCCGTCATCATCAACGAATTCGGCGAAACCGGGATCGACAACGAGCTGGTCATCGACGCCGACGAAGAGATCTTCGAGATGAACAACGGCTGCATCTGCTGCACCGTGCGGGGCGATCTGATCCGCATTCTGGCAGGCCTGATGAAGCGCAAGGACTTCGACGGCATCCTGATCGAAACGACTGGCATGGCCGACCCCGCCCCAGTCGCGCAGACCTTCTATGTCGATCAGGACGTGGCCGAAAAGACCCGCCTTGATGCCATCGTAACGGTGGTCGATGCAGTGAACCTCTCCACCCATCTTGATGAGGCGCATGAGGCGGCCGAGCAGATCGCCTTTGCCGACATCATCCTCCTGAACAAGGTCGATCTGGTGGACGCTGCAGCGCTGGCCACCGCCGAGGCGCGGATCAAGTCGATCAATCCCTATGCGAAGATCGTCAAGACCGAGAAGTGTGGCGTGGCGCTGGATCAGGTGCTGGGGCTTGACGCCTTCAGCCTGGAGCGCGTGCTGGAGATCGAGCCGGATTTTCTCGACGAAGACCACACGCACGAGCATGAGGAGGACATCACCTCGGTCTCCCTTTCCTCCGACGCGCCGCTGGACGAGAAGAAGTTCCAGGCCTGGTTTGGCAAGCTGTTGCGCGAACGCGGGCAGGATATCCTGCGGTCGAAGGGCATTCTGGACTTTGCGGGGCAGGAGGAGCGGTTTGTCGTCCACGCCGTCCACATGCTGACCGATGGTTCGCCCTTGGGGCCTTGGCCCGCAGGCAAGGCCCGGTCCTCGAAACTGGTCTTCATCGGCCGCGATCTTGATAAGATGGGGCTGGCCGAAGGCTTTGCTGCCTGCAAGGCCGCCTGATGCCAGTGCTGGAGCGGCTAGATCCCTTGGCGCCCACCCGCATCGAAATGGGTGGGCGCAGGTATGACTTCGATGCTGTGCCGGTGGCGGTGGCGACGGTGGGCGATATCGCCTTCACCGCTTGGGGCGACGGGCATGTGCGCGTCTTTCGGCCCGGCGCGGACCACGAGGCTTTGCCCGTCCACAAGGGTGCGATCCTGTCGATGGTGGCGGAAGCGTCGGGGACGTTCCTGACCGGCGGCGACGATGGCCGTTTCTGCCGCGTCGGTCCCGAGGGCGTGACAGAGATTGCAAACCACCCCCGCAAATGGGTGGACCATATCGCGGCGGGCGTGGGCGGGGTCTTTGCCTGTTCGGTCGGGCGCGAGGTGTTTCTCTGGGACGGCCCCCGCCAGGAACGGCTCGCAGCCCCTTCGACGGTCGGTGGCCTCGCCTTCGACCGCAAGGGCGGGCGGCTGGCGGTCGCGCATTACGGCGGCGTCACGATCTGGGCGCGCGAGAAACGCGGCTGGAAGCCCGCCACCCTGAAATGGGCAGGCAGCCACACCGCTGTCAGCTTCAGCCCCGATGACCGCTTCGTCATGACCCGGATGCAGGAAAACGCGCTGCACGGCTGGCGGCTGCGCGACAAAGCCGACCTGCGGATGTCCGGCTATCCGACCAAGGTGAAAGGATGGACCTGGGCAGGGAGACTGCCCTGGCTTGCCACCACGGGCGCGGATGAGGCGATCCTCTGGCCCTTTGACGGGGCGCAGGGGCCAATGGGGCGCGGGCCGATGCAACTGGCCTGGGGCGGGCGCGGTTATGTCACCGCAATCTGCGCCCTGCCGGGGCATGAGGCGGTGCTGGCGGGCTATTCTTCGGGCGCGGTGATCTTCTCCGAGATCGACCAAATCGCCGAACCCCGCGCCGTCAAGCGCCCGACCGGAGCACCGATCACCCTGCTGGCAGTCACGTCGCTGACCGGCTGGCTGCTGGCGGCCGACGAACAGGGCGGGGTCCTCTGGGCACCCTTGGGTGCGGGCTGATGCTGGGCCTCTTCAACCGCCGCCCCCGCCCCGATGCCGAGGCCGTGGCTCGGCTGAAAGGCTGGATCACCGGCCTCATGTCTCTGGGCGAAAAGGATCATATCGCCATCGCAGAGCTCGCCTGCCATGAACCCGGCTGCCCCGATCTGGAAACCGTCGTCACCGTCACTCTTGCCGACCGCCGCCGCTTTGTCCTGCGGTTCCCCTCGGCCGTGGCCGCAGTGACAAAGGCCGACGTCGCACTACTTGGCCCGCAGGTCCCCGCCCGGTGACGGTCTACGTGCATCTGGTTGAAGGTGACATCGCGGCAACCCGCCTTGCCCGCGTTGCGCAGCTATCAAGCTCCTCTCGCCATACGGTGATCGTTTTCGCCGAGACCGGCAAGCCAGCCTGCAGCCCACTGGACTGGCTGCTGGGCCCCGGCTGCACTTGCTGCTTGCCCACGACTCACCCGCGCCGCCAGATTTCCAATCCAAAGCGTTGATCTGATTGGATATTCGTGCAAACCCGCGCGACCGGCCCATCCGCCAGCCCATCCATCCCGCGTGGATGGAGTGTGTTTGCATGGTGCGAGTCCATGTCTCGGGCGCGGCAGGCGTGCCCGGTCGGCAAGCGCCGCCCGCGATCTCGTGGCTTCGCGAGACGAACGCCCGCTCCCTCCTGGGCGTCGCGGCAGCGCTCGCGCCAGATGACCGATCGCCCACGAGGTGATGCAGCCGCGTCAGTCCCTGTCGCCCGCTCTGCGCAGTAATCAGCAGCAGGCTGCGGTCCCTTCCCACCAGCCCTGCTCGACGCCGACATGGAAGAAGACGTCGCCCGCGACCACCAGCGCGTCGGCCTCGCGCGACCGCGGGGTGCAATACGTGTCGATCGAGTATACCGAGCGTCTCGCCGAGGCCGGCATCGAACCGTCGGTCGGCAGCGTCGGCGACAGCTACGACAACGCCTTGGCCGAGACGATCAACGGCCTCTGCAAGACCGAGGTCATCCGGCGCTCGCGGTCGATCAGCTCGAGCTCGGCGAGGCGCAGCAGATAGCGCACGTGATCGACGCCGTCTGTGGCGCAACCCCGGGCGAGCTTGTCGTACTCGCGCAGGAACGTCGGCAGCTTGAGCGTCTTGAGATGGTGGGCAAGCAACACCTGCGGGGTGTCGCTCACGCGCCGGCTCCCGACAGCAGGCTCATGTAGCTCCTGGCCGAGGTCGTCGCCACTGCGGCTTTGGGCAGGTAGGGATAGACATCGAGGCCGGGCCGGGGTGGCTCCGACCGATCAGGCGTCGTTCTACCCGACCACGTTGAGCGTGTAGGGGATCTCCGGCGTCGCGAGCGTGACCTTGTCCTTCTCGAAGAGGAAGGACTCGATCATGAAGAACTGGCCCACGTGGCGCGGCATGAAGATCTGGATCTCGTGATTGACCGCGGTGTTGGGCTCGAACAGGCGGTCCGCGTTCTTCGCGGCGAGCGGGTCGTAGACGAAGTTGCCGACCCAATCGCTCGGGAAGCCGATGCCCATCTCGTAGCCGCCGATCCAGCCACGGCTCGACCAGAGGTCCTCCCGGTCGTAGTGCGCCTTGACCTTGTCGTTGAGTTCGCGCACCGGCAGGTTGGGCCGCAGGCAGGATTTCACCACGTCCATCACGGCGGCCGCGCGGTCGGTCACGTCCTTCACGTCGTGCGCCGGCTCGCCGACGCTGAAGGTGCGCGCCGCGTTGACGTGGTAGCGGTTGTGCACGCCGCACACGTCGATGCAGACAATGTCGCCCGCCTTGATCGTGCGCCGCGTGGTGTAGGCGTGTGTGGCGAGCGACTTCCTGCCCGAGATGACCGGCATGAGCTGCGCCTGCATTTCGCCGCCCGCCTTCGCCATGGCGAGCGTGATCTCGCCCTGGACCTCGAGCTCCATGATCCCTGGTCGCAGCACCTCGCGGGCGCGCTTCAAGCCGATGGTCGCGATGCGCGCGCTTTCCTTCAGGACCGCCATCTCGGCGTCCGACTTCACCCAACGCACCTCGCGCAGGATCATGCTGCCGTCGACGACCTTGGCGCCGGCCGCCTCGAAGGCCGCCTGAAAGCGGTCCGAAACGGCGCGGTTCGGGCGCATGGCGTGCGTCTCGATGCCGATGTTGCCGTTCAGCCAGCCCTCGGCCTTGAGTTGCTCGGCGATGTAGCTCGTGCCCTCGCGGTAGCTCGTCTTGGGGAAGTACCGGGTGTCCGTGTCGACCGTGAAGATGCGCGTCAGCACCGCCTCGCGCTCGGTCTCGAAGTGGATGTAGCGGTCGTGGTCGACATGAACGGCGATGCCGTTCGTCGCCGCCCATTCGATCGGGCTCTCGGTCTGGTACCACATGCAGCGGTAGCCCGAGATCCAGTACATGCTTTCGGGCGACGTGAGAAACAGGCAGTCGATGCCCGCCGCCGCCATGGCCTTGCGCACGCGCGTCAGGCGGCCGGCGAATTCCCCCGCCGTGAAGGGCAGCTCGCGCTCGGTCTCGGCGTTGAAGTAGACGTCGTCGCGGTAGTCCATGCCTCTCCTCGTGTGTCGGCTGCGTTGTGGGCCCGAGCCGCGTCGGCCCGCGCGCCCAGTGGTGCCGTGTGATCGCGCGGTCGTCAACGCCGTCGCGGGCTACGCCGTCACCGTCTCGGCCAGCAGCCGAGCGAACGTCTGGGTGGCGGGGTCCCAGAAGGGCGACAGCACGCCACCGTCGAAGGCCGGCGAGCTGCGCGCCCGCTGCATGTTCTCGACGATCTTGAAGTCCTCGGTGTTGAGCTCGTCCCACATGTCGTAGACGGCCTGGCGGTTCGCCGCGTGGGTGGGATCGGTGGCCGCGTTGCCGACGAAGTAGAGATGGATGTGCTCGATGGTGCGGTCGGGCGCCGCGGCGTGAAGCTGGAAGACGCCGAACTGGTCGGCCCAGGTCTGGAAGCAGGCCGCCGGAAACAGATGAAAGAACCAGGTCGTCCGCATGCCCGCCTCGTCAAGCTCCGGGTAGTAGGGCATGCCCACGGCCACGGCCGCCCTGCAGCTCCTGGACGCGATTGGTTCCGGCGATCCAGGAGCCCGCGCACTGGATCGGCTCTTGCAGCTCCAGCGGCGAGAATTCCTCGAGCCGCGGGTGGATCGAAGGCACGTGATAGGCGTCGAAGAAGTTCTGGTGGATCAGCTTCCAGTTGCCCTTCACGTCGAACGTGAGGGTCTTGGCGAAGCGCAGGGCCGAGAAGTCGTACGCCGCCGTGCGCTTGGCGAAGGGAGCCCAGTGGCTGGCGAAATCGGGCGCCTTGCTGGACAGATCGACGAAGATCCGGTCGTGTTAGACGGCGGCGCGGACCGGGACCAGCCCGGGCGCGGCGTTGCCGTCGTGGGTCACGTCATGGCGCCCAGCCCCGCGGAAGTGGGGCCGCATACGCAGGCGTCCGTCGATGCCGTAGGACCAGCCGTGGTACGGGCATGTCAGCACTTTCTGGCCGCTGCAGGGTTCGGCCACGACGACCGCGCCGCGATGCCGGCACACGTTGTGGAACACCCGCACGTCGCCGTTGTCATCGCGCACGAGCGCCAGAGGCACGCCGCCGCCCACGTCGACGGGGCAGGCGTCGCCGGGGCGCGGGATGTCGTGGCAGAAGCTCACCAGCGTCCAGGTGCGCGCGAAGACGCGTTCGCGCTCCAGGGCCAGTCAGGCGTCGCTGGTGTAGCAGACGTTGGGCAGTCTGGTGCCGTCTTCGGTGGGTGCGGCAAGGCGGCAGAGCAGCTCCGGCGTGAACACGCTGTCCAGGAGAGACGGTGACATGGCGGCTGCGTTCCTCGCTGGTTCCTCTGGGACGTCGGCGGCTGCCCGGCGGCCTTCCGCCATCAAGCGGTCCGGTCCCCGGAGGACGCCCGACGGACGACGCACCCTACCGCACGGCGAGCGCGACAGGGAGGTAAGGCCCGCGCTAGCCCCTGGTCGCCGCCTCGATGGCCGGTGCCAGCTCGGCGAGCACCGCGTCGTAGACGGTGCGCTTGAACGGCACCGTCAGGCGCGGCAGGTCGATCGGCGCCACCCAGCGCCAGGCGATGAACTCGGGGTGCCCCGTGGCGTCCAGGTCGATGTCGCGATCCTCGCCCAGGAAGCGCAGCGCGAACCATTTCTGGCGCTGGCCGCGGTAGCGCCCGCGCCACACCCGGCCGACCATGTGAACGGGCAGGTCGTAGGCGTGCCAGCCGGCGGTCTCGGCCACGATCGCGGCCCGGTCCGTGCCGACCTCCTCGCGCAGTTCGCGCCACGCGGCCTCGGCCGGCGCCTCGCCGCGGTCGATGCCGCCCTGGGGCATCTGCCAGGCGCCGCGCATGTCGGCGCGCTCGCCCACGAATACCAGCCCGGCGGGGTTGAACAGCAGCAACCCGACGCACGGCCGGTAGGGCAGGGTGCTCGGGTCCATCGGCGCGGCCCGCGCCCCCGCCGGTCCTGTCAGTTGACGGCGAGCGGCGCCCGGTAGAACGCGATGCCGCGCAACAGGTCGAGCGCCCGAGCGAGCTGGTAGTCCTCCAGCCCGACATCCGGCGTTCCGGCCTCGGCGTCGGCCGAAGCGGCGCCATCCTCGGTGGTGCCGTCCTCGGGCTCGCCGTTCTGCGGGTTGGTCAGCACGTTGCGCAGGTCGGCCTCGTGCCGCTCGCCCTCGTCGACCACCTCAATGCGCGCGGTCTCGACACGGATGTCCGGGTCGATGCCCAGCGCCTGGATCGAGCGCCCCGCCGGCGTGTAGTAGCGCGCGGTCGTCAGGCGGATCGCGCCGCTGGAGCCCAGCGGGATGATGGTCTGGACCGAGCCCTTGCCGAACGAGCGGGTGCCGAGCACGATTGCGCGGTGGTGGTCCTGCAACGCCCCGGCGACGATCTCGGACGCCGAGGCCGAGCCGCTGTTGATGATCACGACCATGGGCAGGCCGTTGGCCAGGTCACCGGGCCGCGCGTTGTAGCGCTGGATGCTGTCGGGCCGGCGGCCGCGGGTCGAGACGATCTCGCCCTCGTCGAGGAACGCGTCCGACACGGCGACCGCCTGGTCCAGCAGGCCGCCGGGGTTGTTGCGCAGGTCGAGCACGACGCCTTCCAGGCGATCGCCGAGTTCGCTGCGGAAGCGGTCGATCACTTCCTTGACGCCGGTCTCGGTGCGTTCGCTGAACTGTGTGATGCGCACGTAGCCGATGGTGCCCTCGGTGCGCGCGCGTACCGACTGGATCTGGATCGCGGCGCGCGTCAGCACCACGTCGAACGGCGTCTCCACGCCCACGCGCAGCACGGTCACCGTGATGTCGGTGTTGATGGGCCCGCGCATGCGCTTGACAGCGTCCGACAGCGTGAGACCCAGCACCGGCTCGCCGTCCAGGTGGGTGATGAAGTCACCGGCCTGCAGCCCGGCGCGGAAGGCCGGCGTGTCGTCGATGGGCGACACCACCTTGATCAGGCCGTTCTCCATGATCACCTCGATGCCCAGGCCGCCGAACTCGCCCTTGGTCTGGATGCTCATCTCCTCGAAGCTCTCGGGGTTGAGGTAGCTGGAATGCGGGTCCAGCGCGCTCAGCATGCCGTTGATCGCCGCCTCGATGATCTGGCTGTCGGTGACCTCCTCGACATAGTCGGCGCGCACGCGCTCGAAGACTTCGCCAAACAGGTTGAGCTGCCGGTAGGTCTCGTTGCTCGCCGCCCACAGCGGGTTCGTCGCCGTGACGCACAGGGCCGCGGCCAGGCTGGCCGCCGCTGCAAGACGCATGATCTGCATTATCTGATGTCCTCGCTGAAGGCCGTCCGCAGCCACGGCAGCGGATCGACCGGCTCGCCATGGCGCCGAAGCTCGACGTACAGGCTGGTTGTGCCGCCCGCGTCGGCGCCCACGATTCCGACTGGTTCTCCGCCGGTCACGGCCTGGCCGACGACCACGTCAATCCGGGCGAAACCCGCAAGAGCCGAATAATATTCTTCGCCGTGCGCCAGGATCAAGAGTTGCCCCAGGTCCTGGAAGGCGCCGGCGTAAACCACCGTCCCAACCGAGGGCGCCACCACCTGCGCCGCCTCGCGCGCGCCGATCACCAGGCCACGGCTGCGCGTGCCGTCGCCCACCGGTTCGCCGAAGCCGCGCGTGATCGCGCCGGCCACGGGCAGGCTCAGGGCCTGGGCCAGGGCGGCCACGACGGCGCGCCGCTCCTCCAG
>Ga0194120_10003107_pt1 | contig 27523 bp, 28 predicted proteins | sample TA2MahCa65mmetaG_FD_148642 | JGI IMG/M metagenome (GOLD analysis project Ga0194120, IMG submission 148642) | Freshwater microbial communities from Lake Tanganyika, Tanzania - TA2015019 Mahale Deep Cast 65m | ecosystem: Environmental > Aquatic > Freshwater > Lake | place: Tanzania: Lake... | reverse complement strand
CGAGCCTAACGGCTCAAGGCGAGCAACGCCGCTCCTCCTTTTTCAACAATGATCGGGACATCCCCCGGAAACCTGTCGCAATGGGTCCGCAAGACAGTCGGCGTTGACGATACGGGCGTCGGTCCTAACCACGCTTGGCGACACCGCTTTAAGACCCTGTGCCGCAACGCCGAGATTGACGAACAATATGCGGACGCCATCACAGGCCACGCGCCAGCATCGCAGGGGCGCGCTTATGGCAGCATCCCCGTTGCGTCCCTCTATCGCGAGATATGCAAGCTCACGCCGGAAGCAGTCGAGGGCGCTTCGCCAGCGCCTTCGTTCGTCGCCATGCGCCCGGCCAACGCTGGCGCTGCCAGCAATGAGAGTGAACCTTAAGGCGGCGACAATGAGAGAAGGAAACAACACATGTTCGGATGGATCGAAAACAACCGCTTCTATTTGAGCCATGTCTTTCGCTCGCCGCGCCGCGTCGGGCCCAAGTGGCTTCGGCTAAAGCGAACGTCGCCTAGAAGCTGGCACGGCTACGTTGGTTCCTATGAGTTGTATCTAGACTGGATATTCAGACAGCCGAACGCGCGGGAAGCACTCGCCGATGCGCGCTTCCTCGTATGGCGGGGCCGTCAGCATGTGTAAGCGCGACACAACGCCCAAGTTCGAATGGGAGGGATGTCGAGAGATTGCGCTTGTGCCGACCTCGAAAGGCGCGACGGCGGAGATTTACGCCAACGATTACGACCGCCTTATGCACATTGGAGTGACGCCGTCCTGGTCCCTCGATAAGTCGGGTGAAAAGCAGACGGTCCGCTTTAACAGCAAGGACAAACGACACACCGCGCGAGAGCTTACGAGCATTTACGGGAGCGGCGCAACGCCTGTTGCATGGGTGATCCTTGGTGTGCTTCCCAAACACGGACACACGGTCGATTATGTGGACGGGAAACCGACCAATCTTCGCCGCGAGAATTTGGTTGTTAGGCCGCAACGAAAGCGAGAGTTTCCAGCCGCTGTAAAGCGACGCGAACCACTGGCCCAGCCCTAGACGCCCCCAGGAAGGTCGCTGGTGAGTTTTAGCCCTGAGAGCCGCCTACAGCTCTTTACCGCTTAGAACGCATCAGCGGCCTTCTCTATTGAAAGAACACCCCATCGCAGCCTGTGCGAGCACATGCGCATCTCTCTAGATTAGTCTAGCCACGCTGCCGCTAGGCATGCCTTCGCTAGATTAGTCTAGCCACGACAACAACTCCACTAGCTAGAGGCAATAACCTCAAGCAAAATCAAGGGGTAATCTAATTGGGGGACTATAGGCCCCCAGGCGTGAAGCTCTGAGTTAGATCAAGGACATATCTAATTGAGGGCATAGAACACCCCAGGCGTCCCTCTGAGGTAAATCAATCTGGCGATGTTGCGACTTGGCCAGGAAGCCACTCTAAGCTGACTGAGGGAAGATTAACTATGAGCCGCAGCCCCAATGGGACCACTTAGCGGGACGGAGTTGTTGTTGAAGATAGAATGATCCTTGCCAATAACCGAAGGCTTATTTTTGAGGGACAGTCCTCTAAATTCTAGCGAAGATTTTTGGGAGGCCCCCTCACCAGTTTTCTCTGCGGCTGAGTCCCCCCATGCCGCCCGGCCCCTAAGCCATCGCCGGGATTGCTCGCGCCAAAAGGAATGAGGGGGTGTGGTCGTTCCCCCGAACCAAAGCAGCCATGCCGGGGCGTGCATCCCTCAACGCTGCCCGCACTCGGGCCGTCCGACTTGCCGCTGCCGCTAGGCATGCCTTCGCCTCTTGACAACGGGACAACCTAGCTTGTAAAACTGCCAAACGTTCATTAGGCGTTTTTGCAAACGCTGGCCCCCAGCGACGAAGGCAATCCCAATGGCCGCACTGTCCCCCGACCTTGGCCTAAGCGTCCCGCCCCCAAAGGCGTCCCGTTTCGTGATCTACCTTCGCGTGAGCACAGATAAGCAAGGCCGTTCTGGTCTTGGCCTAGAAGCGCAGCGCGAAGCGTGCCGCCAATATCTTGTTGGTAAATCGGGGGCCGAAGTGGTTGCGGAGTTCGTTGAAGTCGAGAGCGGCAAACGAAATGACCGCCCCAAACTCGCCGAAACAATTGCCCACGCGCGGGCATGCCGTGCGACCGTGCTCATAGCGAAATTGGACCGCCTTAGCCGCGATGCGCATTTCCTTATGGGCCTCACGCGCTCCGACGCTGTTGTTCCCTTCGAAGCGTGCGACCTTCCGGGAGCCAATCAATTCATGTGGGGCGTAATGGCCCTTGTCGCCGAACAAGAGCGCAAGGCCATATCGGACCGAACGAAGGCGGCGCTCGCAGCGGCCAAGGCGCGCGGCACTAAGCTGGGCAACCCCAACGGCGCAACGGCGCTTGCAGGCAAGGGCAACAAGGAAGCCATCGCCAAGGTCCACGCCAACGCAGACAAGTTCGCAGCAACCATCGCACCTATGATCGCGAGCATTCGTGCGAGCGGCATCAATTCCGCAAACGCCATCGCCAACGCGCTCAACGTTCAGGGCGTTGTCACGGCGCGCGGTAAGCTCTGGACGGCCCGTGCTGTCATGAACCTTCTAGCTAGACTTGAGGCTGCTACTTAATCCCTCAACACCTGGGATAGGAAGTCTGTTGTTTTTTCGAGGGCGTCTAATCTGTGCTCTGCTTTGCCCTGCCAGCATCGCGCCGTCTAATCGCCTTTTTCGCTTCCCGTCTCGCCAGTTCCAAATCTTGGCGGAGTTCGTCGCATGCCTGATCAACCTCAGCTTCGGTTTGAAGGTCAATGCTCAAGGTGGGATTTCGCCATCCGTCCTTGCCGATCCATTCGTCCAGAACAATGAATAGGGCCCCGGTTTTGTCCTTGTCGAAGATGTGACCAAACTTGATGTATGCGGGATTGTCTCGCATGGCTGCCCCCGGCGAATCGACGTTCTTCGCGCATGATGGCACGGAAAGCCCCGTTGCCATCGGTCCAAAAAACCTATACAAACCACAACCATCGCCGCATCTAATGCTCTGTTATTCAAGCGGGTTCAGCAAGAGCAAGTCCAAGTTCAATCCTCTCTTGCAGCACCAGCTCCCGCTTCAAAAAGCGCCCGCCTGCGAGAGAAGGACAGGCCAGTCCTGCGGGGAGGAACGCCTCTCGTGGCCTTCATGCCGCACGGCCGGCGGCCGCCGGCGCGCCGATGCGCGTGGGACAAGTTGCCACGGCCGCGATTTGCCCGGCGTTGGATAAGCTCGGGGCGAAGGAGGCCAGACCAATGACCGAGCCAATTGACGAGACTGACGTCTCCAGCCCCGAAACTGCGCGCGAGGAAGCGGCGCGGAGGGCGCGACGGGCGGTCGCCAAACTGGTCGCCGCGCATTCGATCCCGCCCAGCAGATTCGGCCGCAAGCACGCGCTTCGAAGCGAGGGTCAGCGGGAGTTGGGGTGCGCGATCAGGCAGTCGTCAAGGATCTCTTGACGGCGACCGCGAGCGACCGAGGCGGCATCGAATATTCACGTCAAACAGGAGCCGGCCTCCTTCGTAAGAGGCCGGCGAGTGCGGAGGAAAGCGTGTCTGGAGGTTCTCGCCATTAACCAGGACGCGCCTGGTTTCCGCCAGTCGGCCTTTTGTCGCAGAAGCGCGCGGCCGCCCAGCTCGCCGCCATGATTCGAACGTCCCCGATCATTTTAAGGCGGAATTTCCAGGTCATGCGCGAGCCGCGCGTTAAATAGGACAACCGAGGGATTCAGATGGAAAGAATAACATCCGAGCGATGGGTTCGCGGATCTTGGATTGATTTTTTCGCGACGACGGGTCGCTGTGGCTCGGCGGCGCCAGCCGCGCTATGAAGGAGTTCAGTCGGCGTTAACGCCGCGCGCATCGGGAGGCGGGGATGTATAAGAAAATTCTGGTGGCGGTGGATATCAGCGAGGCCGATGTGACGCAGCCCGCGCTTGAGGCGGCGGTGGCGCTCGCTAAGGTCGAGCCGGGCGCGCAGCTTCGGCTCGTCAATGTCCAGCCGCTCGTTCCGGTGGCCTTCATCGACTATATCCCGCCGAATTTCGACGAGGAAATGCGCGAGGCGACCGAAAAGGACCTTGCGGTCCTGCGCGGCAAGATCGCCTATCCGGCGGAACTCGTATCCTCCATCGTGCGCTTTGGCGCGGTCTATCCGGAAGTGCTCGCCGAATCCGAGGAATGGGGCGCGGACCTGATCGTGGTCGGTTCGCATCGACCGACGATGGCGACCTATCTTTTGGGCTCCAACGCCAAGACCATCGTGCGCCACGCCAGATGTTCGGTGCTCGTGGTGCGCCAATAAAGCGCGGCGACAAGGGGCGGGGCAGGGGGCTAAATTCGCTCATGCGCCGATTCGCGCCTCTGGCGGTTGCATCTTGCCTTTTGTTCGCCGTCGATGTCGCTCGCGCGAAGTCGCCTGAAGCGTCATTGCTGAACCGCGGCCGGGCGATCGCCCAACAAAATTGCGGCCGCTGCCACGCGGTCGGCGCCAAGGGCGACAGCGCCAATCCCAAGTCGCCGCCGTTTCGACTGCTCGCGCGCAAATATCCGTTGAGCAATCTCGAAGAGGCGCTCGCCGAGGGCATCGTCGTCGGCCATGAGGGGTTGGAGATGCCGCAATTCCGCTTGAGCGTCGCGCAGATCGAAGCGCTGCTCGCCTATCTCAAATCCATCCAGAGATAGCGTCTGCGCGACTGCTGACGCGCAGGATGAATCGCGATGGTTGAATTCCCTATCGACACGCTCTACGCGGGCCGTCCGCGCGAAATTGCGCCGGGCCGCAGGAGCGCGATCGGCAAGACGCCGCTGGCGCCGCCGTGGCGCATCGCGGCGGAGGGGCTTGTCGGCGATCGACAGGCGGACCGGCGTCATCACGGCGGCGTCGAGAAAGCGCTGCACCATTATCCGCGCGAGCATTACGACGCCTGGCGCGCCGCGGCACCCGATCTTGCGCATGAATTCGATGCGCCGGCCTTTGGCGAGAACGTCTCGACGCTCGGGCTTACGGAAGAGTCGGTCTGCGTCGGCGACGTCTTTTCGCTCGGCGACGCGCGCCTGCAGGTCAGTCAGGGGCGCCAGCCCTGCCTGACCCTCAATTTCCGCTTCGGCCGGCGCGACATGGCGCGGCGCACGCAGGAAAGCGGGCGCTGCGGCTGGTATTATCGCGTTCTCGAAACGGGCGCGGCGCGGCCCGGCGACTCGCTGAGATTGATCGAGCGGCCGCAGCCGGATTGGCCGCTCGCCCGGCTTTTCGCCCTGCTCTATGCGCGTGTGCGCGCCTTCGACGAACTCGTCGAGATGGCCGCGCTGCCTGAGCTTGCGCCAAACTGGCGCGACCTTGCGCGCCGTCGGATCGAAACGGGCAAAGTGGAAAACTGGGCGCGGCGGCTGGGCGAACAGCCTGGCGGATAGGCGCAAAGGAATTTTGGTGACAATGTCGTTTGCGCCTGGCGTCGCCATGCGCGAGTTTCGCGCCGCCGCCTCCGACGCGCCGGGCGCTGTGCAAACTTCGCAGGCATTCGATGAAAGAAATGGACAGGAAGGAACACCCGATGGTGCGTCGCATGCTCGATCGCATCGATCCGATCGGCTATCTGCTCACCGAAATCTTTCACCTTCTTGGACTGTTCGCCATCGGCGGCGCGACGGTCTGGTCGGCGGCGAAAGCCTTTCTCGAAATGACGACGAAGGGTCACGCAACGATCGAAGATCTGTTGCTGCTCTTCATCTATCTCGAAATCGGCTCGATGGTCGGCATTTATTTCCGCACCAACCACATGCCGGTGCGCTTCCTCCTCTATGTCGGCATCACCGCGCTCACCCGCCATATGATCGGCTATGTGCAGACGGAGTCGGTTCCCGACGTCGGCATATTGATCCTCGCCGGCGCGACGCTCGTTCTTGCGCTCGCGGTGCTCACCATCCGCTACGCCTCGGCGCGATTTCCCTCCAAAGGGTCGGACGGAATGGATAGCTGAGCGCGCGGACGATCCTACCGTTCAGTTCTTTACCCTGGAGAGCGCGTCGCGGCAGTCCGGCGAGACTTCGTCCTTATGCGCCTGGAAACAGGCGAGGATGCGCCCGCCGCCCGGCATCACGCCGCTGCACAGCTTCGCATAGTCCGCCTTGCATTTTTCCTTCACCTCGTCGGGAATCTGGTTTCCCGGCAGCGCCAGCGCCGGCGCGGCGAAGGAGCAGAGGGCGATCAGAAGCAGGCTTAAGGAAAGGCGCATGTCGATTTCCTAAGGTTGGTTTGAGAAGAAGACGAGAAAGCGATTGTGACGCGCCCGCCGCGATCGAGGCAAGGGGGCGGCGAGCGACCAACAGGGCTGATTAACACCGCGTCACCTCACCGCGTCATGGCCGCGCTTGTCGCGGCCATCCACGCGACGACACGCGGCAAATGTGAGAACATGAGCCGAACACACCGTGTTCGCGCGACGCGTTTCGCGATGTCCCGGCGTGGATGCCCGGCACAAGGCCGGGCATGACGTGAAAGTGAGCTGAAATTAACCCGAGTTCGAAGGGCTCATGCAGAAATTCTAGCGCGGCTTTGCGCCCCTGCCGCCTCTAGTTTATGACCATGGTCGGTAAGATTTGAGGAAAAAATGTCCGCGATCCCCGATTTCACCAAGATTCCCTTCGCGCCCGTCGCGCCCGAGCAGGAGGCGGAGGCCCGCCGCTGGCTGACGCCGGAAGGAATCGAGGTGAAGAACGCCTACGGGCCGGCGGATATCGAGGGCCTTTCCTTCGTCGACGGCTATCCCGGCGTCGCGCCCTATGTGCGCGGACCCTATCCGACGATGTATGTCGCCCAGCCCTGGACGATCCGCCAATATGCCGGCTTCTCCACCGCCGAGGATTCGAACGCCTTCTATCGGCGCAATCTCGCCGCCGGCCAGAAGGGCCTCTCGGTAGCCTTCGATCTCGCCACCCATCGCGGATATGATTCAGACCATCCGCGGGTGATGGGCGATGTCGGCATGGCGGGCGTCGCGATCGACTCGATCTACGACATGCGCACGCTGTTCGACGGCATTCCGCTCGATCAGATGTCGGTGTCGATGACCATGAACGGCGCGGTGCTGCCGGTTCTCGCGCTCTTCATCGTCGCGGCGGAAGAGCAGGGCGTCTCGGCCGAAAAGCTCACCGGCACGATCCAGAACGACATCCTCAAAGAATTCATGGTGCGCAACACCTATATCTATCCGCCAGAGCCGTCGATGCGCATCGTGTCGGATATTTTTGCGTATACATCGAAACATATGCCGAAGTTCAACTCGATTTCGATCTCCGGCTATCACATGCAGGAGGCCGGCGCCTCGGCCGATCTCGAATTGGGCTACACGCTCGCCGACGGCGTCGAATATGTGCGCGCCGGCGTCGCGGCCGGCCTCGACATCGACGGTTTCGCGCCGCGTCTTTCCTTCTTCTTCGCCATCGGCATGAATTTCTTCATGGAGGTCGCCAAGCTGCGCGCCGCGCGCCTGCTCTGGGCGCGGCTGATGAAGGATCTCGGCGCCAAGTCCGAGAAGAGCCTGACGCTGCGCACCCATTGCCAGACTTCCGGCTGGTCGCTGACGGCGCAGGACGTTTACGTCAACGCCATCCGCACCTGCGTCGAGGCGATGGCCGCGACGCAGGGACATACGCAGTCGCTGCACACCAATGCGCTCGACGAGGCGCTCGCTTTGCCAACCGATTTCTCGGCGCGCATCGCCCGCAACACGCAGATCGTGCTGCAGGAGGAGAGCGGCACGACGCGCATTATCGATCCCTGGGGCGGCTCCTATTATGTTGAGCGCCTGACCGCGGAACTCGCCAAGGGGGCCTGGAAGCATATCGAGGAGATCGAGACGCTCGGCGGCATGGCCAAGGCGATCGCGGCGGGCCTGCCCAAGCAGCGCATCGAAGAGGCGGCCGCGAAGACGCAGGCGCGCATCGACGCCGGAACCCAGATCGTCGTCGGCGTGAACAAATATCAGCCTGAAAACGACACCAAGCCCAATGTGCTCAAGGTCGACAACGCCGCCGTGCGGGCGGCGCAACTCGACAAGCTCGCGCGGCTGCGCGCCGAACGCGACGAGGCGAAGACGCAAGCAGCGCTCGACGCGCTGACCGAAGGCGCGACCTCCGGCGCTAATCTTCTCGACCTCGCCGTCAAGGCGGCGCGGGCGAAGGCCAGCGTCGGCGAAATCTCTTCCGCGCTTGAAAAAATCTTCTCGCGCCATAAGCCGAAAGCCAATGTCATCTCCGGCGTCTATGCGAAGGAAGCCGGCAAGGAGAGCGCGCAGCTCGGCCGGGTGATCGGCATGACTCGCGACTTTAAGGATAACACCGGGCGCCAGCCGCGCATTCTCGTCGCCAAGATGGGCCAGGACGGCCATGATCGCGGCCAGAAGGTCATCGCCTCCGCCTTCGCCGACATGGGCTTCGACGTGGTGATCGGCGATCTCTTCGCGACGCCCGACGAAGTGGCGCAGAAGGCGAAGGAAGCCGACGTTCACATCGTCGGCGTCTCGACGATGACCGCCGGCCATCTGACGCTGACGCCGGAACTGCGCGACGCCTTAAAGCGCGCCGGCCGCGGCGACATCATGATGGTCGTCGGCGGCGTCATTCCGCCTGACGATTTCCAGGCCTTGTATGATTCCGGCGCGGCGGCGATCTTCCCGCCCGGCACCAATATTCCGGTGGCGGCGGAGCAATTGCTGCACGAGCTGAACATTCGGCTGGGCTTTGCGCAGCGCGAAGTGGCGAAGGCGGGGTAGGCGACGGCTGTTCACGTGAACCCTATGCCGGACGATCCGATTCATATCGATCATTGGCTGAGGATCGACCCTCGCCTCACGACGTCCGGCCAGCCAAGCGAAAGCGAGCTTGCGGAAATCGCCGCGCTCGGCGCGCGCTATGTGATCAATCTCGGTCTCTCCAGCCATGAGCGGGCGTTGCCGAACGAAGCCGCGACGGTCGGCGCGCTTGGCATGATCTATCTCCACATCCCGATCGACTTTCAGCATCCGACCGAGGCTGATTACCAAGCGTTTGCCGCCGCGATGACGGAAACTGGAGACGTTGAGACTCACGTCCATTGCATCTCGAATTATCGCGTGTCGGCGCTGCTCTACCGCTACCGCCGCGACGCGCTCGGCGTGGATGAGGCGATTGCGCGCGCCGATCTTGAACGTATTTGGGCGCCGGACGATGTCTGGGCCGCGCTGATCGAAGCGCCTTGATGACGCTAGTGGAAACTGCGCTACCTAGCTGCGAGAAGGGAGTCGGGCGATGGACGAAGATTCTTTCAACATGGCCGTGCGCAAATTTCTCAAGGAGGTGGGCGTGACCTCGCAGCGCGAGATCGAGCGCATCGTGCGCGAGCACAAGGTCGCGGGCGGCCGACTGAAGCTGCGCATGGCGCTGACCGCGGAAGGAACGCCGCTCAATCACATCGTCGAAAGCGAGATTGAGGTCGGCTAGCGTATTCCGGATTGGTTCGGGCGCGCTCGACCGGGCGTCGCAGCATGCATTCACTGAAAATGGCGAGAGAGACGGGACTTGAACCCGCGACCTCCGGCGTGACAGGCCGGCGCTCTAACCAACTGAGCTACTCCCCCGCGAGCGTGCGAGGACGCGAGAGGCGCCAGATAGCGCAGGCGCATCTTGAGGTCAAGGAAGTTCGCCTGCAGGCGTCCCGCGCGCTCAGGTTGAGCGCGGGCGCCAAGGCGCTGCGCCGCCTTTCGGCGCTTTCCGTCGCTGGCGCGCCCTTTGCCTTTCCTTTGCGCCTGCATTAAGCCTCGCGCCATATAGGGAGACCGACGTTGGACGACGACATGCGCAGGCGGCGCATCAAGGTGCGCGCCTGGCGCCGGGGCCTGCGCGAAATGGATATTCTGATGGGGCGTTTCGTGGACGCGCGCGTCGAGGCGCTTCCGGCCGAAGCGCTCGACGAACTCGAGTCGCTGCTCGATCTGCCGGATGACGCTGTGTACCGCTGGCTGTCGGGGACCGAAGCGCCGCCCGCCAAGCATGACACGCCGCTGCTGCGGCAGATCATCGCCTTTCACCGCCATGACGGACCCATCCATTGAGCGTCGCTTCGACAAAGCTCAAGAAGGCGGCGGCGGGGCTCGACGCGGCGCGCGCCGGCCTCGTTACGGGCGAGCGGCTGATGTTCGCCCATGCGCCGGACGGCTTCGACGCCTTCGTCGGCGCCGATCTCGCGCGCGCGCTGGCGCGCGAGGCCGAAGGACAGGCCGCCGTCTTCGTCCATGTCGCGCGTGACGCCGCGCGGTCGTCGGCCTTTCGCGCCGCGCTGCGCTTTGCCCATCCCGACGCCGAAATCCTCGACATTCCGGGGTGGGACTGTCAGCCCTATGACCGCGTGTCGCCGCACGCCGGGATCGTCGCGCGGCGCATGACCGCGCTGTCGCGCTTGACGCGCGCCAAATCCTCGGCCGAACGACCGCGCGTCGTGACGACCACGATCGACTGTCTGTTGCAACGCGTGCCGCCGCATAAACTGGTCGCGGCCGAAAGCTTCGCCGCCGCGCCGGGCAATGTGGTGAAGCTCGACGAATTGGCGCTCTGGCTTGAGGCGAACGGCTATCTGCGCGCCAGCACGGTGCGCGAGACCGGCGAATACGCGCAGCGCGGCGGCATCGTCGATCTTTATCCGCCGGGACTGCCGGCGCCGATCCGTCTCGATTTCTTCGGCGACACGCTCGAATCGATCCGCTCCTTCGATCCCGACACGCAACGCGCCACGGGACAGCTTCGCGCGCTCGATCTCACGCCGATGAGCGAATTGCGCCTCACAAGCGAGACGATGCGCCGTTTCCGCCAGTCCTACGCCGCGCGTTTTGGCGGCCAGACCCGCGGCGACGCCCTTTATGAGGCGGTCAGCGAGGGCCGGCGCTTTCCCGGCATGGAGCATTGGCTGCCGCTGTTTTACGAGCGGATGGACACGCTCTTCGACTATCTCGGCGATTCGCCGATCCTGCTCGATCCGCTGGTCGACGACGCGGCGACGGAACGCGTCAAGCAGATCGAAGACTATTACGACGCGCGCAAATTTGCGCATGATCTCGATCCGGCCGCGTCGAACTACAAGCCGCTGGAGCCGCGCGAATTCTATCTGTCGATCGAGGAATGGCGCGCCGCGTTACAGGCGCGGGCGGCGGCGCAGTTCTCTCCCTTCGCCGCGCATGAGGGCGAAAGGGCGATCGACTGCGGCGCGCGGCCTGGACGCGACTTCGCGCCCGAGCGCAATACGCCCGACGTCAATGTGTTCCAGGCGGCCGCGGACCATGTCGAGGCGCTGCGCGACGCGGGCAGGAAGATCATCGTCGCCGGCTGGTCGGAAGGCTCCTGCGAGCGGCTGGGTCATGTGCTCGCCGAACATGGCCTGCCGGATTTGCCGCGCGTCGCGTCGCTGCCGCAGGCGTTGTCCCATACGGTTTCCGTCGCCGTTCTCGGGCTCGAACGCGGCTTCGAGACCGACGCCTATGCGGTCATCGGCGAGCAGGACATTCTCGGCGATCGCTTCGTGCGACGCCGACGCGCGCGCAAGCCGAACGAAAATCTGCTTGGCGAGGTCGCCGCGCTTTCCGCCGGCGATCTTGTCGTTCATGTCGATCACGGCATCGGCCGTTTTATCGGCCTCGAGACGATCTCCGCCGCCGGCGCGCCGCATGACTGTCTCGAACTCCACTATGCCGGCGGCGACAAGCTTTATCTTCCCGTCGAGAACATCGAACTTTTGACGCGCTACGGCGGCGAGGACGCCGAGGCGCAGCTCGACAGGTTAGGGGGCGCCGGCTGGCAGACGCGCAAGTCGCGGATGAAGAATCGCATCCGCGAAATGGCGAAAGGGCTCATCGAAATCGCCGCGCAGCGGCAGTTGCGCGAGGCGACGAAGCTCGTGCCGCCAGAGGGACTCTACGACGAATTCTGCGCGCGCTTTCCCTATGACGAAACCGAGGATCAGCTCGCCGCCATCGAGGCGACGCTCGACGACCTCGCCGCCGGCCGTCCGATGGACCGGCTGGTTTGCGGCGACGTCGGCTTCGGCAAGACCGAGGTCGCGCTGCGCGCCGCCTTCTGCGCCGCGATCAACGGCAGGCAGGTGGCGGTCGTCGCGCCGACCACGCTGCTGGCGCGTCAGCATTACAAGACCTTCACCGAGCGCTTTGCCGGACTGCCGGTACGCATCGGACGGCTGTCGCGCATGGTCGGCGCCGCCGAGGCGCGCGAGACGAAGAAGGACCTCGCCGAGGGCCGCATCGAGATTTTGATCGGCACCCATGCCGTGCTCGGCAAGACCGTCAGCTTCAAGGATCTCGGACTCGTCGTCATCGACGAGGAGCAGCATTTCGGCGTCGGCCACAAGGAGCGCTTAAAGGAGCTGCGCGCCGAAGTGCATGTTCTGACGCTGTCGGCGACGCCGATACCGCGCACGCTGCAGCTCGCCATGACCGGCGTGCGCGAATTGTCGATCATCGCGACGCCGCCGATCGACAGGCTCGCGGTGCGCAGCTTCGTTTCGCCCTTCGATCCGCTGATCGTCCGCGAAGCCTTGCTGCGCGAGCGCTATCGCGGCGGCCAGGCCTTCTTCGTCTGTCCGCGCATCGAGGACCTCGAAGAAGCCGCGGCGTTCCTGCGCGAAAATGCGCCTGAATCGAAATTCGTCATCGCGCATGGGCAGATGAGCGCGAGCGAACTCGAAGACAAGATGGCGGCGTTCTACGACGGCAAGTTCGACATTCTGCTGTCGACGACCATCGTCGAATCCGGCCTCGACATTCCGCGCGCCAACACGCTGATCGTGTGGCGGGCCGATATGTTTGGCCTTGCGCAGCTCTATCAGCTGCGCGGCCGCGTCGGGCGCTCAAAATTGCGCGCATACGCGCTGTTCACGACGCCCGCCAACCGCGCGATCACGCCGCAGGCGCAAAAGCGCCTCGACGTCTTGCAGTCGCTCGACACGCTCGGCGCCGGCTTCCAGCTCGCCAGTCACGATCTCGACATTCGCGGCGCCGGCAATCTGCTCGGCGAAGAACAGTCCGGCCACATCAAGGAGGTGGGCTACGAGCTTTACCAGCAGATGCTCGCCGACGCGATCACGCTGCTGAAGGCCGGCGTCGAGGAGCCGCAGGAGGAGGTATGGTCGCCGACGATCGCGATCGGCGCGCCGGTGACGATACCGGAGGATTATGTCGCCGATCTTACGCTGCGCCTGCAGCTCTATCGCCGGCTGTCGACGCTCGAAACGGATCAGGACATCGAGGCTTTCGCCGCCGAGATGATCGATCGTTTCGGCCCGATTCCGCCAGAGGTGGAGCAGCTGTTGGAGATCGTCGCGATCAAGGCGCTGTGCCGGCGGGCGCATGTCGAAAAGATCGACGCCGGCCCGAAAGGCGTCATCATCGCCTTCCGCGAGGACAAATTCGCCAATCCAGCGGGGCTCGTGCGCTTTATCGCGGAGCAGGGGACAAGCGCCAAGGTGCGTCCTGACATGCGCGTGGTGTTCATTCGCGAATTCGACAGCATGAAACAGCGTCTCGCGGGCACGCGCCGAATTTTGCGCACGCTTGTCGACATCGCCGAGAAGAAGGCGGCGTAAGATCGTCGTCGCGCCTCGTTGGCGGCGCATTTTTTTGCGCTTGCGAAACAGCTCTGCGGCAAAACGGCGCAATGATCCTTGTAGAAATTGCGACGAGAAAAAATGTCGCATTTTGCGCGCGCGCCGCTGCGGCGCCGCAGGAGATCGCATCAAACATTTTCCGTACGCGGCTCGAATCTCGAGCGGCGGGCGTTCGTCCGCCGCTTTTTGCGCCGCATGATTTCTGTTGGCGATTGCGTGACGATTCGCCCATCGCCGAATGGCGCGATCTGTGACAAAGTTGCAGACGATCAGAGGCGCCTGATGATCGGTTAGGCGCGCCATATGCGCGAAGCTTCGCAAATGTCCGTCGCGCCCGCGACGGCGGGAGTGTTCGCGACAAACATCGCCAGGGAGGGCGCTATGACGACGCGAAAACAATCCTCGCGCGGAAGACTGTTTGCGGCGAGCGCCGCCGCTTTGCTTCTTGCCGCCGGACTCTCCGTGGCGAAGGCGCAACAGAGCGGCGCCGAACATGGCGACATGGACCACAGTAAAATGGATCACGGCGGCGCCGGCGCGCCGGCGCAATGGGCGGACCCGGGTAAGGCTGAATCCGGCGCGGCCGAAGAACATAAGGCGGAAGCTGGCAAGGCCGACGAAGGCCATGCAGGCCATCGCGGCGGCATGGGCGAGATGAAGGGCGAGATGAAAGGCATGTCGGGCATGGACCATGGCGGCGGCAAGAGCGGCGGCGGCATGGGCGGCATGATGGGCGGGATGATGGGCGGCATGTCGGGCATGAGCCATGGTGACGGCAAGGGCGGCGACGGCAAGGGCGGCGACAGCATGAGCGGCATGTCGCATGGCGGCGGGATGATGAACCAAATGGTCTGCGGCTTCGCCGAACATGTCGACGGGCGCCTCGCCTATCTTAAAGCGGAGTTGAAACTTACCGACTCGCAAACGGGCGCGTGGAACACCTTCGCTGACGCGTGGCGCGCCACGGCGCAAAAGGCCAAGCAAAAATGCGACGCCGCCGATATGCGCGCGGACAATTCCAAACCGGCGGTATTGAATAAGCTCTCGATGATGGAGAACCATATGGCCGACCATCTCGAAATCGTGCGTGCGCAGAAGGCTGCGATCGAGTCGCTGTTTACAAGTTTGAGCGACGAGCAGAAAAAAACCGCCAATGAGACGCTGACCGGAATCATGAAGGCCGGCATGTCGATGGGCGACATGATGGGCGGCGGCATGGGCGGGATGATGGGCGGCGGCATGGGTGGCATGTCGCATTCCGGCGGCGGCGGCACGGGCGGCATGATGGGCGGCATGATGGGCGGCATGGGCGGCATGCAGCATTGATCCGCCGCCAAATCATTCCCGGCGGCCGTAGGCCGGCCGGGAATGATTTAGATGGATCGCCTGATCGATAGCGCTCGCGCAAGCGCGCGAAGCCGAGCTATTCCACCGAGAACTCGCGCATCATGCCCGCATCCTCATGTTCGAGATTGTGGCAGTGATACATGAAGCGGCCCTTGAAATCGCCGAACCGCTTGACGATTCGCAGGCGCTCGCCCGGCGCGACGAGCACAGTGTCCTTTAGCCCGCTGTCGATGAAGCCCTCGCCGATCGTGGCATAGGCGTCCTCGTCGCCCGCGAAGCTGCGCTCGACAATCTCGAATTGCTGGCCGTGTAGATGGATGGGATGGGCCATCGACATCATGCCCATCATCCCCATGCCTCTTCCCATGCCTCTTCCCATGCCCATGCCGCCCATCCGACCGCGCATCATGCCGCCGCCGCCCATCATGCCCATTCCCATACCCATGCCCATGCCCATGCCCATGCCCATGCCGGCGCGCTCATAAAAAATCTCGATCAACTGCGTCGAGTCGACAGGGATGCGCTCGCATGGCTGGATGTCGTCGTGACCATAGGGGCGGCCGTTCAGCAGCATCGCCATATGCGCCATGGTGATCGCGATCGGGATCGGATTGTCGAGATTGGCGACGTCCGCTTCGCGAAAGCGGCGGATCGTCGAAAGCTTCTCCGGCGCTTTCCACGAGTCGCTTGAGGTTTCCGTCACCCGCGCCACAAACAAGGGAAATGCTTCGCCCATCGCAAGATCGCTTCCCATCATGCGCTGCGCCATTGGCGGGAGAAGACCGTAGAATTCGCCGCTGAGCATGGTCAGCTTTGATCCTTGCGGGCGGCCGGTGAAATCGACGATAAGATCGACGCGTTCGGCGGGCGCGAGCATCACATAGGCGCGCGTCTCGGCCTTCTCCAACAGTCCGCCGTCAACGCCGATCACGGTCAGCGGCGTGCGATCGTCCCAGCACAGCTTGTAGATGCGCGCGTTCGAACCGTTGAGAATTCGCAGGCGGTAGGGCCGGCTCGCCACGTCGAGCGTTAGATTGCATCGTCCGTTGACGAGCGCGCGGTCGCCATAAAATCCGAACATGCGCGTAGGCATGTCGTCGCCATAGGCGAGCTGATTGTCGTCGTCGAACGAGCGATCCTGAATAACGAGCGGAATTTCAAATGCGCCGGATGGCAGCGCCAGTGCGCGTTCCTCCTCATCCTCGACGATGATCGCGCCGGCGAGGCCGCGATAGACCTGCGTCGCCGTCTTTTCATGGGTATGCGGATGGTAGAAATACATGCCGGCGCGATTGCGGATGTCGAATTCATAGACGTAAGTCTCGCCCGGATCGATCGCCGCGGTCGGATGGCCGTCCATCAGCATCGGCACATGCAGTCCGTGCCAATGGGTGATCGTTTCTTCCGGCAATTCATTGCGCAGCCGGATGCGGACCTTCTGCCCTTTGGAGAAACGCAGCAGCGGGCCGAGATAAGCGTCGGGGCTCGCGGTCAGCGCATTTGCCGGACCTTTGACAAGGTGGCCGGCATAGCGCCACACGCGCGTGGGCCTGCCGGTCAAGATCGACGTCTCGTCACGCTTGCAGATCAACTCGAGTTCGACGTCAGGATCGAAGGCCTCGGACGCGCGGTTGGGCGCGATCCGGCGCATCGCATCGCCCTGGCCATAGCCAAGGGCCGAGGTCCCGATCGCCGCCGCGCCGGCGCCCAGGAGAAATCCCCGGCGCGACACGCGCCCAATGCGCTCCATACATCCCCCTGCCCGTTCGTACGCCGCTTAAATTAGAAGAATCATATATATTAACGTCTTTTCGCTTTGATAACTGCGGCAAAAGGCTCATCGCTTTGCGGGGGCGCGTTTTTGCCCAAAGGCGGTTATAATTTCCGACGTGGCGCGGCCTGATCACCCTTTCAGATTGATAATGCAAGCAGCGGCGGCGCTGGAGCTCGGCTTTCCATCGCAATGAACGACAGCAGCGGACAACGCGCGATCGGCGCGAACTTGGCCGTCGAATTCCTTCGGCGACGCCGCGCGGCGGGCATACGCCCGCGCTTTCTCCTATTTCTGCTGCTGGGCCTGCTGGCGCATATCTTCGTGCTTGCGTTCCTGCTCTGGCAGGACTGGCGCCTCGCCCGCGAAGCGCCGCCGATCGCCGAGGAAACCCCGGTCGAGGTGATCAACGAGCCGCCGCCTGCGCCTGCGCCAAAGCAGGAGGAGCCGCCGCCCCCTGAGCCGGAGAAGCCGCCGGAGAAGCAAGAGCAGCAGAAAAAGCCGCCGCCGCCGCCGGCGGAGGACGAAAAGCCGGCCTTCGACGCCCCGGAGGCCGAAAGCAAGACCAAGTCCGACGTCAACGCCCCGGAGGAAAAGAACCTCAAGACGCCGAAAAACGAGCCTGAGAAGGATAACGTCACGCCTCAGGACGATAAGCCGCAGGGCATGAAGGAAGGCGTGGACGAAACGGGAAAGGCCAAGGCGCCGGAAGAGGCCAAGGAGAAGCCGGTCGAGGACAAGAGCGACGCCGAGATCATCGAACAGGCCGCGCCGGAAAAGACGCCGCAGGAGAAGCCCGACCCCAATGAGAAGGGCCCGGTGAAGAAAGGCGAAGCCAATTCGATCGCCGATCAGCTCGCGGCGCTCGCGCCGATACCGGACTACAAGCTCGCCGCGCCGCGCAAGCCGTCGCCGGTCGGCGGCGGCCACGCCAAGACCACCTATCTGACGATCCTCTACGGCCTCATCATGCCGCACATGCGGATTCCGCCGCGCGTGCGAGGGAGCAGCGTGATCGGCAGGGGCGCGATCGTTTTCTACATCGACGAGATGGGCAATCTCACCCATCAGGCGGTGCAGCAGGCGAGCGGCGCGCCCGATCTCGACGCCGCCGCGCTCGCCGCGGTGCGCCGCGCCGCCCCCTTCCCGCCGCCGCCGCGCGGCCTGCCGCATGCGATGCTGTTCAGCTATGCGACGAAGTGAGGGGCGGCGTGTGATTTGCCGGTGAGAGTCTGCAATGCGCTGATGATGGTGGGCGGCACAGGGATTGAACCTGTGACCCCTCCCGTGTGAAGGGAGTGCTCTCCCGCTGAGCTAGCCGCCCGTCGCTATTGGCGATCGATCCTTCCCCTGTAGGAGAGGCCGGCGCCTTCCGTCAAGATCGGAGATCGCCTCCGCAGGGCTCCGAACCCTGGTTAATTTTCGGCTCACCTTCAGCCGTCATGGCCGGGCTTGTCCCGGCCATCCACGCCGGGACATCGCGAAATGTTTCGCGCAGAGATGGCATGTCGCGCTTACATTTTCAGATTTGCAGCGCGTCGTCGCGTGGATGGCCGCGACAAGCGCGGCCATGACGCGGCGAGATGGCGCCTCGTTAATCTCGATTCGGACCCCTGATCGCCTCCGCCGCGGCGAGGCTCGAACCTGAGCGTGCCTGCCCCCTTCGCCTCACGGCGGGGTCCAGTCCTTCGCCAGGACCCGGCGCACCATCGGCTCGAAACTCGAGAGCGGCTCGTTCTTGTAAGCCGGATCGAACGACACTTCGTCATATTTGGCGCAGAACTCGACCGTTTGCTCATAGGCCGGGTCGGATTTGAACTTGTCGCGGGCGTTGGGGTCGAGCCCCAGATGCGCGGCGTAGAAATAGGTCTGGAAGAGGCCGTGCTGCGCCAGCATGAAATAATTGTCGCGGCTGATGAAGGGCTTCAGGATCGCGGCGATCACCTCGCCGTGATTGAAGGGCCCGAGCGTCTCGCAGGAATCGTGCAGCAGCGCGACGACGACATATTCCTCGTCCTTGCCGTCGCGCAGCGCGCGGGTCGCCGATTGCAGACAATGGTCGTAGCGGGTGATGTTATAGGCGGTGTCCCGGCTCAGATCGCGCAGCAGTCCGAAGAGCCGGTCCGGCAGTTCGTTGAGCGTGTGCTCGTGAACCTGTTTGAGGACCGCGAAATCCGCGTCGGTGCCCTGGTCCATCCGGGTGAAATGCATTTTCTCCATGGCGTAGACCTGTCTCCAAACGCGCGCGCCGGCTGGAATAAAGGCGCCCCGGCGGCCGTATCTTATGTCGACTGGGGCGACGGCGCGAACAGCGCCGCATCCAGCGACGCGACCGCGTCCCACAGCTCGTCGAAATGAGAGATGACGCGATCGGGCGAAAACGCCGCGACCGGCGTGTCGGTATAGCCGAAATCCACCGCCACCGAAGGGGTTCCGGCGGCCCGGGCGGTGTCAATGTCGGTCTTCGAATCCCCGACCATCACGGCGCGCCGAAGATCGCCGTCGGCCGCCTCGATCGTCAGCCACAGCGTGCGCGGATCGGGCTTGTGCATGGGAAAGCTGCCGCGCCCGCAAATCGCCGCGAAACGGTCCGCCGCCGCGAGCTTTTCCAAAAGCAGGCGCGCCAGGCCTTCCGGCTTATTGGTGCAGACGGCGAGGCGAAACCCCGCCGCCTTGAAGCGGTCGAGCGCCGCCAGCGCGCCGGGAAAGAGGCGGCTGTCGTCGGCGATATGCGCTTCGTAATGAACGAGAAAGTCGCGCACCAGCGCATCGGTGCGCGCCAGATCGAGCGGCGCGCCCTGAGAGGCGAAGCCGCGCTCGATCAGCGCCCGCGCCCCGGCTCCGACGAGCGGCCGGGCCGCCTCAAGCGCGAGCGGCGTCAGCCCCTCGCGCAGGAGCAGCGCGTTGAGCGCGCCGATGAGATCATGGGCGGTGTCGGCCAATGTGCCGTCGAGATCGAAAACCAGAACCGGGGGGCGGATCGTCATCGGGCGGATCGTCATGGGGCGGATCGACATGGGGCGGATCGTCATGGGGCGCTCGTCATGGCGTCAGGGCGTAGCCGCGCCGCTGCTCCGGATCAAGCGGCGCCCGGCGACGAGCCGAATTTTACCCGCTCCTCGCGCAGGCTCTGCGTGTAAACTGCGTCCACCGATTCGCGACAGGGAGCGCAAACATGCGTGGAACGCGCCATTTCCATAGGCGTCGACGTGCGGCTTTGACGGTCGGCGCGCTTGTCTTGGCAGGCCCTTTCCTGGCCGGGCTTGGCGCGCCGGCGTCGGCGGCGGGGGGCGGCAATTACGAGTTTCTCGCCGCGCCACAGACCGACCTCAATCGCGTCTTTCGCCTGGACCGGTCCAACGGCGAGGTCGGCGCCTGCCAATATGGGTTGAAGGAAGGCGCCGCGATCGGCGTGACGCTGTGCTACCCGCCGGGCGAAGGCGCAAGGGCCGGCGCCTTCAGCGAATATGCGCTGGTCGCGTCCCGTCATACCGGCGAGGGCGGCGTGTTCCGCGTGGATATCCGCTCGGGCATGATGTCGATCTGCTTCGTCCTCAACGAAACCTCGGTGGTCTGCACGCCGTCGGCGAAATAGACGGGCGGCGCAGAAAAGCGAATGTCGGCATGAGCGCATTTTCCGCCGAGGCCATGAAGCGCGCCGCCGCGCGCGCGGCGCTCGACTCCGTGACGCATGGCATGCGGCTCGGGCTCGGCACCGGATCGACGGCGGCGCATTTCGTCGACCTTCTCGGCGCCCGCGTCAAGGACGGGTTCGACGTCCTGTGCGTGCCGACCTCCGAGCGCACCCGCGCGCAGGCGGAAAGCCTCGGGATCGCGCTGTCGACGCTCGACGAGACGCCGCAACTCGATCTGACCGTCGACGGCGCCGACGAATTCGATTCGAGGCTTCGCCTGATCAAGGGCGGCGGCGGCGCGCTTTTGCGCGAAAAGATCGTGGCGGCGGCGTCGACGCGCATGTTCGTCATCGCCGATGCGACGAAGGAGGCGCTTACGCTCGGCGCCTTCCCGCTGCCGGTCGAAATCGATCGGTTCGGCGCGCGCTCCACCATGCTGCATATCGAACGGGCGGCGCGGGGGCTCGGACTTGTCGGACCGCTAAGGCTGCGCGAAGCGGCGCCCGGCGAGCGCTTCATCACCGACGGCGGCCATTACATCGTCGACTGCGCCTTCGGCGCCATCGACGATCCCGAAGCCCTGTCCGCCCGGCTGTCGGCAATCCCCGGCGTTGTGGATCACGGATTGTTCATCGGGATAGCCACGGCGATCTTCATCGCCGGCGCCGAGGGCGTGCGCATCATCGGCAACCTATCGGGCGACGGCAAATGAAATTCGACTATGACCTTATCGTCGTCGGCGCCGGGTCCGGCGGCGTCCGGGCGGCGCGCGTCGCCGCCAGCCATGGCGCCAAAGTCGCCATCGCCGAGGAATTTCGCGTCGGCGGCACTTGCGTCATTCGCGGCTGCGTTCCCAAGAAGCTTTACGTGCTCGCGAGCCGCTTTCGTGACGAATTCGAGGACGCCGCCGGGTTTGGCTGGCGCGTCGGCGACGTCTCATTTGACTGGTCCGCGCTTGTCGCCGCCAAGGAAAAAGAGATCACGCGCCTCTCGGACCTTTACGCCGAAACGCTCGCGAGTTCGGGAGTCGAGCTGATCCGCGCGCGGGCGACGCTCACCGATCCAAACGGCGTGCGTTTTTCCAATGGCCGTTCCGCCCGCGCCCGCTACATCCTTATCGCCACCGGCGGCGCGCCGGTGCTCGCGCCGCATATTCCGGGCATCGAATTCGGCATATCTTCGAACGAGATTTTCGATCTGCCGAAATTTCCGCAACGGCTGCTGATCGTCGGCGCTGGCTATATCGCCGTCGAATTCGCGAGCGTCTTCGCCCGTCTTGGCGCGAAAGTTCATCTCGCCTATCGCGCCGATCTGCCGCTGCGCGGTTTCGATGAGGATTTGCGCGCGCGCCTTGCCGAAGCGCTCAGGTCGGCGGGCGTCGAACACCGCGCCGGCGCCCTGCCGACGCGGGTGACGAAATGCGTCGGCGGTCTCGAGGTCGAGATGAGCGACGGCGCGCCGCTGACCGTCGATTGCCTGCTGGTGGCGACCGGGCGCCGGCCGTTGACTCAGAATCTCGGGCTGGAGGCGGCGGGCGTCGCCTTGCGCGAGAACGGGGCCGTCGCGGTCGACGCGCAGTCGCGCACGAATGTCGAATCCGTCTACGCGGTCGGCGACGTCACCGATCGCCTCAATCTGACGCCGGTCGCCATTCGTGAAGGTCAGGCTTTCGCCGACAGCGTCTTCGGCGCGACGCCGACGGCGATCAATTATGAACACACGCCGAGCGCCGTGTTCACGACGCCCGAAATCGGAACCGTCGGACTGACCGAAGCCGAGGCGCTCGCGCGGCACGGCGCGCTCGACATTTATGAGACGCAGTTTCGGCCGATGCGCGCGACGCTCTCGGGACGCGGCGAGCGCGTCTATATGAAGCTCGTCGTCGACGTCGCGAGTCAGCGCATCGTCGGCGCGCATATTTTGGGCCCCGAGGCGGGCGAGATGGCGCAGCTCGTCGCCATCGCCCTGCGCATGGGGGCGACGAAGAGCGACTTCGACGCGACCATGGCGCTGCATCCGACCATGGCGGAAGAGCTTGTGACGATGCGCGCGCCGGTGCGGCGGCTCGGGACTCCAGCCTAAGCTTCGATCCGCTGGCGCGGCTGTTGCGCCGGAACGTCCTGCGGCGCCGGAGCAGGGCGGGCCGGCGCAGGCGCCCATCTGTCGAGAAGGGCGCGAAGCTTGCGCCGCGCCGCGCCGGTCTTCGCCTCGGTGACTCGGGAGAAGAGATAGCCGGAGACGATGGCGATCCCCATCACCGAGAAGCCCACGGCGTAATTTCCCGGCGTCGCCAGTTGCGTCGCCCAGTCGTTCCCCATCGTCTCGCCGACCGCCGCGCGCGCGAAAATCAGGATCGGCATGTGGATGCTGTAGAGCGAGAAGGAAAAATCGGCGAGCGTCTTGTGGAACTTGAACCGCAGCAGCGAAAAGCCCTCGGACGGCCCATAGCGGAAGGCCATCAGGACAATGATGAACAGGGCGGATGCGAGGAGGTCGGCCGCATCGGCCATCCAGGGATGGGCCTCCAACAGGTGACCGCGCACGACCAGCCGGATGACCACGACGACGGCGGCGTAGAGGAGAAGCGCCCGCCAGCGCGAGCGAATGATCGGCCGGGGAATCAGCGTGGCGAAGGCGCCGCCGGCCCAAAGAATATAGCCGAATTTGAACCAGCTCGGCGGCGTGGAAATCGCGACGAAGAGCGCCGCGCCGAGCGCGAAACCCAGGAAGCGCAACGCCAGAGGATAATTGCGCGCGAAAGGCAGCAGCAGCAGCGGAAAGGTGACGTAGTACCAAAACTCGCAGGCGAGCGACCAGAGCGGCCCGTTGGTGCCGAAATAGTCGAAGGCAATGCCCTGCAGATTGACAAAGCTCATAAGAAACAGAAGCGGGGAAAAATGGCCCTTGAACAGCGGCCAGTCGTAGACGCCGCTGCTGGCGAACAGCCATCCGCCGAGCGAATCGAGGACCAGCGTGAGCACGACGGCGGGCCCGACCACGAGATAGATTCGCGAGACGCGATGAATGAAATATTCGCGCAGGAAATTTTGGTTCTTGCGCAGATGCGCCAGCACCGCGCCGCCGACGAGATAGCCCGACATCACGAAGAAGGCGAGAACCGCCTGATGCCCAAGCTCGAAGGCAGAGTAGAACCACCAGACATAGACGAGCGGAGCGTGCGGCGCGCTCATAATGTCGGCGATGTTGATGAAGAGGTTGGAGGTATGGACGGCGAGCACCACGAGCGCGCCGAGCCAGCGGCTCGCCTCGATGAACTGCGATAGAATAAACGGCATCGCCCCGGTTCGTCCCCTCGCTCGGCCACGCCCGCGTGTTTGCTTTATAGCCGCTCGCCGCGGCCTTCGCCAAATCCCGGCGGACGGGCGGAAGGGTCGCCTTCGCTGTCATAATCCTCTATAAGCGCCGCTGGCGCCGCTTCGAGACGGCCCAAGCGCCCGTTGAGGCGTTGATCTTGCGGAGTTTTGCGAAGTGGAACGGTGGTCGCCAACGAGCTGGAGGAATTTGCCGATCGAGCAGACGCCGGTCTATCGCGACCAGGCGGCGCTCGCCGAGGTCGAACGCCAGCTCGCCGGCTTTCCGCCGCTGGTCTTCGCCGGCGAAGCGCGTAATCTCAAGCGCCATCTGGCGGAGGTCGCCGCCGGCAAGGCGTTCCTTCTCCAGGGCGGCGATTGCGCCGAAAGCTTCTCGGAACATTCGGCCGATAATATCCGCGATTTCTTCCGGGTGTTCCTGCAGATGGCGGTGGTCCTGACCTATGCGGCCGCCTTGCCGGTGGTGAAGGTCGGGCGCATCGCCGGCCAGTTCGCGAAGCCCCGCTCGGCGCCGCTCGAAAAGCAGGGCGACGTCGAACTGCCGAGCTATCGCGGCGACATCATCAACGATCTCGCCTTCACGACAAATGCGCGCGAGCCCGATCCTCAGCGCCAGTTGCTCGCCTATAGGCAATCCGCGGCGACGCTGAACCTCATCCGCGCCTTTGCGGCGGGCGGTTTCGCCAATCTCGAAAACGTCCATCGCTGGATGCTCGGCTTCGTCAAGAGCAGCCCGCAGTCAGAGCGCTATCAAAAGCTCGCCGATCAGATCACCGAGACGCTCTCCTTCATGCGCGCCATCGGCCTCGATCCGGAACATCATCCGGAGCTGCGCGGCACCGATTTCTACACCTCTCATGAGGCGCTGCTGCTCTGCTACGAACAGGCGCTGACCCGCGTCGATTCGACGACCGGCGACTATTACGCGACCTCCGGCCATATGCTTTGGGTCGGCGACCGCACCCGCCAGGAGGACGGCGCGCATATTGAATTCGTGCGCGGCGTCAAAAACCCGCTCGGACTGAAATGCGGTCCAAGCCTCAAGCCCGATGCGCTTCTGCGCCTGATCGACGTCCTCGACCCGGAGAACGAACCCGGCAGGCTGACGCTGATCTGCCGCTTCGGCGCCGATAAAATCCAGGATGCGCTGCCGGCGCTGGTGCGGCCGGTGCTGCGCGAAGGGCGCAACATCGTCTGGTCCTGCGATCCGATGCATGGCAACACGATCAGCGCCGCCGGCTACAAGACCCGGCCGTTCGATCGGATCATGTCGGAAATCAGCAGCTTCTTCGCCGTGCATCAGGCCGAAGGCTCCTATGCCGGCGGCATCCATCTCGAGATGACCGGCAAGGACGTGACCGAATGCACCGGCGGCGCGCGCGCCATTTCGGAGAGCGATCTGCGCGATCGCTATCACACCTATTGCGATCCGCGCCTCAACGCGGAACAGGCGATCGAAGTGGCGTTTCTCGTCGCCGAACTCCTGAAGCGGGAGCGGCTCGCGCGAGGCCTGCCAGAGCAGCACGCCGCGGAGTGACCCGCGCACCGACGCCTCCAACCGTTGCGGCCCGTTGGAGACTCGGATGATCGTTTCTTCGGCTTCGGACTATCGAAAGGCCGCGCAGCGCAGGCTGCCGCGTTTCCTGTTCGATTATATCGACGGCGGGGCGAGCGCCGAGGACACGTTGCAAGCCAATGTCGCGGATCTGCGGGCCGTGAATTTAAGGCAGCGCGTGCTGAAAAATGTTTCCGGCCTCGATCTTTCGACGGAGTGGTTCGGTCAACGTTCCGACCTTCCGGTGATATTGGGGCCGGTGGGGCTGAGCGGAATGTTCGCCCGTCGCGGCGAAGTCCAGGCGGCGCGCGCCGCGGCGAAAAAGGGCGTGCCCTATGTGCTGTCGACGCTGTCCATCTGCTCGCTCGAAGAAGTCGCGGCGAACAGTCCGAGCCCGATCTGGTTCCAGCTCTATGTTCTGAAAGACCGCGGTTTCATGCAGTCCATGCTGGAGCGCGCCCAGCGCGCCGGCGTGGAAATCCTCGTCTTTACGGTGGACCTGCCCGTGCATGGGTCGCGCTATCGCGACGCCCATTCCGGCCTGTCGGGGCCTTTTAAGAAAACGCGGCGCCTGCTCCAGGCGATGACGAAACCGTACTGGAGCTTGAATGTCGGACTGAGGGGCCGGCCGCATGATCTCGGCAATGTCTCCAAATATCTCGGCAAGGCGACAGGACTTGAGGATTACATCGGTTGGCTTGGCAAAAACATCGATCCGTCGATCGGCTGGTCGGAACTCGAATGGATCCGTGAATTCTGGAAGGGCCCGCTGATCCTCAAGGGCATATTGGATCCTGAGGACGCGAGGGACGCCGTACGGTTCGGCGCGGACGGAATCGTCGTTTCGAATCATGGCGGACGGCAGCTCGACGGCGCGCTGTCCACCGTCAAAGCCTTGCCGCCGATCGCCGAAGCCGTCGGGAATGATCTCGATGTGTTTGCCGATTCCGGCGTGCGGTCCGGACTGGACGTCGTGCGCATGCTGGCGCTTGGCGCGAAAGGCGTCCTGCTTGGGCGCGCCGCCGCCTATGCGCTGGCGGCGGCGGGGGAAGCCGGCGTCGAGAATATGCTGGAGATTTTCGCCAAGGACATGCGCGTGGCGATGACCTTGACCGGCGTCAGTTCGATCGCTCAGATCGAACGCGGCATTCTTGTGTGAGCAGGCGAGGGGAAAAGCGACATGTGCAACGATCATTCGCACCATTTATCGAGGCGATCATTGATTGCTTCAGGCGCGACGACGGTTTTGATGGGCGGTCTGGCCGACGCCTACGCGCAAGCTTCACCCGGCGCCGCCGCCCCGGCGCCAGTCTCGCCGGACGACGCGCTTAAGCGGTTGGTCGACGGCAATGCGCGATATACGAGCAACACGGCGATCAACCGCGACATGTCGGCTGCGCGGGCTGAGCGGGCGCAGGCGCAATATCCTTTCGCCGCTCTGGTGAGCTGTTCGGATTCGCGCGTCGCGCCGGAACTCGCCTTCGACCAAGGTCCGGGCGATCTCTTCGTCGTTCGCGTCGCCGGCAATTTCGTCAATACCGACGGGCTTGCGAGCCTGGAATATGGCGTGAAGATTCTCGGGATTCCGCTCATTGTCGTGCTCGGCCATTCCAATTGCGGCGCCGTCGCCGCGACGATCAAATTCTTAAAGGATAAGACCAAACTGCCGGGCCACCTTCCGCAGCTGGTGAATGCGATCAAGCCTTCGATCGATCTGGTCGAAAAGCAAAAGGCCGCCGACCCGCTCGCGGCGGCGATCGCGCAGAACGTGCGCTACAACGTTGGGCGTTTGCGGTCGGCAAAGCCGATTGTCGCCAAGTCCGTCGCCGCGCAACAAGTGAAGCTTGCCGGCGCGGTCTATGACATCGGCACGGGGAAAGTGTCGTGGCTTTAGGCGATCGGCGCGGCCTCGGCGCATGAACAGATTCGCATAGGCGTAACGGCCGTGATGACGCCCCAGCAAGTCATGACGATTCCGCCTGATCCGTTCGCTTGGACCATTGTCATTCCCGGCAGGCCGAAGGCCTGACCGGGAATCCAGCGCCAACTCAATGAGTCATGTTGTGATTTTGGATTCCCGATCGCGCCACGCGCGTCGGGAATGATGGGGTGGACGGCCCCGCCTCAACGGCATCTAAAGTGCCAAGACGTGGTCGCCGGAGCGCCACAGAGAGGGAGGCCGTCCATGAACAAGTTTATCAGAATCGGAGTCGATCTGGGCAAGC